>FXBF010000319.1_pt1 | contig 16139 bp, 12 predicted proteins | sample 5335321 | NCBI WGS metagenome assembly FXBF01 (sample SAMEA103928391, study PRJEB20085) | sediment metagenome | isolation source: sediment
GGGCGAAGTCGAAAGCCTGACCGGCGAAGTTGGCGATCACATAGTCGCCGTCGTCCTCCGGCTCGAGACGCAAGCTGAGGCTCGACAACGCGCGTCCGGGCCCGCCTGCACCGTTGGCGCCGGAGACGAAGAAATCGCCTTCCTCCAGATCCAGGATCAGGTCTGTGACACCACCGATCTCGATTTGCCTGGTGTCGCGGCCGATATCTTTCGCCGCCGTCAGGGACACGGCACCGGCGCTGGTGATCTCGTTGACCATGTCGCTGACGTCGGTCAGGTTGATGGCGATGATGCTGCGCCCGGAGCTCAACGACAGCAGGCCCACGCCGCTGGCGATGGCATTCTCACCGAGCACGATATTGGCCGCGCCCGAAGAGGTGAGGGACACGCTGCCGGTACCGCTGTTGCTGACGGTGGCGGCGCCGGGCGCACCATCCCGGAGCGTGATGCCGGTCGCATCGACGGTCAGTGTGGTGCCGTCGCCACCCGCGACCAGGCGCGCGCCAGCCTCCACGATTACCGAGCCGGTGGCGTCGATGGCGATGTTGGCAGCCGAGATGCTGCCCGAATTTTCGACCCCGGCACCGCGCGCCGACAGTCTCACCACCCCGGAAGCGCGATCGATGCTGGCGGCACGGATGATGCCCTGGTTGTTGACCGCCCGGTCGACGATGCCCCTGGCGACCGCGGCGCTCAGCAGCACCTGGCCGCCGTCGGCGCGGATCTCGCCGCTGTTGGCCACGGCGCTGCCCCCGCCTGTTTTCTCGCCTGTTTTCTGACCTGTTTCCCGGCCCGCGACATCCTCGAGAATCGCGCCGTCGACGCGAAAGCGGATCAGCCCATCGCCGTCGAAATCGACCAGAGCCTGACGACCGGCGCCCATCAGGACCTGACCGAGATCGGCGATGATGACGCCGTCATTGCGCACCGCCCCGCCGAGCAGAGCGACGCCACCGCCGGTGGCGGCTCTGATCAGGCCACGATTGACGACCGCGCCGGGCACGCTGCCGTCGGGCGCGCTGAACCGATAGCGCCCGTTCATGAAGTCCTCGACATCGATGTCCAGGCCGGAGGCCATCAGGCCGCCCACCTCGACCCGCGCGCCGGGGCCGAACACCACGCCGTTGGGATTCATGATGAACACCTGGCCGTTGGCCTGGATGCGGCCGTTGATCTGGCTCGGCAGCTCGTTGAAGACACGGTTCAGAGCCGCGGCCGAGGACGACGGTTGCTGGAATCTGACCAGCTCGTTGCCGGCGACATCGAAACCGGTCCAGTCGATGGCCAGGGACTGCGATTGCTGCTGGATGAGCGTGGTGTTGACGTCGGGCCGCTGGATGGTGCCGCTGCCCGCCACCACCTGACCGCCGGTGGGCCCGGCCGGCGCCTGCCCCGAAACGACCAAGCTCGACAACAGCACGCCCGCAATGGCGGCGGCGCGCGCGACGCACGCCAGCGGCGGCCGCCCGCGGTGGGCGCGTTGCCTCGGACTATTCGACATTTCGGCGTACCCTGGGATGCGCGGATGCCCCCCGGCAGCCGTCGCAACACCATTTTTCCCGGGGCCCTCGCGCGCCTCCCTCCTCCACCGGGACCCTGCGCGCTACTACCCCATCGTGATCAATCCGGCAAAACCATAGGTAACCCGGGCCATCCACCCGGAACTGTGAACGTGGTCACAGTTCCGGGGTCCGGAGACCCTCAAAACTGATAGGTCAGTTCGAACCACCAGCGATCGTCGTCGCCGTCGCTGGCGGCATCCGCTCCGGAGAATTGCCGGGCGTATTGCGCCCGCCCCTGGAACTCGCCCGGGATGCCGAAGCCGAGCCCCGCGCCGTAACCGTAAAAGCTGGCGCTGGCGCGATCGGAAATCACCGGGTCGTTGAGCCGCCCATAGGCGAAATCGCTGAAAAACGACACCCTCAGCACTTGACCCCAGTTGAGCCCCCCGAATGCCGGCACGCGCGAGAAGCCCGGCGCATTCACGGTCAGCTCCAGCGAGCCGAACACGCCGCTGTCGAACAGCGCCTCCGCCGCCGGATAAGCGCGTACGCTCGCGGGTCCGCCGATACTGAACTGCTCGAGCGAGGTGAGCAAGTCGGAGGAATACTGCGCTTCGGTGCGCAACAGCAGCGAGATGTCTTCGGCCAGCTTCTGCAGGCGCGAATAGCTGCCGTAGGCTTTGAAAAAATCGTTGCTGGCGAACTCGCCGCTGCCGCCGCGGCGGCTCGGCGGTATCGGACTCTGCGCCGCCTTGCCGGCACCCTGTCCGCCGAGCAGATCGCCGAGACCGAAGGTGAAGCCCAGAGCCCCCAGATTGAGTCCCCGGGCACGACTGTCGATGCTGTCGAAATTGAACTCCAGCTCCATCACCGACAGCACATCCTCGGCGATGGCAACACCGGCCTGACTGGTGACCGCGTTGCTGCGCCGCCAGGTGAGCATGCTGGAGACATTCGTCTGGCGCGATCGAATCAGCGAACGGCGTGCGAACAGCCGGAAGATTTCCGATTCGCCGGACAGATCCGCGGCCGCCAGATCCGCACCCACGTCGAAAGGATTTCGCTGTCCGCTGACACCGATGCTGATGCCCGGCGGGCCGATGGGCCGTTCGTATTCCAGCTTCCAGAAACGGCTGTTGGTGGGATCGAACTGGCGCAGGATGGTGGCGTAGAAGCGGTCGCCGACACCCGTCGGGTTGTTCACCTGCAGATCCGCGAAGCCACGATACTGACCGGTGAATCGGGTGCCGTAGTTGTCGGTGCGCAGGCTTGCCTGCCAGCGCCGCTCGTCCTGTACGCGAATGATGAGGTCCGTCTCGCCGACCTCGGTGCCCGGTTGAAACACCCCGAACACGCTGATCCCCGGATAGTCGCTGGCGGTCAGAATCGCGCTCTCGATACCGGAGGCGCTGACCGGTGTATCGATGAGATCTTCGAAGGGTGCCGCCAGCACCGCGTCCCGATACATCTCGTTACCCTGGAACACGACGGCTCCCAGCTTGCCTTCGAACACCTCGATGATGACCGCGCCGTCGTCGACCTCCTGGGCCGGGATGAAAGCCTGGGCGAGAATGAATCCGGCGCTGCGGTAACGCTCGGTGACGGCGGCGGCGACTTCCTGAATCTGACCGATGGTCATGCCCGCGCGGCGGCGAAAGCGCTGCTCGCGCAAGCCTGCGATCAAATCCTGGAGCTCGGCCGCGCCCTTGTCCGGGTCCTTGGCGTCCACCAGAGCACGCACCACGTCGCTGATACGTTGCCGCTCGGCTTCGGTGAAGCCGTTGTCGTCCACGTCCACCAGCCCCAGGTGCTCGCGCCTCAAGGACTCCACCAGATCCTCCAGATCGATGAGCCGAATGCCCTCCTTCGGGTGGTCCCCGGCGCCCTGGAGCACGAATCTCTCGACGAACAGGCGCTCGCCGATGCCCGAATCCAGGGGGCGTTCGACGGCCGGAGGAACCGGAAAGGGCTCGAGATCCGCGGGACCGGGCGGCTGCGGGGGCGATGTGGGCGGCACCGGCAAAGCCCCGCCCGGCGTTGCTGCGCCGGGCAGCAGCTGTGCCGACAGCGCCGGCACCCACAGAGCCACGCACACAGTCAGCGCGCCTGCCAGGCGCGCCGGGAACACCCCGCGGCTGCTCCGGCGGCGCAAATTTCCTGTCTTCAACCCGTGCATCTCTCCAGATATCTCAACCGGTTAACAGGATATCCCCATGTAAACCTTTAATTGTGGTGCATGCCCGGCACCATCTCCAGGATGCAGCGGAAACAGGCCCCCGCAGCGACGCCGCCGGGGAACCGGCAGCGCGCCAGCGCGACCGGTACGGCCAACCCGTGGGTTGTGCGCGTCGATGCGAAGCCCCCGCAACGGGATTACACTTACCCCTGCCGGCTCCGGAACATCTCGCGGGTCGGAGCCGGGCGGGGAAGGGCCGCCCGGTCGTCGTTACTGGAGCCTATGCTACTCAGTGAACAGCGGCGGCGCACGACGCAGCGCGCCAGCCACGGACTCGCCACCGCCCGCGGCCGATTGGCGCGGCTGGACCTGCTGCCATGAGTGATCGACTACCGCTTTACTGGACTTCGAGCGCTTGCACCGACGTCGGCGCGGTGCGCGAGCTCAACGAGGACGCCTACCTGGAGCGTCCGGATCTGGGCTTGTGGCTGGTGGCGGACGGCATGGGCGGACACTTTGCCGGAGACGTCGCCAGTCAGATGGTGGTGTCGGCGATGGAGGCGCTCGAACCACCGAGGTCCATGTGCAAATTCGTCGAAGCGGTCGAGCAGCGGCTGGTCGAGACCAACACGCGCCTGCGCGAGTACGCCGAGCGCGAACAGGCCCATACCATCGGCAGCACCGTGGTGGCCCTGCTGATCCACGGCGAGCACGCCGTGTGCCTGTGGGCCGGCGACAGTCGCATGTACCGTTACCGCGACGGGCAGCTGGGACAGATCAGTCAGGATCACGCGCTGGTCGGAGAGCTCGTGGAGCGCGGTGTTCTGACACCCGAGCAGGCGGTCGACCACCCGCACGGCAATCTGGTCACGCGTGCCGTCGGCGCCGCCGACGTCTTGTTCGTGGATATCGAGATGATCCCCATACAGGCGGGCGATCTCTTCATACTGTGCAGCGACGGGCTCGAGAAAGAGGTCGCCGAGGAAGAGATGTCGGTCATGGTCGCGGACAGCGACACGAGTCAGTTGAGCCATGCGTTGCTGGAACGTGCACTCGCCTATGGCGCCCGCGATAACGTCACGGTGATCACGGTGGCGATTCACAGCGGGCCTGCGCGCGAAACGGGGCGTGACCAGGCCGATGGGGAGGAGGATGCCGACGCGGCGCGCAATGAACGACGACCGCCGACCTGAGGTTTGCGATCGGTGACCCGGTTCGAGCGCCTGCTTGCCGCCTATCGTGGTGGTAATACCAATCTCGAAACCTTGCAGGCGAGGGTGGAAGCGCTGCTGGGGAAATCCAACAGCGCCGCCACCGAAGCGCTGATAGCCCTGGAAACGGCGCGTGCGGCCGGATTTCCCGAGCCGGCGTACACGGCACTGCGCCGCCGGTTGACCGCCCTGTCCGGAGCCAGCGCCACCTTACTGGGCGCCTCCGCCAACACCCGCGTGGATGACAGCACCACCGCCATGCACCGCGGCCTCGGTGAGCACGAAGGCCCCACGGAGCTGAATCCCGCGGCCGGCTACAGCGACGAAGAGATCGCCAAACGCCACCGGAGCATCGCCCGGGAACCGCAACACCCGCCACCGGCGGAGGTCGATCAGCGCCCCGATCCCACCATCACCGACATGGGCGTCGCCGGTACCGGCGAGGAGCCCACCGGCACCATGTGGCCGGGGTTGTACAGCGATGACGGCAGCAACATCCCGGATCGGGAATTCCAAAAAGGCGAGGTGCTGCGTGGCCGCTTCAGGCTCATCGCCAAGCTCGGCGAAGGCGGTATGGGAGCGGTGTGGAAGGGCAAGGATCTCCTCAAGGAAGAGGCCAAGGATCGCAACCCCTACGTCGCAATCAAGCTTCTGCAGGCCGACTTCAAGCGCCACCCGGAAGCCTTCATCGCACTGCAGCGTGAGACCTCGAAGCAGCAACGGCTGGCGCACCCGAACATCGCCACCGTCTACGACTTCGACCGCGACGAGCGCACGCAAACCGTGTTCATGACCATGGAGGTCATGGAGGGCCAGCCCATGGATGCCTTCATCCGGGCGCTTCCCGCCGATGGGCTTCCCGTGGACGAAGCCATGGACATCATCGAGCAGCTGGCGGCCGGCCTCGCCTACGCCCACGACAACGGGCTGGTGCACTCGGATCTGAAGCCCGGGAACTGTTTCATCACCAGCGACGAAACCGTCAAGCTGCTGGACTTCGGCATCGCGCGCGCATCCAAGTCCAAGGGCGAAGCGGAAGACGACGAAACGACGTTGTTCGACCCGGCGGAGCTCGGCGCTCTGACGCCCACCTACGCGACCCTGGAAATGTTCGAGGGCGAGGACCCGGACCCCCGCGACGACATCTTTGCGCTCGCGATTCTCGCCTACCAGCTGTTCACCGGGCGTCACCCCTACGGCAAGAAGAGCGCGCCCAAGGCCGATGAGCTGGGGCTGCGCCCGGCACCGGTCGGCAAGCTTTCCAAACGGCAGAATCGTGCCCTTGCCAGGGGTCTCGCCCTGCACCGCGGGCAGCGCACCGCAACCGTCGAGCAATTCCTGCACGACATCCGGCGCCGGCACAGCACCACGACCTACGCGGTAGCCGGCGCGCTCGTCGCGGCACTGTTGATCGGGGCGCTCGCTTACAGGCCGATACTGGACCTGCTCAACCAGCGGCAACACGAGGAGATCATCGCGGTGCTGGAACGTCCCGGCATGGAGAACATCCGCAGCGCGCTGACGCGGGCCGCCGGCCTCGGCGAACAAGAGCTGCGTGACGTCATGCAGGACGAGCGCACCCAGCGCGCCATCATCGCGCATATCGGTCAGGCGGAAGGCGAGCGAATGGATCAGTGGCTCGCGTTCGTGCGCACGTTTCCGGTCGAGCTGCGACGCGATGTCCTCGACGACCAACGCGCGCGCCGCGCCATCGTCGATCATTTCGAGGGGCGCATATTCGCGGCTTTCGATCCCGCGCGCAGGCGCTACGATTTCGCCGGCGCGCAGCTGCAGGTGAGGAATCTCGAGGCACTGTATCCGGACTCGGCCGCGGCGCTGAAGATCCGAACCGAGCTCGAGTCCCGGCGCGACAACGCTCTCGATCGCCTCGCCGATCGATTCAATCGCTATCTCGAAGCGGGCCTGCTGATACCCGACGAAGGCCGCCAGAGCATCGGCGACGTTCTGGATGCCGTTCGCCGGATGGCGCCGACGCACCGTCTGTTGAATGATGATCGACTGCGTCTTCGCTACGGCGAGCTTGCCGACGCGGCGCGTGGCGCCGGCGACTACCAGCGCGCCGCAGCGCTGGTGGGCGCCGGGCTCGAATACGCGCCCGACGATCCGGCGCTCAATGACCTGAGCTATCAGGTGCAGACCGAGCTGACGCGCATCGCCAACCAGCGGCGCGTGGCCGACGTGGAGGTGCGTCTCGCAACCCGTCTGGCGCGACTGGCGAGCATGGGCGACTTCGAGGCAGGTCGCGACGATCTCCTGGTTCTGGCCGAGCTGGATCCCCGCAGCCCGACGCTTGCACGTGCGCGCACGCGGCTGGAGCAGGTGATGAACGCCGAGCTCGGCCGTCTGCTCGATGCACGGCCCGTTGAAAAGGCCGGCGACGAAGGCTGGCAGCTGCTGCTCGAATATGCGCCACTGCTCGGCCTCGACTATCTGCGCGCGGCGCGCGCGCGCCTGCCCGACACGCTATCGGTGATCGGTGACGGGTCGGCGTCGGCGGTGAACGGCGACGCCCGGATACCGCAACGCGTCGAGGAAATCGCTGCGTTGCTGGAAAGTCCACGCGCTGGAAGCGTCTGGCAGGCGGCTCTGGAGCGCGCCTACAAAGAGCTGCTGGTACTGCTGCCGGCCGGGCACGAGATCCTGCGCCGGCAACGCAACCGCATCGCCGAGTACTTCCTCTCCGAGGCGCGGCGCGCGCGCCGCGCCGCGAGCCTCAACGAAGCGCTCACCTTGGTCGAAACCGGACGCGTGTTTTACCCCGGATTTCCTGCCTACGATGTGGAAAGCGAGGCGCTCGAGGCGGCGCAGGCGGCGCTCGGCGCCCGGCGTGACGCCGAACGCCTGGCCGCGCAGGTAGTCAGCCTGACAGCCGACTTTCGTGGCAAGGCCGACACCAATCAGGTGCAGGAGGCCAAGCGCATTCTGCTCGAGCTGCGCGCGCTTGGACTCGCCGGGGACGACGCGTTTCTGCGCCAGGAGGCGCCGCGCGGGCTTGCCGATGCCTACGCACGCCTCGCTGCCACGCGTGCCGAGCGCCAGGACTACGCCGGCGCCACCGCGCTGGCCCGCGCCGGGCTCGAGCAGTGGCCGCAGCACACGGAGCTGCGCGCGCGTCTGGCGGGATACGAAATCGCCCTCGAGAACCAGCGCTTGCAACGCGCCCTGAGAGCCCGCCTGTCCGATCCGCAACCGTTGGATGTGTCTGCCACGGCGACCGATCTGGCCCGCTTGCGACAGCGCTATCCGAATCGCTACACCGATATTGCCTCCGAGCTCGCGGCACTTCGAGCGCAAGCGGTGCTGGAGCATGCGCGCAACGCGCAACCTGTCGGCGACAAAATCGCACAGCAACTATCCGCTTTCGACGCGCTGTTTCCCGCTCATCGAGGCGAGCTGGCGGAGCAACTGGTGCGGGCTGTGGAGAGCCGCATTCGCAGGCTCGAAGCGAGCACCATCGAGGACATCGCGGCGCTGCAGCCGGTGATCGACAATGTCGCCGAGCTGCCGCCCGCCGAGCGGGCGAAGCTCGAGGCAGCTGTTGCCGAAACCGTGGTGGTGGGCGCGCGATTGCGCGCGGCCGAGGACCCCGAAGCGAGCCGCAGGTTGCTGTTGGCGGCGCGGGCGGCCTTGCCGCGGCAGCAGATCCTGGTGGCCGCGGCGCGCGAGCTGCCGCCGGCAGAGCTCGACAGCGCGCAAGCGAATCTCGAGGCCGGCGCGTTGTCCAGGGCGGCAAGGGAACTGGGCAAGTGCCAGGGCGCGCTGGCGGGATACGGCGCCCAGGCCGGCGGCACCTGCTATGACCTGGTAGCGGGCCGCAAGGGCCCGGAGATGGTGGTGGTCCCTGCCGGTGGTGCCCTCGACAAAGCCTATGCCATCGGCAAGTATGAGGTCAGCGTGGTCGACTTCAATCATTTCTGCGAGCAAAGCCGACGATGCAGCGCACGCCCGGGTGCCGAGCGGCGGCTTCCAGTGACGGGGATCTCGGTAGCCGACGCCGAAGAGTATGCGCGCTGGCTGTCGCAGGAGGCATCCAGGCAGAGCGGGCAACGGGTGCTGTACCGGCTGCCGACGGCCGCGGAATGGGAACACGCCGCCAACGCCGACGGTCAACAACCGGAGCAACAGTTCAATTGCCGGGTGACGTCCGCCGGTGAAGTGATTGCCGGTCACGCCCTGGTCGACGCGCGATCCGGAAAGCAGAACGGCTGGGGTCTCGCAAACTACGCCGGCAATGCGCGCGAATGGGTGCGCGGCGATGAAACTCTGGCGGTGCGTGGCGGCGCCTTCAACGACCCCCTGACCGAGTGCGGTCCGGCGTTCGACGAAGCACACTCCGGCGAAGCCGATGCCGTGACCGGATTCCGATTGGTGCGTGAGCTCGGTTGACGGCGTGATCCCATGGACCGATGAATAAATCCCAGCTGCGTCGATTGGCCAGAGAATACGCAACGGGTCGACTCGAGCGCGACGAGTACCTCGAACAGCGCAGCGAATTGATAGACGCCATCGTCGCGGGCGAGATCGCCATCGAATCATCGGCGGACAGCACCGCGGAGTTCGCCGCCGCGCACCCGCGGGATCACGGCATCCGGGGTTCGCGGTTGCCGCTGATCATCGGCGCGGGCGTGGTGATTGCCGTCGTCTGGGCGTTTCTTGCCTCGCGCGAGAGCATCGCCCCCGGCGCCGGCGATCAGGGCGCCAGTCGGCAAGTCCCCGGGAAACCCATGTCGGTGGCACGGGTTCTGGTCGAAGAATTTCTCGCCACCAGAGACTGGTCCCGGGAAAGCGTGGCCGAGTTTCGCGACAACTGGAATGCGTTGACGCCCAACGAGCAGGCCGCGGCGCGCACCGCACCGTGGTTTCGCCGCCTGGCCGAGACGCTTCGCGAAGAGATCAACGCCCACAAGGCGCTTGCCGAATTCGACGACAGCGGGCTCTCCAGCACCACCGGCAAACGACTGGAGGGGTTCGGCGAGTTCCTCGGCATCGACGCGGAGATGCCGGATTCGTCGCTACCGGAGCGGCGCGGTGGCAGTGCCACGGAGAGTGATGTGCGCCAGACGACGGAGAAGGATTAACCCGCTCGTTGCCGTGGAGAGGATACAGGGGACAGATTTGAAATCTGTCCCCGCGCCGCGTTCATCAAGTGCGTAATCTGGCGCTCCGACAACTCATCCCACCGTCCTCGCGGCAGGCTTCGCGGTAAGTTCACGGGTCCGTAGCGCACCCGGGTCAAGCGACTCACCTGGGCGCCCTGGGAAGCCCACAGGCGACGCACCTCGCGGTTTCTGCCTTCCCGGATGGTGACGTGATACCAGTGATTGGCGCCCTTGCCGCCCTTGTCGACGATGGTCTCGAAACTGGCAGGACCGTCTTCGAGCTGAACGCCGCGTCGCAATGCACGAATGGATTCGGCGCTGAGCTGGCCGCGCACGCGCACCGCGTATTCGCGCACCAGGCCACTGGATGGATGCATGAGCCGGTGCGCCAACCCGCCGTCGTTGGTAAACAGCAACAATCCACCGGAATTGAGATCGAGCCGGCCAACGGCGATCCAGCGGCCGTTTTTCAGCGCCGGCAGATTGTCGAACACCGTGGGTCGATCAGAATCCCGGCGTCGAGTGCAAATCTCGCCGGCGGTTTTGTGATAGCGCAGCACGCGCACGGGCTGCCGGCCGAGCGCACGGCGCCCCAGGCGCTTGCCATCCACGTGAATGACATCGCCGGGGGCGACGCGCATGCCGATGACGGCGCGCTTGCCGTTGACGCGCACGCGACCGGCAGCGATCCAACGCTCCAGCTCGCGCCTCGACCCATAGCCCGCGCGCGCCAGGATCTTCTGCAACTTCTCGGTAACGGTTTCCTTTTTCATCGCCCGAGCGCTGCGTGGCGGTCGGCAATGTTCAATCCGCGCCGCTGATGGCGGGCTCTCCGTCGGCACGGGTTTGGTCGTCTTGTTGCTCATTTTCCGGCGCGTCGCTCGCCTGCGTATCCACCACCGCCACCAGCGGAACCGCGGCAAACAGGTCATCGGGCAGGTTGTCGATGTCCCTTATCTCGCCGAGCGGCGGCAGCTGATCCAGACTCTTCAAGTTGAAGCTGTCGAGAAACTGACGGGTAGTTCCGAAAAGCTCGGGCCGTCCGGGCACGTCTTTGTGACCGAGCGGGCGGATCCACTCGCGTTCGGTCAACGTCTTGATAATCGAGGGGCTGACGCTCACTCCCCGCACGTCCTCGATCTCACCGCGGGTAATGGGTTGGCGATAGGCGATCAACGCGAGCGTTTCCAGGAGCGCCCGCGTGTATCGGGGCGGACGCTCGGACCACAGGCTGGCGAGCCAACCCGAGCACTCCTTGCGCACCTGAAATCGAAATCCGCTGGATACCTCGTTCAATTCGATGCCGCGGTCCTGCCAATCCTCGGCCAGCGTCGCGAGCGCCTCGCGAATGGCTTTACGCTCCGGAATCCAATCGCTGCCTTCGAACAGCGCGGCAAGATCGTCGACGGTGAGTGGGCGCTGGGCGGCGAACATCGCCGCCTCGAGAATGTTCTTCAGCTTTTCCTGACTCATGATGTGTGCGCTCGAACGTGAATGGGGCCCAGGGGCTTCGCCTGCAACAGCTCGATGAGCATTTCGCGGACCAGCTCCAGCACCGCGAGAAGGGTTACGATGACACCGCGTCTTCCCTCCTCGGCGCTGAACAGCGATGTGAACTCGGTGTAATTATCCTTGCCCACGGCCGCCAGTATCGATGACATGCGCTCGCGTACCGACAACGGCTCGGCCTGCACGTGGTGATGGGAGTACATGCGGGCACGCCGGAACACATCGGCGAGCGCCATCACCAGATCCTCCACCCGCACCGTGGGCTGGCGTTTCACAGCCTTCACGAAGGGCGTGTCCGCTTCGGTGGGGAACAGATCGCGTCCGAGTCTGGGCAGCTCGTCGATGTCTTCGGCGGCCTGCTTGTAGCGTTCGTATTCCTGCAGACGCCTGACCAGCTCGGCTCTCGGATCATCCTCCTCCTCGTTGTCCAGCTCCGGGCGCGGCAGCAGCATGCGCGACTTGATCTCGGCGAGCATCGCGGCCATGACCAGGTATTCCCCCGCAAGATCGAGGCGCATATCCTTCATCAGATCCACGTACTCCATGTACTGGCGGGTAATCTCGGCGATCGGGATGTCGAGAATGTCGAGATTCTGGCGTTTGATGAGATACAGCAACAGGTCCAGGGGGCCTTCGAACGCCTCCAGGAAAACCTCCAGGGCGTTCGGCGGAATGTAGAGATCCCGGGGCAGCTCCGTTACCGCCACACCCTCGACGACCGCGAACGGCATTTCCTCCTGGCGCGGCTCGCCCGCGAGCACGCTTTCGTCCCCGCTCCGGGCTTCGGTATCGGTGTCGCTGTCGCTGTCGCTGTCGATCATGATTGCATCCCGTCAACGGTATTCGAGGCCCATGGCCTGGCGCACGTCCTCGAGGGTCTCACGCGCTATATCGCGGGCCTGATCACAGCCCTCGGTGATGATGGAGCGCACCAGGTCGGGATTGTCCTCGTACTCGGCAGCCCGCTCGCGCAGCGGCTCGAGCTCCGCCAGCACCGCGTCGATAAGCGGTTGCTTGCAGTCCAGGCAGCCGAACTTGGCCCCCCGGCAACCGTCCTGCACCCACTCCCTGGTTTCGTCGTTGGAGTAGATTTGATGCAGCTGCCACACCGGGCAGAGCTCGGGCTCGCCGGGATCGTTGCGCCGCACCCGCGCCGGATCGGTGGGCATGGTACGCAGCTTATCGGTAACCACCTTTGGATCGTCACGCAGCGCGATGACATTGTCGTAGGACTTCGACATCTTGTGACCATCGAGGCCCGGCATTTTCGCCGCGGGCGTCAACAGTGGTTGCGGCTCCGGAAGAATCACCTTGCCGCCACCCTCCAGGTAGCCGAACAACCGCTCGCGATCGCCGAGCGTGATGTTCTGCTGATCTTCCAGCAGCGCGCGCCCGATATCCAGCGCCTCGCCGTCACCTTCCTCCTGGTAGCGCCGCTTGAGCTCGCGATACAGGCGCGCGTTCTTCTTGCCCATCTTCTTGATTGCCGCCTCGGCCTTTTCCTCGAAACCGGGCTCGCGGCCGAACAGGAAATTGAAGCGCCGCGCGATCTCCCGGGTGAGCTCGATATGCGCAACCTGGTCTTCGCCGACCGGCACCAGCCCGGCTTTGTAGGCGAGAATGTCGGCACTCTGCAGCACCGGATAGCCGAGAAAGCCGTAGGTGGCCAGGTCGCGCTCTCTCAGCTTTTCCTGCTGGTCCTTGTAGCTCGGCACACGTTCGAGCCACCCCAGGGGGGTGAACATGGACAACAGCAGGTGCAGCTCGGCATGCTCCGGCACCCGCGACTGGATGAACAAGGTGGCGTCGCCCGGGTTGATGCCTGCCGCCAGCCAGTCGATGACCATTTCCCAGACGCTGTCGGCGATGATGGCCGAATCTTCATAGTGCGTGGTCAGCGCGTGCCAGTCGGCGACGAAAAAGTAGCTTTCGTATTCGTGCTGCAGCTTTACCCAGTTCTTGAGCACACCGTGGTAGTGGCCGAGGTGCAGACGACCGGTGGGACGCATACCCGAAAGGACACGCTGGTGTTGACTGGGAACGGAACTCAAAACCGCCCGCTTCCTTGCCCGGCGACCGGAGTCGTTACGTCGGTTGCCCGATGGTGCACGAAGGTGCTCATAGCGACAGCACGCTCACGTCGCCGCGACCATGCCGCAAAACTTTCGGCGTCTCCCCTGTTAGATCCAGCACGGTGGTTGGCTCGAGGCCACAATACCCGCCGTCGATGACCAGATCCACTCCAGAATTCAGACGCTCCCGCATCTCGCGGGGATCGGTGAGCGGCAGATCGTCGCCGGGCAGCACCAGGGTCGAGCTCATCAACGGTTCTCCCAGGCTGTCCAGCAGGGCCTGGGTAATAGGATGCCGGGGCACTCGCAGACCGATGGTCTTGCGACGCGGATTCTGCAACCGCCGGGGCACCTCGCGGCTGGCCTGGAGTATGAACGTGTAGGGTCCCGGCGTAAGGGCTTTCAGCAGCCGAAACGCGCTGTTGTCGACGCGCGCGTAGGTGGCGAGCTCCGAGAGGTCGCGGCACACCAGGGTGAAATTGTGGCTGCTGTCCACCTGACGGATGCGCCGGATGCGCTCCATGGGCGCTTTGTCGCCAACGCAGCAGCCCAGCGCATAGCATGAGTCGGTAGGATACACGATGACGCCGCCCGCCCGGATCGCCGCTACCGCTTGGGTGATCAAGCGCCGTTGCGGGCTGGCGGCGTGGATTTCGAAATACTGGCTCAATACTGGCTCACGGCAGATTTACGCCCGGCCGGTGCCGCGGCGCCGGGACCGGATGGAGTATACTGCCAGGCTCCTTAAGATGTGCCCCATGACATGAAACTGTTATTCGATTTCTTCCCGATTCTGCTGTTCTTCCTCACTTTCAAGTGGTACGACGATCCGCAGCAGGGCATCCTCGCCGCCACCGCGGTCATCATCGTCGCCACCGGCATTCAGGTGGCCGTCACCTGGCTTCGTCAACGCCGGGTAGAGAAGGTGCATCTCATCACCCTGGCACTGCTGGTGACCATGGGCGGCGTGACCCTGCTGCTGCAGGACGAGATCTATATCAAGTGGAAGTCCACGGTGTTCTTCTGGCTGCTGGCCGTGACCTTTCTGGGCAGCCAGTTCATCGGCCGCAAGACCCTGGTGCAACGCTTCTTCGATTCCAAGTTCGAGCCGCCCGGAAGCGTCTGGGCGGTGCTCAATCTGGCCTGGGTGGTGTTCTTCGCGTGCCTGGGCGCGCTCAATCTGTACGTCGTTTACAACTTCGACACCGATACCTGGGTGAACTTCAAGCTCTTCGGCCTCACCGGCCTGATGTTCATCTTCATCTTCGCGCAGATTCTCTACCTGTTCCGCTACATGCTTCCCGACGACGACGCCGGGGAACAGGGCTGATGCCGCACCTTCTTCCGTGACACCGACACTGCGGCTGGCGATGGACTTGATCGCGCGCGCCTCGCTCACACCGGCCGACGCCGGCTGCCAGGAGCTGCTTCGCGGGCGCCTCGAACCCCTCGGTTTTGCCTGCGAATCCATGCATTTCGGTGAAGTCAGCAACCTGTGGGCGCGCAACGCCGCCCCGGGTCCGCTGTTCGCCTTCGCCGGTCACACCGATGTGGTGCCGCCGGGTCCCGAATGCCAGTGGTCGTCGCCGCCGTTCGAGCCCCGGGTGCGCGACGGCTTGCTCTATGGCCGCGGCGCCGCCGACATGAAAGGCAGCATCGCTGCTTTCATCACCGCCTGCGAGCGCTTTTTCGGCAACCACGCCGGAGACTCGGGCGCGCTGGCGTTACTCATCACCAGCGACGAGGAAGGGCCTGCCGTGGACGGCACGCTGCGCGTGCTCGAGGAGCTCGGTAAGCGCAACCAAAGCATCGACTGGTGCCTGGTGGGCGAGCCGTCGAGCCACCAGCGGGTCGGCGACCGCCTGCGCAACGGCCGGCGCGGCTCCTTGAACGGACACCTGCTGGTGCGCGGCACCCAGGGGCACGTGGCCTATGCGGACGGCGCGGTCAATCCCATCCATGGCTTCGCCCGTGCCCTGGCGGCACTGGACGCGGAGATCTGGGACACCGGAAACGACGATTTTCCTGCCACCTCCTTTCAGGTCTCCAATGTCAACGCCGGCACCGGCGCCGACAACGTCATCCCCGGACACCTGCAGGCGATGTTCAACTTCCGTTACTCCACGCAGCTCACCGCCGACCGGCTTCGGCAAAGGGTGGCGCGCGTGCTCAGCGACCAGGGCCTCGACTGCGAGCTCACCTGGCGGCACTCCGGCGAGCCGTTTCTGACCGCCCCGGGGGTGCTGCTGGATGCGACCCGGGCGGCGGTGCAGGAAGTCACCGGCACTACCGCCACCGCATCCACCGGCGGCGGCACCTCCGACGGCCGCTTCATCGCCCGCAGCGGCGCCCAGGTGGTCGAGCTCGGCCCGGTCAACGCCAGCATCCACCGCATCGACGAGCACGTGCGCGTCGAGGAGCTCGAAACGCTGTCGCGAATCTACGAGCGCATCCTGGAGAAGCTGCTGCTGTAGAGAAAAGGGGACAGAGAAAAGGGGACAGATCTATTTTCTGCCGAAAAGGGGACAGATCTATTTTCTCCCCACATT
>FXBF010000320.1_pt1 | contig 16117 bp, 16 predicted proteins | sample 5335321 | NCBI WGS metagenome assembly FXBF01 (sample SAMEA103928391, study PRJEB20085) | sediment metagenome | isolation source: sediment
CGAAGGCCACGCCCCCGGGAGCAATGGCTTTGGTTACTTTCGCCGAAACGAAAGTAACCCGTCGTGCGGGCGCGGAAGCCCGCTTTATTAAACTCCCTTCCTTAAAACCTGAATCACAGGCCTTGTCTCCGGCCTTACTCCATGCCAGATAAAATACGACTCCGCCGCCTGTTCCACCAGCATCCCCAATCCATCCGAAATCTTGTGCACGCCGTACTGCTCCGCCCACAGCACAAACGGCGTGGGGCGGTCGCCGTACATCATGTCATAGGCCAGCGACCCGTGGGTGAAAAGACTCGCCGGCAGCGGCGGCACCTCGCCTTTGAGGCTGGCGGCGGTGCCGTTGATCACGACGTCGAAGCGTCTGCCCTGTAAATTGTCGAAACCGCAGACCTCTATCTTGCCGTAATGCGCAAACACCTCTGCAAGTTCCTTCGCCTTGGCGATAGTCCGGTTGGCGATAACGAGCACCGCTGGATGGTGTCTCAACAACGGCCCGAGCACCCCGCGCACCGCGCCGCCAGCGCCCAGCACCAGAATAGGCTTGTCCCTTAACGTAACGCCGAGGTTCAGCGTCAAATCATGCACCAAGCCGGCGCCGTCGGTGTTGTCGCCGAAGATCCGGCCGTCGGCTTCGAACTTCAAGGTGTTGACGGCGCCCGCGAGTTTGGCGCGATCGCTTAAGTGATCGGCGAATTTGAAGGCATCGAGCTTGAACGGAATCGTGACATTCAGACCCTTGCCGCCGTTGGCGCGGAACTGTTCCACCGCTTGGGGGAAATCGCCCAGGTCCACCTCAATCGCAATGTATTCAATGTTGTGCCTGAACTGATGGGCAAACTGCTTGTGAATCTCCGGCGACTTGCTGTGGGCCACAGGATGGCCCATCACGGCGTAGCGTTCGGGGCGATCAAGCTCGAATGGGTCGGACATCACTGGCCACCGGTCAATAAAAAGCGCAACGATTACTTGCGTATTCTATCAGGATGCCGACGGCTACCCGAAGGGTTTCAGATATTTATTCTGATGAATCCCGTGTCGACCACGGGACGGAGATTGTTCAGATGCTGACTATCACGATATAGGCCAGATAGCACAAGCCGTTGATGATGAGATGATACGGCCGCAAGCCGCCACGGCGAACCATTACAAAAAGATAGCCGCTCGCGAATAAGGTCAGGGCCATTCCTGCCAGCATCTCCTCGCGGGCGTCCCATGGCGTCAGCAGGATGCCGAGGGCCGGCAGCAGGCTCCCCTGGAACACCATGGCGCCGGTGATGTTGCCGAAGGCGAGGGTGTCTTTTCTGCGCCGAATCCAGAGAATGCTGTTCACCTTTTCCGGCAGTTCGGTGGCCACGGGGATAATCAAGATCGAAAGCACCAGGGCGGATACACCGAGCATGACCGACAAACTTTCCACGCCATGCACAAAGCCCCAGGCGCCGAAGATGATCAGGGCCAGCCCGATACCGAGCTGCACCAGGATCACGGGCATATTTTCGGACAGCCCCAAACGCCCGAAGAGCCGCACCAGATACAGTGGATGATCCGCCTCGGTACCGTGGCCGGTGGCCACAAGATTGGCAGAGGCGCGGATGGTCAACAGCAGATAAACGAAATAAATTACGACTAATGCCAGCGCCAACAACGCCCGTACCGATGCCGCCTCGTGTGGAATGAAGATGGCGGCGGCGCTCAGGCCGAAGGCCAGCATAAACCAGGACAAATCACGTTTGATGCCGCTGCGCTCCGGCTGAAGGGCATCCCGCCAACCGCGCTTGTGCGCGGCGAACACCGCCATCAAAAACAGGCTGAGCGTCGACAACATCAATGGCGCACCGAGGATCGCGCCCACACCCACTTCTTCGCGCACCTGCTGAGTGCCAACGACGGAGAATATCGCAATCACCGGCACCATGGTCTCCGGCAGGGCCGTGCCCACCGCCGCGAAGATGGAACCGGTCACGCCTTCGGAAATCCTAAGCCGCTGCCCGAGATGCTCCAAGGCGTTGGTAAAGGTCTCGGCCCCGGCAAGAATCACAAACAAGGCGATGATTAAAATACCGATGGTCATACTTGCGAATAATCCAGCAACAGCCCGGCGAATACCGCGGCGCCGAACCAGTTGTTGTGCAGAAACGCCTTGAAACACTGCTCGGGCTTCCGTTCACGTATCAGGTGCTGCTGATAGGCCGCCAGCCCCGCCGCGACCGCCAGCCCCGCATAATACAACAGGCCGAGGCCGACGGTGACGCCGGTCACAAGCAGCAGCAAAAGCGTGAGCGTGTGGGACATGCCCACCATCATGCGATCATAGGCGCCGAACAGAATCGCCGTGGATTTTACGCCGATCCGCAAATCGTCCTCCCTGTCCACCATGGCGTATTCGGTGTCATAGGCCACCGACCAGAACACGTTAGCGACAAACAAAACCCAGGCCATAACGGGCACCGCGCCGGTCTGCGCCGCGAACGCCATGGGAATCGACCAGCCGAAGGCCGCGCCGAGGTAAAATTGCGGCAGATGAGTATAGCGCTTCATGAAGGGATAGCTGGCGGCCAGGAACACGGCGACCAGGGAGAGCGCAACGGTGAGAATGTTCATGAGCAACACCAGCGCGAAGGCCGACACGCAAAGGATGACAAACAATACCAGCGCTTCGTTCGGCGACACCCGTCCGGCGGCGATCGGGCGGTCACGGGTGCGTTCCACGTGCGGGTCGAAATCCCGGTCGGCGTAGTCGTTCATCACGCATCCCGCCGAACGCATCAGGACCACGCCCAGCACGAACACCACAAAGACGCGGAGGTCGGGCAGGCCCTTTGCCGCGAACCACAGGCCCCACAAGGTCGGCCACAGCAACAACATAATGCCGATAGGCCGGTGCAGGCGCATCAGCAGGGCATATTCCTTGAGGCGTTGTGTGAAATTCACGCCGGACATTTCTTGATGTTGGGTAGAAAGAACTCGCTCACCAGGAGCGGCTTGCCACCAATCCGAAACAGCGAGCGCCGTCCCCACACGGCCTCAGGCAGCGGACGTAGATTCTGTGTCGCCAAAGGGAATAATTTGTCGCGCGGCGAAAGCCGTGTGACCTCGACCACGCCGCGCCGCATCGACGGGTCGGAGAACAGCAGCGCGCCGAGCGAGCGCGAGCGCAGATGCGCCAGCCTCCGCTGGCGCCCGGTCAGCGTTTCTGAGGGGATAATGGTGCGCGCGTAGACCCACGGTGTCTCGTTGCACAGCAGACACACCTGGCGCACCACGGCAAACGCACCCGATCTCATGTCCAACGCCCTGGCTTCGTTCAGCATTGGCCGTGACCGCACCTGGCTGATGACCTGCACCCGGAACATTCCATCACAGATGGACACGATGCGTTGCGTCAGCGACGCGGGGTCAATCAACCAGGACAAATATTTTTCCGGGACGGTGGATCGTCGCAGTCGTTGCACCGGGCGCCATACCGGCTCGCAAAGGAAATGGTCAGAATCATTCATTCGTGCATTATGCGCGGCGGTTAGGTGCGCGCCAAGCGTGATTCCTTTCATCAAAATCAGACACCGCCGTAGTCTTCTTTCCGGCCAAGCCAGCGACGGACGATGGGTTCAACATGTTGCGGAAAATCCGCAAGCATTATTCGAGCGGTTTTTTGCACCTGTGGCAGAAGGGCCCGGTCGCGCATGATGTCGGCAATATGAAATTCCTGCATGCCGGTCTGGCGCGTGCCGAGCATCTCTCCCGGGCCGCGCATCTCAAGATCCCGGCGTGCGATTTCAAAACCGTCACCGGTCTCGCGCAATACAGCGAGCCGCGCACGCGCAAGCTCCGAAAGCGGCGCCTGGTACATGAGCACGCAACCGCTGGCTATCGCGCCGCGGCCGACCCGGCCACGCAACTGGTGCAGCTGGGAGAGACCGAGACGTTCGGCGTTCTCGACGATCATCAGGCTGGCGTTGGGCACATCCACCCCCACCTCGATGACCGTGGTCGCCACAAGTAAATCCACCTTCCCTTGTTTGAACGCGGCCATGATTTTTTCTTTCTCCACCGGCTTCATGCGCCCGTGGATCAAGGCGACCCGGATATCCGGCAATGCTTCACGCAACGCATCCGCCGTGTCGGTGGCGGTTTGCAACTGAAGCACCTCCGACTCCTCGATCAACGGACATACCCAATAGGCCTGCCTGCCGGCGGCGCAGGCGGCGCGCACGCGGCTCACCACCTCGGCGCGGCGCGTTGCGGACACCACCACCGTCTCCACCGGGGTACGCCCCGGCGGCAGTTCATCGATGACGGAGACATCCAGGTCAGCATACAGGCTCTGCGCGAGCGTGCGCGGGATCGGGGTGGCGGTCATGATCAGTTGATGCGGCAGGCGATCCCCGCTGCTGCCCTTTTCGCGCAGTTGCAGGCGCTGGTGCACGCCGAAGCGGTGTTGCTCATCCACCACGATCAACGCCAGATTTGAAAACGCCACCCCTTCCTGAAACAGGGCGTGCGTGCCGACGGCGATGTTGCCCGCGCCGCCGCCGATCTTTTCCAGCGCCTCCTGCCGGGCGCGGTTTTTGAGCTTCCCAGACAGTCCCACCACGGAAATGCCGAGCGGCGCGAACCAATCGGAAAAACTGCGTAAATGCTGTTCCGCCAGCAGTTCCGTCGGCGCCATCACGGCCGCCTGATAGCCCGCCTCGATCACCAAGGCGCTGGCGGCGGCGGCCACAATGGTCTTGCCCGACCCCACGTCGCCCTGAACCAGGCGCTGCATAGGACGCCCCTGTTTCAGGTCTTGTCTGATCTCGTCGAGCACGCGCGTCTGCGCCGACGTAAAGTTAAACGGCAGGGACTCAAGAAGCTTTTTCAGTAGATCTCCCGTCGTCCTTATCTCCGGCGCGTGGTGGGATTGAAGATTTGCGCGCAACCGCATCAGGCTGAGATGATGGGCGAGCAATTCCTCGAAAGACAACCGTTGCTGCGCCGGATGACGGCCTTGTTCCAGTGCCGTCACTTCGGCCTCCGGCGGCGGGCGATGAACCAGAACAAGCGCCTCCTTGAGCGTGGGCAGGCGCATCTCCGCAAGAACCGGCGGCGGTAACCACTCCTGAATATGATCGACATGGCGATCAAGCGCCTGCTGGGTAAGCTTTCTTAAACTGAGTTGATGCACGCCGGCCGTCGCCGGGTAGACCGGCGTCAGATGTTCTTCCGCCTGCGTCGCTTGCGACCCGTCGATCAGCGTATATTCGGGATGCGCCATTTCCAGGCCTGCGGGACCGAAGCGCACTTCCCCGAAGCACCGGAGATTTTGTCCACGCTCCAGGTTCGCCTTCTGCACGGCGGTAAAATGAAAAAACCGCAAGTGGATATGGCCGGTGCCATCGGCAAGTCGGCAGACGAGATTCCTGCGACCGCGATAGACGACGTCGGCAAGCTCAATCCTGCCGCTGATCATCGCCTCCACGCCCGGCCTCAGGCTGCCTATCGGCGTCAGGCGGGTGCGGTCCTGGTAACGGAAGGGCAGGTGAAACAGCACATCTTGCACGGTGCGCAGTCCCAGGCGTTCAAGCTTCTTGGCAAGCTTGGGTCCCGCGCCTTTTAATATGGTAACCGGGAGTGAAGCGACGTCCATGAATCAGTAGCGAGTAGTGAGTAGTGAGTTCCGAGTAGCGAGTAAACATCTATTACTCGCTACCAGCAACTCGCTACTTTTCTAAAACCATAATCGCATCCATTTCTATGGATACGCCTTTGGGCAGGGCGGCCACGCCGACCGCGGCGCGGGCCGGATATGGTTCGGCAAAATACTGTGCCATGACTTCATTGACCAGAGGAAAATGCGCAAGGTCGGTCAGGAATACGTTGAGTTTCACCACGTCCTTAAGTCCGCCGCCGGCCGCCTGGGCAACCGCGCTTAAGTTCTCGAACACGCGCCGGATCTGCGCATGCATATCGCCTTGCTCGATCTCCATGGTTTCCGGAACGAGCGGGATCTGTCCGGATAGATACACCGTGTTTCCGGCTTTGACCGCCTGGGAGTAGGTGCCGATGGCCTGAGGGGCTTTGTTGGTTTTTATCACATCTTTCATCATCTCTCCTTAAAAATGGAGTTTTTGTCAGTTGCGACAAGCAGCCAACTAGTAGCTAGTTGCGAGTGACTAGTAACTAGCTACTCGCTACTCGTTACTATCCTTTTTTCCGATTAATACGCGCCACCGTCTCGAGCGAGCGGATCTGGCGCATGATTTTCGCCAGATGTGCCCGGTCGCGTACTTCAACGACAAAATCCATGGTTGTGTAGCGTCCGTCACGGTCGTCGAACGACACGGTGTCGATATTCGCTTCCTGTTCCGCGATCGCCGCGGCGACGGAGGCCAGCACCCCGCGCTGATTTTTGGCCTCCACACGGAAACCGACGGGGAACACCCCTTCAATATCCTGTTCCCACTGCACGTCCAGCCACTGTTCCGGGTGTTTGCGGTACTTGGCCACGTTAGGGCAACCCTCCGTGTGCACCACGATCCCGCGTCCGGCGGACAGAAAGCCAAGGATTGGATCGCCCGGAATCGGGCAACAGCAGCGCGCGTAGGTCACGACCACGCCTTCGGTGCCGCGGATCGCGAGCACCGGCGCCTTACGTTTCTTTTTCCCTCTCCATTTCATCGGAAATACGAATCCGGTACGCGACGTTTTCACTGACGGTTCGGGGATAAGTTGCCGCGCGACGACTATCGCCTGGCGGTTACCAAGTCCGATCTCGCTCAGAAGCTGGTTCCAGTCTTTGAGTTTCAAGGTCCGGAGCAATGCGTTTCGCTGCGACTCCTTTACACGAGAACTCTCACTTCCCAGAACCTGAATCGCCTTTTCCAGCAATCGACCGCCGAGTTTGACGGCTTCACCAACTCTCAGGTTCTTGAGATAGCTGCGGATATGGGCGCGCGCCTTGCTCGTCACCACATAGTCCAACCACATGGGGTTGGGATGGCCACGCTCTGACGTGATAATCTCGACATGATCACCATTGCGCAAAGTGGTTCGCAGCGGAACAAGCCGATAGTTCACTTTGGCCCCCACGCAATGATTGCCGACATCGGAGTGTATGTCATAGGCGAAATCGATAATGGTCGCTTCGCGAGGGAGTTTTTTGATTTCGCCGTTGGGCGTAAATACATATACTTCGTCGGGGAATAGATCAATCTTGAGGTGCTCCAGAAACTCGCTCGGATTCCCGGCCTTTTGCTGGGTCTCAAGCAGGACTTTCAGCCATTGAAGCGCCCGTTGCTGAACGTGATCGGCCTGGGTATCTCTACTCTTGTATAACCAGTGTGAAGCGACGCCGGCATCGGCGACGCAATGCATCTCACGTGTCCGTATCTGCACCTCGATGGATATTCCGAACGGACCGAACACGACCGTGTGCAATGACTGATAACCGTTGGCTTTGGGGATGGCGATATAATCCTTGAACCTCCCGGGTATCGGTTTGTAGAGATTGTGGATTACCCCAAGTGCGCGGTAGCAGTCGTCCGCTTTATCCACAATGATGCGAAAGCCATAGACATCAAATACCTGCTCGAAAGACAGCCTTTTATGCTGCATCTTTTTATAGATGCCGTATAAATTTTTCTCACGACCGGTTATCTCGGCATGCAGGCCCTCACGTTCCAGATGGTTAATAATAGCGGTGCGGACCCTCTCCACGATTGCCTTGCGGTTGCCATGGCGCCGGCGTACCGCCTCTGCGAGGATGCGGTAACGCAGAGGAAAAAGGGTGGCGAAAGACAGGTCCTCCAATTCAATCGACCACTGACGTACGCCAAGGCGATTGGCGATTGGTGCATAGATATCGAGAGTCTCGCGGGCGATCGCGCGTCGTCTGGCGTGCGGCAGGGCGCTTACGGTGCGCATGTTGTGCAGGCGGTCGGCGAGCTTGATGAGTATCACGCGAATGTCGCTTGCCATGGCAAGCAGCATTTTGCGGAAGTTTTCCGCCTGCGCTTCTTCCTGTGTCTGGAATTCGATTCTTGTTATCTTGCTGACGCCGTCAACCAATTCCGCGACATCCTTGCCGAATTCCTTTGCGATTTGATCCTTAACTGTTTCAGTATCTTCAATAACGTCATGAAGGATGGCGGCGGAAATGCTTTTGCCGTCCATGTGCATGGAGGCTAATATGCGCGCGACCTCGAGGGGATGGTAGATATATGGTTCACCGCTGCGACGGAGTTGGCCTTCATGGGCCTCGGCTCCGAACAGGTAGGCATTGAAAACGTCGGCGACGTCCTTCGGCTCAATATAGGTTTCAAGAATCGCGCACAGGTCGCTGATCTGAAACCTGTGCCCAACTATGGATTGCTCGCGAGGCGGTGACCCGCCATCAAGCCGTTTCGCCGCCTCCTTCGTCGTTGGCCGGGCCAGACGGGGGCGCCTCCTGGGGGGCGGCGATCCCGATCGCTTCGTTTTGCTCGGATATGTCTTCATCAGTTTCCAGTCCGACTTGCGGGCCCTCTTCATCCAGTATGGCATTGGTAACGAAACTACCGGCAATCTCGCGCAGTGAAATCACCGTGTTCTTGTCGTTTTCCTTAGGCACACAGGGTTCCGCACCCGCGTTCAATTGACGTGTGCGTTTGGCGGCCACCAGCACCAGCTGAAACCGGTTGTCTACATTTTCCAGACAGTCTTCTACAGTAATACGGGCCATGCACAGACCTCAAAATGTTAATTGAAAAAAGAGGAGAAACCGCGGGAAATGGGCCGAACGCCTTCCTGATCCTGGATTTCCTCGTGTTTAAGGGGCATCGTGAACGCCCGGTATTATGACGCGGGCCATTCATGGCCCGCGCCCTGTGGACGCACTGCGTGCGTCCAATTGCGCTCCCGGCGCAATTGTCTTTATCTTACTGATAGCAGGGCGTCTTTTCCAGTTATTCCTGCAAAAGTGACGCAGGGTCCAGCGTCAGCGGCCGCCGCGCCTCCGGTTCCCCCCGGATAATGGCCTTCAGGTCTTGAAGTGCGGCCTTGAATTCGTCGTTCACTACCACGTAATCAAATTCACCGTAATGGCGCGTCTCGGCCAATGCCTCGCGCATGCGCTGCTCGATCACCTCGGGGGTGTCCTGGCCGCGCAGGATCAGCCGTTCTTCCAGGGCCGTGCGCGAGGGCGGAAGGACAAAAATGCTAATCGCTTGCGGCATCTGCTGTTTGATTGAACGCGCGCCCTGCCAATCAATGTCCAGGATCACATCCTTGCCCTGTTTGAGTAGGTTCTCAACCACCGCGCGCGAGGTCCCATAGAGATGACCGAACACCTGGGCGTATTCCAGAAAACGCCCGGCAGCGATCATCTCCTCGAAGTCTTTTTGCGTAACAAAATAATAGTGTACCCCGTGTTGTTCACCCGGACGCGGCGGACGCGTGGTGTGCGACACCGAAAAGACAAGGTCCGGCAGGCTTTCCACGAGCGCGTTGGCGAGACTGGTTTTACCCGCCCCCGATGGCGCCGAGAGGATAATGAGTCTACCCATATAAAACTCGTGAGGAGCAAGGTGTGAGGGGTAAGGGGTGATGACACAGAACCCTATGCATAGATTTCCTCTTCACTCCTCATCCCTCACTCGATGTTTTGCACCTGCTCGCGCATCTGTTCGATCAACACCTTCAATTCCACGGCGGCGTTGGTCATGCGGATATCCACGGATTTTGATGCCAGCGTGTTGGCCTCGCGATTGAGTTCCTGCATAAGAAAATCCAGCCGCCTTCCAATCTGTCCCGAGCCGGCAAGCACACGTCGTACCTCGTCTATGTGCGCCGCCAGCCGGTCCATCTCTTCCGTCACGTCACTCTTTTGCGAAAATAAAACGATTTCCTGCTCGATTCTGGCCGGATCCAGTTCCTGTCGTACCTCTTTGAGCCGCGCCTCGAGACGCTCGCGGAAGGCCTGCGCCGTTTCTGGCAGAATCGCTTTTACATCATTAATTGTTCGTCGCATGGCCTCGAGACGTTGGCCAATCAACTCTTGCATACGTGCACCTTCCCGCTGACGCATCTCCACCAGCGCATCCAACGTCTGTGAAAGAAGCTTCAGCGTGGAAGCACCGAGCGATTCGAGGTCGATCGCCGGGGGTTTCAGCACGCCCGGCCAGCGGAGCACATCAATGAGGCGCAGGGGCGCGATGCCATCCGAGATCATGCCGATTCTTTCAGCCGCTTCCAGCAAGCGCCGGGCCTGCGCTTCGTCCGTTTCGATCGCGGTGGCCGCGGCGTCCTCGGGCTGGAAACGCAAGGTACAGTCGACCTTTCCGCGCGCCAGTCGCCCGCCGATCGCCTCGCGTACCCGCGGCTCAAGACCGCGCAGGTCCTCCGGAAGACGCGCGGTAATCTCCAGATAGCGGTGGTTTACGGACCGCAATTCCCACACGAGGTTGCCCCAGGGCGTACCGGCCTCTTGCCGGGCGAATGCGGTCATACTTAGCGTCATCGGCTTTAATCTATGCGGGTTAAATAAGCCTGGATGGTAAACTGAATTTTGCGGCGGTAAAACCCATTGTCCTGGCGTCGTTACGGTTCAGGAAATGTATAATTATATGGTACTGTCGCCAAGCTGGTTTGAATCATAACCGCTTTCACCGGCGATACTAAGCATATACGGCATATACTTGAATATATATGAGTGTCGCGTAGTTTCGGTATGCAAATCAAAAACGCCCTGCCCTCAGGTTATCTGCTTCATCAGTACCGCATCGCCAGAACGCTCGGCGGCGGAGGCTTCAGTATTGTGTATCTGGCCTTCGATACGACTAACAACAAACGCATCGTCATCAAGGAGTACCTTCCCAGCGACCAGGCCACACGCCTTGAGGATGAGACCGTCGAGAGCATATCCGCTGAGACCACCACCACTTTCCGTCATGGAATGAGACGATTTTTCGATGAAGCAGCGATACTGGCCAAGGTAAACCATCCTAATATTGTGCATGTCACGGATTTTTTTCGCGAAAACAATACCGTCTACCTTGTAATGGACCACGAGCAGGGCAAGGACCTGCGTTGGTATATCAAGCGCCATTCAGGGAAGCTCAGTGAGAAATTCATCCACACCGTGTTTCCCCAATTACTGTTGGGCCTGCGCGAGTTACACAACCACAATTTGCTGCATCTGGACATCAAGCCGGCGAATATTTTTCTGCGGCCGGGCGGAAAACCCATGTTGCTCGACTTCGGCGCGAGCCAGTCGGCGTTTTCCGGAGACAAGCCGCTCGGCCCACACACATTGACTATGGGTTTCGCACCCATTGAACAACATCAACACGGACACATCGGCCCGTGGACCGACCTTTACGCCATCGGGGCCTCCATGTACGCGTGCATGAGCGGAAAAGCGCCGCCGGCCGCAATTAAACGCGCGAAGAAAGATAAATATAAATCGGCGGTGCGTGCCTATGCCAAGCGCTATTCACGCCAGCTTCTTGAAGCCGTGGACTGGTGTATGCAGATGGACCAGTTTGAACGACCGCAGAACGTGGACGGGTTGCTCGAATTCTTGAATCGGGCGCCCGTCGAGCCCGATAAACGCGAGCCCGAAGGTCTGTTCGAGCACCTGAGTCAGAGATTACCCTGGATCAGGAAGTAAATCGTCATGAATTATCAGCTGTCGCAATACAGTCTGCGTGGATCACGACCCACCAACCAGGACCGTGTCGGAACGGCCGACCGCGACAACGCCATGATCATGGTGTTGGCAGACGGCCTCGGCGGCCACATGGGCGGGGAACTCGCCGCTGAAACCCTGGTGCAAACGGTGATCCGTACATTTCAGAACGTCAAGCACCCGACCATCACAAATCCCTCGGCGTTTCTTGCCCTATCCATCCTCCACGCGCACAAATCCATTGTCGATCGCGGCAAGAACCACATTCCTCCCCTAGACCCGCGTACCACCTGTGTTGTTTGTCTGGTACAAAACGGCTATGCCTACTGGGCGCATGTGGGCGACAGTCGCCTCTATTATTTTTGTGATGATAAACTCGTGCAGCGCACGCAGGACCACACAACGATAGAAGAGCTGCGCAACGACGGTTTGATCAGTGAAGAGGAGATGGGCAATCATCCCCATAAGGGACACCTGTTGAAATGCGTCGGCGGGCCCAACAAACCCACCATTAGTCTTGGAAAGGAAACCTTGTTGGGGAAGGGGGATACACTGCTCCTGTGCACCGACGGCCTGTGGGAGGCGTTCTCTCCGGCTAAGATCGGTCAATATCTGAAATACGCGACACTTGATGAGGGCATCGAGGAGATGCTCCTCGCCGCCGAGAAGAAAATGGGGAACATCTGTGACAATATCAGTGCTGTCTGTCTGCGCTGGGAGGACAACGTGACCGACAGCCTTCCCTTGCAGAGCAATCAGGTGATAAACGTGGACGAGGATACGCTCTGGGAAAATGCAGCTACCGTCACAGCGGCAAAGAGGCTTAAAAGAAAAACGAAGGGGAAAACAAAAAAAGATGAGCACGGTTCCATCGAAAGTCGCATCAAGGAATTCGAGGAATACCTAAAAAAGTTCGATCCCGAGTGATGCGGCAGAATCCGTTTTAACCAATATCCGAGTTAGAAACATCATGCGACCCAGTGGACGCGCGCCCGGCGAACTGCGCAAAATCAGGATTACCCGGCGATACACCCGGCATGCCGAAGGTTCGGTGCTCATCGAATTCGGCGACACCCAGGTGTTGTGCAACGTCAGTGTCGACGACAGGGTGCCGCCGTTCCTCAAAGGCAAGGAACAGGGTTGGGTGACGGCGGAGTACGGCATGCTGCCGCGCTCGACCGGCAGCCGCATGCCGCGTGAGGCGGTGCGCGGCAAACAGGGGGGGCGCACCATGGAGATTCAGCGCCTGATCGGACGCGCCCTGCGCTCGATGGTCGATCTTAAACGCCTCGGCGAGCGCACCTTTACTGTGGATTGCGACGTCATCCAGGCCGACGGCGGCACCCGCACCGCCTCCATCACCGGCGGATGCGTGGCGCTGGTCGACGCCATCAATTACTTGCGCGACCAGAACCTGCTCACTGAAAATCCATTGACCCATCTGGTGGCTTCGGTCTCCGCCGGCATCTACAACGGTACGCCGGTTCTGGACCTGGACTACATGGAAGACGCCAATGCCGAAACCGACATGAATTTCGTGATAAACGATGCTGGAGGATTTATCGAGATTCAGGGCACGGCCGAGGGCAAGACCTTCAGCCTGGAGGAGATGCAGGCCATGATGGCGTTGGCGCAAAAGGGCATCAAGCAATTGCTCGAATATCAGCGCCAGGCGCTGGAAACCAAGGCGTGAACAAAACCCTCGTCCTCGCAAGCCAAAATCCCGGCAAGGTGCGCGAGATCAACCAGATGCTCGAGGCCCTGCACTTTAAGGTCGTACCGCAATCGGATTTCAACGTGCCCGAGATCGAAGAGACCGGCCTCACCTTTGTGGAGAATGCCATCCTCAAGGCGCGTAACGCGGCGCACCATGCCAAACTTCCGGCCATTGCCGATGACTCCGGCCTTGAAGTCAACGCGCTCCACGGCGCACCCGGCATCTATTCCGCGCGCTACGCCGGCCGCGATGCCAGCGATGAGCAGAATCTACAAAAATTATTGACCGACCTCGCCGATGTCCCCGAAGCCAAACGGGGTGCGCGCTTTCAATGCCTCATGGTTTACCTTCGGGACGAATTCGATCCTACCCCGATCATTTGCCAGGGCACGTGGGAGGGCCGGATCTTGTTCGAGCCCAAGGGTCAAAACGGTTTCGGCTATGATCCGATATTTTTTGTTCCCACCCACCACTGTGCCTCAGCGGAACTGCCGCCGGAAGTGAAAAACCAACTGAGTCACCGGGGACAGGCTTTACGCAAGCTGGCCGCCGCGCTGCGCACGGCCCACGTGTAACATTAATTTGCATCCTCGGCTTCGTAGGCGGCCCACTCCTGGACCACTCCTGCATCCTCGGCTCCGTAATCGGCGCGTCCCTCGGCAACTGCTCCCTGCGTTGCTCTACCTCCTGCATCCATGCAGTCGTGCGTCACTTCTCTACAGGCGCGATCAGCCCGGTGGAACAAGGTTAAGTTTTCCCACGGCCTCGGTGACGTCCTCCGGCCATATAAAGATACGGTTATAAGGCTTCACCTTGTAGTAATCCTGGGGGCTGTATATTTCACGTGTGGTCATGTCCACGCAGTAACGCCCCACCCAACCATAGCGTTCGCGTGAGGTGAGCTTCTCGCCCTTTACCAACTTCCGCGTGACCTCCCACAACCTGTAGCACATGCGAAACTCGTAGCCAATCAGCGCCATCGGATCAGACCAGGCGCCCTTTTTGCTTTCAAAGGCGTCTTCCGCGGATTCTTGCAGCATGACGAGATCTCTGTACTTGGGAAGACTCGGAAAAATTGGAAACGAGGTCGCCCATCCGGATTCGATCATCAACAGGTTAAAGGTCGCGCGGTCTTTATACGCAATGGCGGAAAGCTCTTTCTTGCTGTAAGAGGGTGACATGTAGGCGAGCAGTCTCCCATATTGGTCGAAGTGTTCGTCGGCGGCCTGGAGAAACACCGATCGTTTCTTGCCGTTGGGCTTGGTGAGTTTCTGATCCAGAAACCTTTGAAATTCCGTCGTGGCCGCCTCACCTTGTTTTTTCTGCAACGTGCCCGCGCTCCCCGTGGCAAGCTTCGGATGCAGGTGAGCACCCAGACCTGAGTTAACGGGGGCCTTGCCCGCCTGGGTCCAGTCGGCAAGGTCTTTCAGTTTGGCGTCGTGCTTTGAGGGGTCCTGGTTTCCCGGATAATGCACCTCCAGGGTATCGATGCTGAGCATACGGATGGAAACGGAAACATAAGGAGTATCCCCATCAGTGATGCGGTTGAGCCTCTTCTTGCCCAGTGAATCGAGTTCAAAGCCGGCGGGGTCCCAGAACAATTTTACTTTTGCCATTGAAGCTTCCTTGCAAGTGGTGGATCTTTCTGTGATTACAAAATTATGTTCTGTATTATTACAAAGGATCTCGCCACGGGCGATGCAATTTTACAAACCGGTATCTGGCTAATGATTTTTGAATTGAGGAGTGGTGCAGGGACGCGCCGTTTACGGAGCTTATGATGTTCAATTTCGCCACTCTCCCCCCTTTATCCCTGTACATTCATATACCCTGGTGTGTACGCAAATGCCCGTACTGTGATTTCAATTCACACGAAGCCCGTACCGAAATCCCTGAACAGACCTATATCGACGCCCTGCTGCGCGACCTGGGGCAGGATTTGCCGCGGGTGTGGGGAAGGGTGATGCATACGGTGTTCCTCGGCGGCGGCACCCCAAGCCTGTTTTCACCGGAAGCGATTGATCGTCTATTGTCCAACATACGCGAGCGGGTGCCGCTCAAACCCGATGCCGAGGTTACCCTGGAAGCGAATCCGGGCACGATTGATACGGAGCGCTTCAAGGGCTTTCGTGACGCGGGCGTCAACCGCCTGTCCGTCGGTATTCAGAGCTTCGATCCGGAAAAACTGAAAGCGCTTGGGCGCATCCACGGGCGCACCGAGGCCCTCCGAGCCGCCGAGGCCGCGCGCGCGGCGGGATTTGAAAACATCAATTTGGATTTGATGTACGGCCTGCCGCGACAAACGGTGGACCAGGTCCTTGCCGATGTACGGACGGCGATCGACATGCAGCCGGCACATCTCTCCATGTATCAACTTACCATCGAACCGAACACGCTGTTTCATGCCAAACCGCCTGCGCTACCGGATGACGACACGAGTTGGGAAATGCAAAACCGAATGCAGGATATGCTCGCGGGGCATGGGTATAAGCAGTATGAGGTCTCTGCTTATGCCAAACCCGGCTACGAATGCCGACATAATCTTAATTATTGGCGCTTCGGCGATTACCTCGGAATCGGCGCAGGCGCCCATGGCAAGATCACTGGCGTGCAAGGTATCACACGTATCTGGAAAGTGAAGCATCCCGGCAATTATATGGAGAAGGCGGGCGCGCCCACTGCCATCGGCGGCATCAATAACCTCATGCCTCAAGACGCGGCGGCGGAATTTCTATTGAACGCTTTACGGCTAA
>FXBF010000321.1_pt1 | contig 16114 bp, 12 predicted proteins | sample 5335321 | NCBI WGS metagenome assembly FXBF01 (sample SAMEA103928391, study PRJEB20085) | sediment metagenome | isolation source: sediment
ACCGCCGTTTCATCGCAGTTGTTGTACTTGTAGCATTTCACGCAGATCCCCCACACTTTTTCCGGAAGGGTGTCTTTGCCGACGGTTTTAAAACCGAGTTTGTGGAAGAATCCCGGCGCATAGGTCAGTGCCATGAGCCGGCGCAGGCCGATCCTGCGTGCCTCCCGCGTCAGGTGTTGTACCAGGAGTCGTCCGAACCCGCGGCCTTTGTATTCGTCAGCCACCGCCAGACTGCGGATTTCGCCGAGATCCTCGGTAAAGATTTCCAGTGCGCCGCAAGCGGTGATCTTGCCGTTTACCTCAATGACGAAAAAATCGCGCAGGTGGCGATACAGCTCGCTCATGGTGCGCGGCAACAGGTTGCCCTGGCTCGCGTAGATTTCCAGCAGATAGTGGATGTCAGGCACATCTCCGATGGCGGCCTGCCGAATAGAGGGTGTCGGCCGTGCGGCTGGTTGAGTTGGATCAGTTCGTGGCACGGGTCAGCATGTCCTCGGCGTGCGCCAGTGTTTGATGACTGATTTTGATGCCGCCGATCATACGCGCAATTTCCTGTACCCGTTTGTCATCGGAGAGCGCCTGTACCTCGACAAGCGCGGCGCCGTCCTGATGACGTTTGCTTGTTTGCAGATGCTGGTCGCCCAGCGCGGCGACCTGGGCGAGATGGGTGATGCACAGTACCTGACGTGATTTAGCCAGCGCGCGCAATTGCTGACCGACGATCTCCGCCACCCGTCCCCCGATACCCACGTCCACTTCATCGAAGATCAGGGTCGGAATGCGTCCGAGGCTCGCGGTGACGACTTGCAGCGCGAGGCTTATGCGCGAGAGCTCCCCGCCGGAGGCGACTTTGTTGAGCGGCTTGACAGGCAGGCCGGGATTGGCGCTGACCATGAATTCAATCCGCTCAAGGCCGTGCGGGCTGAGTTCACCATTCGGAAGCGCCGTCAGATTCACCTCAAACCGGCCGCCGGGCATTCCCAGATCCTGCATTTGGTTGCTCACGTCTCGCGCAAGTCTCCTTGCCGCCTCTTTGCGTTTGCGGGAGACGTCTTTGGCGACCCTGAGGTAGTCGGCGCGTTCTTTCCGTATGCCTTCCTCGAGTTTGGCGAGATTGACATCGAAGTCCTCGATGTCACCCAACTCCGTATTCAGACGCTCCAGCACCTCGGGCAATTCTTCGGGGCGCACCTTGTGTTTGCGTGCTAAGTCATGAACGGAGGCTAGGCGCTGATCCAGCCATTGCAAGCGGTTCGGGTCCAGTTCGAGTCCGTCCAGGTAATGGTGAAGCCGCCCGGCGGCTTCGTCGATCTGGATCGTGGCCTCGTCAAGCAACGCCGTGATTTCTCCAAGCCTGGGGTCGTATTGGCCCAAGGCTTCAAGTTTATTCATGACGCGCGCCAGCAATTGCGCCGCTGAGCCTTCGTCGTCGTCATACAGGGCCTGAACCGCGGTTTGCGCGCCTTCCAGCAGTTCAGCGCCGTTCGCCAGGCGTGCGTGTTCCTCTTCCAATTGCGGCAGCTCGTCGGGTTTGAGGTCCAGTGCCTTAAGTTCCTGCACCTGATAGCGCAGAAGCTCGATGCGTGCGCTGCGATCGGCGGTCTGACGTTTGAGCGTTTCCAAGCGGGTTTCGAGCGACCGCAATTCCTGGTAGTGGCCGCCAAGCGATTCAACCAATTCATCGAGGCCGGCGTAGTCGTCCAGGATCTGGCGCTGGCCCCCGCGCTTGAGCAGAGACTGATGTTCATGCTGACCGTGAATGTCCACCAGAAATTCACCGAGGTCGTGCAGCATCTGCATCGGCACCGGCCGACCGTTAATAAAGCCTTTGGAGGGTTTATCGGTTTCGATGATGCGCCGAAGCATGCATTCTTGATCGGCGAAAAGGTCGTGTTGTTCAAGCCACCGAGTAGCATCTTGTTTGGGCTTCAAGGTGAAGCTCGCCGTAATCTCGGCACGCCGGCAGTCGTGACGGATCGCGCCGCTGTCGGCTCTGCTGCCTAGCACCAACGCCAGGGCGTCAATAAGGATAGATTTGCCAGCGCCGGTCTCACCGGTCAACACGGTGAGGCCCGGCTCGAACGCCAGCTCGAGCTTGTGGACGATCGTAAAATCCTGAATGTAGAGGTACTGCAGCATGTCAGAGGTGTTTGCCCCAGTGGAGCTTGGCCCGCAGCATATCGTAATGGCTGTGCCCGGACGGGTGAAGCAACTGGACCGGCGCCTGGAAACGCCGCACATAGATGCGGTCGCTGTTCTCCAATAGATAATTCGACTGGCCATCGAAGGTCACTTGCGCGTGCTGCACCTCGAGCCCGGTCAGCACCACTTCGATGACGCTGTCGGCGCTGACGACAATCGGCCGGTTGCTGAATGTGTGGGGGCAGATCGGTACCAGCACGATCGCCGGCAAGGTCGGATGCAGGATCGGACCGCCGGCGGACAAGGCATACGCCGTGGAACCGGTGGGACTGGCGACAATGATCCCGTCACCGCGCGCGCTGTTCACGAGTTCACCATCGAGATAGGTCTCGAATTCGATCATCCGCGCCAGTTTACCTTTATTGATGATGACGTCATTGAAGGCATTGGCCTCATGCACGATTTTTCCTTTGCGCATGATCTCGGCGTGCAACAGCAGGCGGTCTTCGCTCCGGAAATCGCCGTCCAGAATCTTTTCGATTTCACGGATCATATCGTCCGCCTGGATGTCCGTCAGAAACCCAAGCCGCCCCTGGTTTACGCCAATGATGGGGACCCTGTCAGCGGCCAGGTGTCGCGCCACGTTCAGCAGCGTTCCGTCTCCACCTATGACGACGGCAAGATCGATTTTCTTGCCGATGGTCGCGAGCGGATGGCTGGAGACGGGTTCCTTGATCAGACCGGCGGTGTTTTCATCCGCCAGGACATTGAGCTTGCGCGCGCGCAGCGCGTCGCTCAGACGCACAATGTAGCCCCCGACGGAATCGTCCTGGTATTTGCCGAACAGGCCGACGGTTTTGATTGTTTTTTTCATGTTTCTCATTCCTGGAAATGCAAGATAAGCTAGCACGCGGGGATGCCGGGGCCAATCACATCGGACCCCCGCGGGGCCGGATGTCCCGCCAAGTCAGGCCGTCCTGTCTGTGGGCGCCGCCTTTAGCCGAGGGGACGGTTTCTTTTGTTGGAAATATCAGCAGTGAACCGCCATGCTTGGCACTCTACCATGGGGAGTGCTAAAGTTGTGGTGAGGTTGTTTTCATGTCCCTGAATCTGCGCGCGGAAGTCCTGCTTAAAACGCTGATTGAACGCTATATCGCCGACGGCCAGCCGGTCGGGTCGCGCACGCTTGCGCGTCAGGCGGGGCTGGAGCTCAGCCCGGCCACGGTGCGCAATATCATGGCGGACCTCGAAGAATTGGGGTTGGTCAGCTCTCCCCACACCTCGGCCGGGCGGGTACCGACCGAGGTGGGCTACCGCGTGTTTGTGGATACTTTGCTCAAGATCGGGCCCCTGGATTCCAGCGAAGTGCGCAAGCTCAAGGGTGAGCTGATGTCGCCTCAGGACACGGAGCACCTGATCGGCTCGGCTTCACAAATTATGTCCAAGATAAGCAAATTGGCCGGCATTGTGATGGTGCCGCGACGCGACGAAAAAGCGGCCTTTCGCCATATCGATTTTATCGGCCTGTCCGGACAACGCATCCTGGTGATTCTGGTCACCGATGACGGACATGTTCACAACCGGATTATCAGCGCTGACAGGAAATATTCGCCGTCTGAACTGGTGCAGGCGGCCAATTATTTTAACGACACCTATACCGGCATCAACCTGGGCAAGGTCAAACGTATGTTGTTAAATGAGATCCAGCAGACGGGGGAAGACATGCAACGGATCGTGCATTTGGCCGTCTATATGGCGCGCCAGGCGATCGACAGCGAACGGGAAGAAACCGAGGATTTGGTCGTGAGCGGGGAGTCCAATCTTATGGAGATTCCGGATCTCGGGGATATCCACAAGCTGCGCAAATTGTTTGACGCTTTTAATACCAAACGTGACCTTTTACATCTGCTTGATCAGAGCATGCGCGCCGGCGGTGTGAAAATTTTTATCGGTTCCGAGGCCGGGTATGAGGTCTTGGAGGATTGCAGCGTAGTCACCGCGCCCTACAGCGCGGACGGAGAGGTGGTGGGGACGCTGGGTGTTATCGGTCCGACCCGTATGGCCTATGAGCACATCATCCCCATTGTGGATATCACGGCCCGTTTGTTGAGCGCCGCCCTCAATCTTCAGGGTTCGGAGTCCGGGAACCTTGAAACACCCCGCCAATAACCGCATAGCCATTGGTTATCCCTAACTTGTTTATGGAGAACAAGGTGCGATGAGTCAAAAGCCGGAAAACACCTCCGATACCAAGCTGAAAGACGTGACGCAAACCGACGCGCAGGGAAGCGCTAGTGCCGCGGGAGGCACGACTCCAGGGACGGAGGAGGTAGAATCGCGTCTGGAGCAGCGATCGAGGACGCCGGAAGCGGCCGACGCGCAGGGAAGCGCTAGTGTGCCGCACAGGGATGTGCCAATGCCGGAAGCGGCCGACGCGGCACGGGAAAAGACGAAGGCCGCTCCTCCGTCCACCTCTTCTGCGCCTCCGGGCAAGCAACCAGTGCAGGAGGACGTAAGCGCGGCGGGCGGCGGTGCGCTGGCCGCCGCGGAGGCCCATGAACTCGAGGTGGCTCCTGAGGTAAAACAGCTGCAGGTGGAGATCGAGGTTGCCCGCGCCGAGGCGGCGGAAAATCTGGATAAGTTTTTGCGCGCCAAGGCGGAAACGGAAAATGTTCGCCGGCGCGCCGAGACGGAAGTGGCCAATGCCCGCAAATACGGGGTTGAGCGCTTCGCCGCCGAACTCCTGGCGGTGAAAGACAGCCTTGAGCTCGCCCGGGCGATGGAGTTGAAAGAGGGCGACACTGCTGCGGTGCAGAAAATGCACGAGGGACTGGATTTGACCCTAAAGCTCATGGACGACGTCTTCCGGAAATTCGGCCTGACCGCGGTTGACCCCAAGGGAGAGAAATTCGATCCGGAAAGGCACCAGGCCATCAGTGTCGTGGAATCGGACCTTGTGGCGCCTAACCATGTGGTGACCGTCGTACAGAAGGGTTACCTATTGCATGAGCGTGTCCTGCGCCCGGCTATGGTCACGGTTTCCAAGGAGGGAGTTGCACCCGAGCATTCAGCGGAAAATACCTGAAATACTTGAAAAACCGCTGGATGGCCCCATTCGAGGACTAACACACAGATTCCTGAATAGATCTGAGGATATTTGAAAATGGCAAAAATAATTGGCATCGATCTGGGCACCACCAACTCCTGCGTGGCGGTCATGGAGGGAGACAAGGCGCGTGTCATCGAGAACAGCGAGGGCGACCGCACCACGCCGTCGGCGGTGGCGTTCACGAACGAGAAAGAGGTGTTGGTCGGCCAGGCCGCCAAGCGCCAGGCGATCACCAATCCCCAAAACACCCTGTTTGCGATCAAGCGCCTGGTCGGACGCAAGTTCGACGACAAGGTGGTGCAGCGCGACATCAAGATGGTCCCGTACAAGATCGTCAGGGCACAAAACGGCGACGCCTGGGTCGAGGCCAGGGGCAAACAGATGGCCGCGCCGGAGATCTCCGCGCGCGTACTACAAAAGATGAAGAAGACCGCCGAAGATTATCTGGGGGAAGAGGTCAAAGAGGCGGTGATCACGGTGCCCGCCTATTTCAATGATTCTCAGCGTCAGGCCACGAAGGACGCCGGCCGCATCGCGGGGCTCGATGTCAAGCGCATCATCAATGAGCCCACGGCCGCGGCGCTCGCGTTCGGCCTCGACAAAAAGGAAGGCGACCGTAAGATCGCGGTATACGACTTGGGCGGCGGTACCTTCGATATCTCCATCATAGAGATTGCCATAGTGGACAATGAGCACCAGTTCGAGGTGTTATCCACCAACGGTGACACCTTCCTGGGCGGTGAGGATTTCGACAGGCGCATCATTGATTACCTAGCCGACGAGTTCAAAAAGGACAACGGCATTGATCTGCACAAAGATCCCCTGGCCCTGCAGCGCCTGAAGGACGCAGCGGAGAAGGCCAAGATCGAGCTGTCTTCCAGCCAGCAAACCGAGGTCAATCTGCCTTACGTCACGGCCGATGCCAGCGGGCCCAAGCATCTTAATATCAAGATCACCCGCGCCAAGCTTGAATCACTGGTGGAGGATCTCATCCAGCGGACCGTGGAGCCGTGCCGCATCGCTGTGAAGGATGCCGGCCTCAAGGCCGCGGACATCGATGATATCATCCTGGTGGGGGGGCAGACCCGTATGCCCAAGGTGCAGCAGACGGTCAAGGATTTCTTCGGGAGAGAACCGCGCAAAGACGTCAATCCCGACGAGGCGGTCGCAATCGGCGCCGCGATTCAGGGCGGGGTCTTGGGCGGCCATGTCAAAGACGTGCTGCTCCTGGATGTGACCCCGCTCTCGCTGGGTATCGAAACCCTGGGCGGCGTCATGACCAAGCTGATCCAGAAGAACACCACGATCCCGACCAAGGCCAATCAGGTGTTTTCCACCGCCGATGACAATCAAACGGCGGTGACCGTCCACGTACTGCAGGGAGAGCGCGAGATGGCCGCCGGCAACAAGTCGCTCGGCCGGTTTGACCTGACTGGCATTTCGCTGGCGCCGCGTGGCATGCCGCAGATCGAGGTGACCTTTGACATCGACGCCAACGGCATCCTCCACGTGTCCGCCAAGGACAAAGCGACCGGCAAGGAAAACAAGATTGTGATCAAAGCCGGCTCGGGGCTGTCCGAGGACGAGATCGAGCGCATGGTGCAGGATGCCGAGGCCCACGCCGAAGAGGACAAGAAGGCGCGCGAACTTGCCGAGGCGCGCAACCAGGCCGACGCCATGATCCACAGTGTGCACAAGTCCATGGACGAGATGGGCGACAAGCTTGACGCCTCGGAGAAGGAAAAAATCGAATCCGCGATCAAGGATCTCGAGGGAGTTGCTAAAAGCGATGACAAGGACGAGATCCAAAAGAGAACCCAGTCCCTGATTGAAGCGAGCCATAAGTTGGCGGAACAGATGTACGCGCAGGCCAACGCCCAGGCGGCGAACGTGGGCGAGGGGGCGAAGGCGGCCGAACCCGATGCCACGGCCGGCGTCGGGAACAAGGACGACGTGGTGGACGCCGAGTTCGAGGAAGTCAAGGAAAACAAAGGCAAGAAATAAGCGGCAAGTCGCAAGTAACGAGATCAGGCTGCTTGCCATTTGACGGCGCCACGGCGGAGCACGGGTAATGACGTCGGTCATTACCCATTTTCTGTGTTTATGGGTTGCGACTCGCCACTTGCTACTATTTAACAGGTATGGCGAAACAGGATTATTACGAAATACTGGGTGTGACGCACAATGCCTCGGAGGCCGAGATCAAGAAGGCCTACCGGCGCTTGGCCATGAAATACCACCCCGATCGCAACCCCGGCGACAAGACCGTTGAAGCCAAATTCAAGGAGGCCAAGGAGGCCTACGAAGTCCTGTCCGACGCGCAGAAGCGCGCGGCCTACGACCAGTTTGGTCATGCGGGCATAGACCCCTCCATGGCCGGCGGCGGCGGTTTCTACAGCGCCGGGGCCGGGGCAAATTTCGCCGACATTTTCGGCGACGTGTTCGGCGATATTTTTGGCGCGGGCCGGCGCGGCGGCACCTCCCGGGCCTATCGTGGGGCGGACCTGCGTTACCGCCTCGAACTCAGCTTGGAAGACGCGGTGCGCGGCACGGAAGTGCGCATCCGCGTGCCCGGCCTCGATACCTGCGATGCCTGCAAGGGATCCGGCGCCAAGGCCGGGACCTCGCCCGCTCCCTGTCGCACCTGCGGCGGGCAGGGACAGGTACGCATGCAGCAGGGGTTTTTCTCTATCCAACAGGCCTGTCCCGAGTGCCAGGGAAGCGGCAAAGTGATCACCAGTCCGTGTCCGGCCTGCCACGGGCAGGGGCGGGTGGAACGTACGAAGACGCTCTCCGTTAAGGTGCCTGCCGGCGTGGACGACGGCGATCAGATTCGGCTGACGGGGGAGGGAGCAGCGGGAGAGAACGGGGGACCGCCCGGTGACCTGTTCGTGCAGGTCAGACTGAAGCCCCATCCCATCTTCAAACGTGACCAGGATGATCTCTATTGCGAAATGCCGATCAGCTTCGCCACCGCGGTCCTCGGCGGCGAGTTGGAGACGCCGACGCTGGACGGGCGCGCCACTATCAAGATCCCACCCGCAACCCAGAGCGAAAAAGTGTTTCGGCTGCGCGGCAAGGGGGTGCGCAACGTGCACACGAGGCATGTGGGGGATCTTTATTGCCGCGTCAGCGTCGAGACCCCCGTGAATTTAACCGCGGAGCAAAAGGCCTTACTTGAGCAATTCGAGGCGTCCGTGCGCGTCGGCGGCAAGCGTCACAACCCGCGCGAGCACTCCTGGCTGCACAAGATTAAAACCTTCTTCGGTTGATCTGCTTGAACTGATTACTTCTCACCCGTGGGGGTGATGGCGAATTCGAGCACCTGTTCCATGCCGGCCAGCGTCTCCGACAGGCGCCTGAAGTTATTTACATCCTGGCTGCGGATCGTCATTTGGTATTCAAAAAATTTTCCGTCCTCCACCAGATGGTAGCTGTAGTTGCCGCTGGTGATGGCGTGCTCCTTGATAAGCGCGGCAAGCGCTTCTTGGGCCATATGATCCTTACGCGGAAAGCGCATGATCAGGTTCGCGTAGGACAGCGTAGGCATAGCGGCCTCGATCCACCGGAACAGGGAGAGGGTAAACAGGGTCAATAGGGTGGCGATGAGCGCCGGGAAATAGAAACCCACCCCGATCAGAATGCCGATAGAGGCCGTTATCCAGATCGAAGCAGCGGTGGTCAGGCCGCGTATCGACAAGCCTTCCTTCATGATGACGCCGGCGCCCAGAAAACCGATGCCGGTCATGATGCCTTGTCCCATGCGTGTGGGGTCGACGCGCACGGTTGCCAATGGCAAGTCCGGCAGTAATTGCACCTGGTAGACGGTGAGCAGCATCAACAGGCTCGAGGCGGTACAGACCAGGGTATGGGTGCGGAAACCCGCCGGTCGACCGTGATAGGTCCGCTCCAGCCCGATCAATCCACCCGCGGCGACCGCGGCGAGCAGGCGAAGCAGGATAACGAAGTATTCGTTCTCCATACCGCATCATATTCTAAATCCATCTTCAGCGCCTTTGCATTGCCTTGGGGGATTTCCGGAAACAACGGTTAGCCAGAATCCGGCAAATCCTTTATTCTTTGCGCCGACCAAATATATAGAGCCCATCATGACCAAAATCGCTATCGCCGGCGCGGCCGGCCGTATGGGACGGACTCTGGTGGAAGCCTGCGCCAAGGGAGAAGGCGTGCAACTGGTTGCCGCCATCGAGAAACCCGGGAACCCGGAAATCGGAAAGGACGCCGGCGAGCTTGCCGGCGTCGGCAAGCTCGGCATCGCGATCTGTGACAGCCTTCAGGGATTGGATTTCGATGTGCTCATCGATTTCACCCGGCCCGACGCCACGCTCGCTCATGTTCAGCATTGTCGGGAAGCAGGAAAGAAAATGGTGATCGGCACCACCGGATTGGATGCATCCGCTAAACAGCGGATCCATGAGGCGGCCGAGGACATCGCTATCGTGTTCGCCCCGAACATGAGCGTGGGCGTCAATTTATGCTTTACGTTGCTTGATACCGCCGCCCGGGTCCTTGGGGAGGAGGCGGATGTGGAGATCATCGAGGCGCACCATCGTCACAAGGCGGACGCCCCCTCCGGCACGGCTTTGCGCATGGGCGAGGTGGTGGCCAAGGCCCGGGGACGCGACCTCAAGGCGTGCGCGGTGTACGCCCGCCAAGGCATGACTGGGGAGCGGGCGCGTGGAACCATCGGCTTTTCGAGCATCCGCGCCGGGGACATCGTCGGGGAACACACGGTGCTGTTTGCCGACGGGGGGGAACGCATCGAGATCACCCATCGGGCGGCGTCCCGCCTGACCTTCGCAAACGGGGCATTGCGCGCCGCGCGCTGGCTCACGGACTGCAATAAGGGCCTCTATGACATGCAGGACGTATTGGGCCTGCGTTGATTTCGCACGGTGTGTCGCGTAAGATTTACGTCCAGCCTTAATCGCTAAATCAAGCGTAGAATGCCGCATAAAAGCGGGAGCAGCCTTTAGCCTCTCCCGCTTTTGTATGCCCACCTTGCGTAGGTGAGAGGAAACCGCCAGTGACGTCCGCACTGCTTGCCCTGGAAGACGGCTCCCTGTTCCACGGGGAGTCCATCGGTATTCCAGGGCAGGCCGTCGGCGAGGTGGTGTTCAATACCGCCATGACCGGCTATCAGGAAATCCTCACCGACCCTTCCTACGCCAAGCAGATCATCACCCTGACCTACCCCCACATCGGCAACACCGGCGTCAATGCCGAGGACATGGAATCGTCGCGCGTCTTTGCCGCGGGCCTGGTGATCCGCGACCTGCCGTACGCAATGAGCAGCTGGCGCGCGACGGATACCCTGCAAGGCTTTATGAAAAAGCACAAAGTGGTCGGAATCGCCGGCATCGACACCCGCCGGCTCACGCGCCTGCTGCGGGAAAAAGGCGCCCAAAGTGGCTGCATCATCGCGGCCGGGAAGGGCGGTAAGATCGATAAAAAAGCGGCGCTGATGCGCGCACGCGGGTTTCCGGGGCTGAGCGGCATGGATCTCGCCAAGGCTGTCAGCACCAAAAAGGCCTATGCCTGGGAGGAAGGCGGTTGGGCGCTTGGGTCCGGTTTTCGCCGGGCACAACCCCCTCGGTTTCACGTGGTGGCCTACGATTTTGGCATCAAGCGCAATATCCTGCGTATGCTGGTTGACCGGGGCTGCCGGATGACGGTGGTGCCGGCGAAGGCGCCGGCGGCGGAAGTGGTCGCGATGCGGCCCGATGGTGTCTTCCTCTCCAACGGGCCGGGGGATCCCGAGCCCTGCACCTACGCGATTGAGGCGATCCGCTCCATTTTGGAAACCGGTCTGCCGGTGTTCGGTATTTGTCTCGGGCATCAGTTGCTCGCGCTCGCCTCCGGTGCCCGCACGCTCAAGATGAAGTTCGGCCATCACGGCGCCAACCACCCGGTGCTCGATGTCGCTACCGGCCGGGTGATGATCACGAGTCAGAATCACGGCTTTGCCGTGGAGGAGACGGGACTTCCCGCCACGGTGCGGGTGACGCACCGCTCCCTGTTTGACGGATCGGTGCAAGGGATCGCGCGTACTGATCGTCCGGCGTTTTCCTTTCAGGGTCATCCGGAAGCCAGCCCGGGGCCGCACGATGTCGCACCATTGTTCGATCGTTTCATCGAACTAATGAACGGAAATAGACAGGATTAACAAGATTTTTTAGGATAAACATGATTAAAGTTTCTGAATTTTTAGAAGATCCTGTTAATCCTGCTCAGTCCTGTACATCCTGTCCATTTAAAAATGCCAAAACGTACTGACATTGAAAGCATCCTGATCATCGGCGCCGGCCCGATCATCATCGGCCAGGGATGCGAATTCGATTACTCCGGCGTGCAGGCGTGCAAGGCGCTCAAGGAAGAGGGCTATCGCGTGGTGCTGGTCAATTCCAATCCGGCCACCATTATGACCGACCCGGAGATGGCGGACGCCACCTATGTGGAACCGGTCCAGTGGCAGGCGATAGCGAAGATCATTGAAAAGGAACGTCCGGATGCACTGCTGCCCACCATGGGCGGGCAGACCGGCTTGAATTGTGCGCTCGATCTCGCGCGTGAGGGCGTGCTCGAGCGATACGACGTGGAAATGATCGGCGCGACGCGCGCGGCCATTGACAAGGCCGAGGACCGCGAGCTGTTCAAGAAGGCCATGCACGCCATCGGTTTGGAAACCGTGCGCGGCGCCATTGCCCATAGCCTGGAAGAGGCGCATCAGGTGCAGGCGATGATCGGCTATCCGGCCATCATCCGCCCGTCGTTCACCCTGGGCGGCAGCGGCGGCGGCGTGGCGTATAACCGCGAGGAATTTGACGTCATCTGTGAACGCGGGCTGGAGATCTCTCCCACGCACGAACTCTTGATCGAAGAATCCATCATCGGATGGAAAGAGTTTGAGATGGAGGTTGTTCGCGACCGCAACGACAACTGCATCATCGTGTGTTCCATCGAGAATGTCGATCCCATGGGGGTGCACACCGGTGATTCGATCACCGTGGCCCCGGCGCAGACGTTGACCGACAAGGAATACCAGATCATGCGTGATGCGGCGATCGCCTGTCTGCGCGAGATCGGCGTGGATACCGGCGGGTCAAACGTGCAGTTCGCCGTCCATCCCGAGAACGGGCGCATGGTGATCGTCGAGATGAATCCGCGTGTGTCACGTTCCTCCGCCCTGGCCTCCAAGGCCACGGGCTTTCCGATCGCCAAGGTCGCGGCCAAATTGGCCGTGGGCTATACCCTCGATGAACTCAGAAACGAGATCACCGGCGGCGTTACACCGGCGTCCTTCGAGCCCACGATCGACTATGTGGTGACCAAGGTCCCGCGCTTTACCTTCGAGAAATTTCCCCAGGCCGACCCCGCCCTGACCACGCAAATGAAGTCCGTGGGCGAGGCCATGGCAATCGGGCGCACCTTCCAGGAATCGTTTCAGAAGGCCCTCAGGAGTCTGGAAATCGACAGTCACGGTCTGGAGGCGCGCCTGGCCCCGGAGCTTGATGCGGATACCGCGCGAACGCGACTGACGCAGGCCCTGCGTGCGCCGGGACCGGAGCGCATCTGGTACATTGCCGACGCCTTTCGTTTCGGCATGAAGTTTGATGAGATCCACGCACTGACCCGTATCGATCCCTGGTTTCTGGCGCAGCTCGCCGAGCTTATCGAGATCGAGCAGCGGATCGCCAAACGGCCCAAACAAAAACCGTCGGATAAAGCGCTGCGGGCGTGGAAGCGCAAGGGGTTTTCCGATGTGCGCATCGCCCAACTTCTCGGGGTAACTGAAAAGAGGGTTCGCACTTGGCGCCACGCGGCCAAGGTACGGCCGGTGTTCAAGCGCGTGGACTCCTGCGCCGCGGAATTCGCCGCCACCACGGCGTATCTGTATTCCACGTACGAAGAGGAATGTGAAGCGGCCCCGGACGATCGCCGTAAGATCATTGTTCTCGGCGGTGGGCCGAACCGCATCGGCCAAGGTATTGAGTTTGACTATTGTTGCGTGCATGCCTCGCTCGCTTTGCGCGAGGATGGCTATCAGACCATCATGATTAATTGCAATCCGGAGACGGTGTCCACCGACTACGATACCTCCGACCGTCTATATTTCGAGCCACTGACGCTCGAAGATGTGCTGGAGATTATCCACTTGGAAAAACCCACGGGCGTGATCGTCCAGTACGGCGGCCAGACGCCGCTGAAGCTGGCGCGGGGTCTGGCCAAAGCGGGCGCACCCATTATCGGCACCAGCCCGGATTCGATCGATCTCGCGGAAGACCGCGAGCGTTTCCAGAAATTGATCCGTCGCCTCAAGCTGCGTCAGCCGCCGAATGCCACCGCCCGCACCCCGGCCGAGGCGGTGAAGGTCGCTGACAAGATCGGCTATCCTCTGGTCGTGCGTCCGTCCTACGTCCTCGGCGGGCGGGCCATGGAAATCGTGCATAACCGCGAAGATCTGGAGTCCTACATGCGCCTGGCGATTCGTGTCTCGGAAGACTCACCGGTGCTGCTCGATCGCTTTTTGAGCGACGCCGCCGAAGTCGACGTGGACGCCGTGAGCGACGGCAGCGAGGTGGTGATCGGCGGGATCATGGAGCATATCGAGGAGGCTGGCGTGCATTCCGGTGATTCCGCTTGCAGCCTCCCGCCGTTTAGCCTGTCCAGGAAGACCCAGGAGCAATTGCGCGCGCAGACGGTCAAGCTCGCGAAGAGTCTGAACGTCATCGGGCTGATGAATATCCAGTTTGCGGTCAAGAACGGCGAGATTTATGTCCTGGAGGTCAACCCGCGCGCCTCGCGCACGGTGCCTTATGTCTCCAAGGCCACTGGCCGGCCGCTTGCCAAGATCGCGGCGCGCTGTATGGTGGGGAGCGGCCTCGCCGCCCAGGGAGTATCTTCCGAGGTTATCCCGTCTTATTATTCAGTCAAGGAAGCGGTGTTTCCGTTTATCAAATTTCCCGGCGTGGATACCGTGCTCGGCCCGGAAATGAAATCCACCGGCGAGGTGATGGGTGTGGGACGCAGTTTCGGTGAGGCCTTCTCCAAATCGCAAATCGCCGCCGGCAGCGGAATTCCACAAAGCGGACGGCTGTTTATCAGTGTACGTGACGCCGATCAGAAAGGCGTGGTCGAAGTAGCGCGGTATTTCAGCGCCCACGGGTTTGAGCTTCTTGCCACGCGCGGCACCGCGGTGGTATTGGAGGCGGCGGGTATTGCGGTCAAACCGGTCAATAAGCTGTCCGAAGGCCGCCCGCATATCGTTGATATGATCATGAACGACGAGATTGATATAATTATTAATACGATTTCCGACAAGCAGAGCTTTGAGGATTCCTATGCGATCCGCCGCGAGGCTCTGCAACACGGAGTCACCAACTACACGACCCTGGCGGCGGCGCGCGCGGCGCGCGAGGCCCATGGTCACACTTTGGATTTTAACGTCGATCGTTTACAGGATTTGCATCAGGAGATTCATAAGTGAACAAGGTACCCATTACCACAGAGGGGGCCGAGAAATTAAGGGCGGAATTGCACCGTCTGAAGACCGTTAAGCGCCCGCGAATCATCAAGGAGATCGAGGAAGCGCGCTCGCACGGTGATCTGTCGGAGAATGCCGAATATCACGCTGCCAAGGAACAGCAAGGATTTATCGAAGGACGTATCGCCGAACTTGAGACCAGGTTCGCCCATGCTCAGATCATCGATCCCATTACTATAAAAGTCAGTGGCCGCGTGGTTTTCGGGGCGACCCTCGACTTGATCGACGAACACGGCAGGCAGGAAGTGACGTATCAGATCGTCGGCGAATACGAGGCCGATATTACGCAGGGCAAGCTTTCCATCAGTTCTCCCATTGCGCGTGCGTTGATCGGCAAGGAATTGGGTGACGCGGTCGAAGTCGAGGTGCCGGACGGCATGCGCCGGTACGAGATCCTGGCTATTCGCTACATTTAACTTTTCTCACCGCAAGACGTGAAACGTAAGTCGTAAATCGTGTGTTGTGGGTGACGGCGCGCCACACATTCCGATTCACGATTATCGATATTTCAGAGTGAGTATCCAATGACCCGCCCCAAACGCAAACGCGCCTGGTTGCGCGAACATTTCGATGATGCGTTCGTCAAACGGGCACAAAAAGAGGGCTATCGTTCCCGGGCGGTATACAAGCTTGTGGAAATCGACGAGCGCGACCGGTTGTTTCGGGCGGGCCAGACCGTGGTGGACTTGGGCGCCGCCCCCGGCGGCTGGTCGCAATATGCCCGGAAACGCGTGGGTGCGCGCGGCCGGGTGGTGGCACTCGATATCCTGCCGATCGAACCCCTCCAGGGCGTGGACGTGATTCAAGGCGATTTTACCGAACAGGCGGTGCTAGGCTTATTATTGGATAAACTGGGAGGCGCGGCGGTCGATCTTGTAATCTCGGACATGGCCCCCAATATGAGTGGTATAACGGTGAGCGACCAGCCGCGGAGTATTTATCTTGCGGAACTTGCACTGGATTTCGCCGCCAAAGTCCTACGACCGGGTGGAAATTTCCTGGTAAAGGCCTTTCAGGGAGAAGGGTTTCATTCCCTGCACAAGCAAATGCAGTCCCGGTTTGAAAAGCTTGTGTCGCGCAAACCGCGGGCATCCCGACCACGCAGCCGCGAGATTTATTTGCTGGGCCGGGGCTTTAAGGGGACGTGAAGGCGGCCGTCCAATTCCGCGGTCCTCGCCCTTCGGGGCGCACTATTAAAGTGCGTCCAATTGTGCTGTACAGGACGTACGAATGCCGCGAGCGCAGGCGACCCACAGGGATGTGGGGAGGTAGAGCAACGCAGGAGCAGTTGCCGAGAT
>FXBF010000322.1_pt1 | contig 16107 bp, 9 predicted proteins | sample 5335321 | NCBI WGS metagenome assembly FXBF01 (sample SAMEA103928391, study PRJEB20085) | sediment metagenome | isolation source: sediment
CTGTAATTCCAGCTCCCCGAGGTCCCAGGCGTACTTCACCTGCCAATCGCCGCCGGCATCGGCTATGCGCATGGGCGTGGGGCTGTCACGCTCGACCAGCAGCCGCTCCGTGTGGATCAGTTGCTCGGTGGACTCCGGCAACCACTCGCCGAACGGCGGCGGCTTGTCAGGTTCCGCGCGCCACAACCGCTGGATGTAGCGGGCTCCCCCCAGATAGGCGAACAACAGCGGCTCACGCACGATGGCCGGGGCCACGGCCAGTTCGGGGAAGGTAGCGGAATCGGCCAGCGCACCCGCCATCTCCGGCCCCAGCTCGGGTAACTCTTCCGGCGAAACAACGGAGCCCGTCATCTCGGCGAACTGGTAAGCCAGCATGGCGACCGTGGCATGTCCCTCCATGGCCGCCTGGATGGCCGACCTCGCATCGTTGCCGGACACGGAATGGGTCAGAGAGTCAAGGTCGGCGTACTGGTCCTGAAGCGCATGGACCAGCTCGTGCACGATCACGGCATTCAGCATCGCTTCCGTCGCTTCATCGCGGATGAACAGTACGTCCCGAGTGGGATCGTAGAAGCCGATGGCCTGCTCCAGCAGCAGATCCACCAGCAGCTCTCTAACGTCCAGCGTATCCGGGATGAGGCCGAAAGCCTTGTAGGCCAGCGCCAGATCGTCCAGCGTCGCGCCGGGGTATTCGGCCTCCAGTCGTTCCAGCAGGTAGGCCTCCAGCATCTCAGCGCTCGCGCGACGGACGGCAGGCACTCGCTCGACCGGTAAGCCAGAGAACTCCTCGATTTGCGGCAGCAGCTCCTCGACCCTGCTCTCGAGCTCGGCATCGACCCGACCAGCTTCCTGGCCCTCGGAGTGGCGACCGCAGGCCAGCGCAAGAGACGCGACCGGCACCGCCAGCGCCAGCAGAAAGACCCCCCCCTTTCGCATCATCCTCACGGCTCGTATTCCACCCAGGCGTCTGGCTCCTGGATTACCTTGACCCTGATCAGTCGAACGCCGTGGCCGTATTCCCGCTCGACCTCCGCGCTGAGCCTGCGATAGAAGTACTCCGCCTGTATCTCAGCGCTGGGCACCCTGTCCCGGAACGGCTGCAGCTCGTTCAGGACCCGATGGTCGAGCTCGCCGGCCAGAGCCGCCAGCAGCGCGCCCAAGCCGTCGAAATCCGCCACGAACCCGGATTCGTCGACTCTCTCCGCCTCGAGAACGGCCTCCACCGTGTAGCGGTGGCCATGGATGCGCCCTGCAGGCCCCTCATCGCCGGGTATGGAGAGCGCGACGTCGTAGGAAGCACGGACTGCGGCACGGTAGGGCATGGTCTAGAGAGGCGCGGCCCCGGAAACCGGTAGGGGGTCGCCGTAGGGCCGCACCACCTCGCCGCTCAGCTCCTCGAGCAGCTCTTTGGCCGTCTTACCCTCCACCGGGTGACGCCACTCGGGCGCGATCTCCGCCAGCGGCTCAAGCACGAACGCGCGCTCCACCATCCGCGGATGCGGGATCTCCAGGTCCGGTTCCTCGATAACCCGGTCGTCGTAGGCCAGGATGTCGATGTCGAGTGTGCGGGGAGCATATCGCTCGCCGCCTCGCTCACGCCCCAGGGCCGTCTGCACCGTCTGAACGTAATCCAGAAGAGCACGAGGCTTCATCTGCGTGGTCGCCAGGCACACCACGTTCAGGAACCACGGTTGCTTCTGCAGACCCACCGGTTGCGTCTCGTAGACCGAGGAGATCCGCTCGATCTTCAACTCGCGCCTGAGCTGATCCAGCGCTCGCTCCAGATACCGCACCCGATCGCCCAGGTTCGACCCAAGGCCGAGGATGACCGTACAGAGCCGCGGCTCTCCCTGCGATTCGCTCTGCTGCAAGCCGTCAAACCCTCCCGTAGCGGTCCTCCAGACGGACCACGTCGTCCAGCTCCGGCGTCGAGGCCTCCAGCAGGTCACAGTCCGCGACCGCCCGCATGCGATGGCGTGTCCCGGGTGTGACGCGGAAGCTCATCCCCTCATCCAGACGGACCTCCTGAAGCTCGTCCTCGCTCGCGCCCACCAGGAACACCATCTTCCCGCGAAGAACGAAGATGGTCTCGTCCTTGCGCTCGTGGTACTGCAACGACAGCGATTCCCCGGCGTTGATGTGCAGTATCTTGCCCACGTATCGATCGGTATGGGCCCAAATGAGCTCGTAGCCCCACGGCTTGTCGACCCTCGTTATCTCGACCCGCAAGCGCTGCTCCTCCTCTCATGTAGCGGCTGGCACAGCCGCTCAGCGAAAACGAACGCGCGCGAACCGCCGCTTGCCCCGCTGGATCAGGACGGGCTGCGACGTTGGCACCCGGAAGTCCTTGTCCCGCACCTTCTCCCCTTCTACATGGACCGCGCCCTGCCGGATCAGGCGAACGGCCTCGCTGCTCGATGACACGAGATTGGCCTCGAGCATCACCTTGGGCAGCCACATCTCGTCGCCCTCGCGTCCGACCTCCACGTCGGGGATCTCCTCCGGGCGCTCGCCCCGGCGCACGACGCGGTCGAAGTGCGCTCCCGCGCGCTCGGCCGCCCCGGCGTCGTGATACGTCCGGGTGATGTCGCGGGCCAGGGCGCGCTTGGCCGCCATGGGGTCGCTCGCGATGCGGGCCAGAGCGGACTCCAGATCGGCGCCGTGCAGGGACGACGCCAGGTGGTACCACTCCTCCAGCAGCTCGTCGGGAATGGACATCGTCTTCCCGTACATGTCTTCCGGCGCTTCGGTGATGCCGATGTAGTTGTCGTACGACTTCGACATCTTCCGCACCCCGTCCGTTCCACGCATCAGCGGGAGCGTGATACATACCTGCGGCTCCTGGCCGTATCGTTCCTGAAGCGTGCGCCCGACCAGCAGGTTGTATTTCTGGTCTGTCCCACCCAGCTCCACATCCGCCTCCAGGGCTACGGAGTCATACCCCTGCATGAGCGGATAGAGGAACTCGCCCAGCGAGATGGGCCGCCCCTCGCGGTAGCGCCCCGCGAAGTCGTCACGCTCGAGCATGCGCGCGACCGTGTACCGTGATGCCAGGGTCAGTACATCGGCCAGCTTGAGCTTGGCCAGCCAGCCGCTGTTGCGCACTACCTTCGTCTTCTTGCGATCCAGGATTCTGAAGACCTGCTCCTGATAGGACTTCATGTTCTCGCGGATCTCCGCCTCGCTGAGCTGCGGGCGCGTCTCATCCTGGCCGCTGGGATCGCCGACCAGGCTGGTGAAGTCGCCCACCACGAAGACCACCTGGTGACCCAGGTCCTGGAACGTCTTCAGCATCTGGATGCTCACCGCATGCCCCAGGTGCAGGTCCGGCCGTGTGGGGTCGAAGCCCTCCTTCACCACCAGCCCCACGCCCGTCTCACAGGATCGCTCCAGCTTTCGCGCCAGCTCATCCTCCGGGATGATCTCCACCGCCCGTTCCCGGATCAGCTCGAGCTGCTCACCAACCGGTCGGAATCTCGCCACACCTCTCTCCGATGACATCCACTCTCAGATCCTCAGCTACGCAGCGATCGCCTCCAAGCTAGGGCCCGCGCCCGGCCGGGCAAGAGAAAGCGGCCCCGGCGTTACCGTCGGGGCCGCTCGACTCCTGCTCTGCGTGGGAGTCAGCAGTACTGCTACCCAGCAGGTTCCGGAACCGGTTTGCGCTCCTTCAGCGGCTCCGGTGTGAATCCACCCAGCGTGGTGGTCGGCGAAATCGAGCCGGTACCCGCCTTCGGCTGCAGCATCAGGCGATACTCCGCCATGTCGTAGAACTGCAGGCCGCCCAGATCCTCCAGGCCCGTCCGTGTCTCCGATACCAGCAACAGGCCGTCCGTCGTCGTCCACACCGTCAAGGCAGGATCGATGTCGACGTCGAAGAGCGATCCGCCGCCTTCTTCCTCCATGCTCATCGAGAGCTGGCCTGAGGCGATCGGCTGACCCGTGTCGTCTATCTGCCACGCCTCATAGAAGTAGCCGACCGGCGGCAGCTGCAGGTTGCGGAATATGACGACCAGCGTATTCGTCGGCCCTGCGCATCCTCCGTCAACCGCGTTGCACTCCGTGCCCCAGTAACCGCCCTCGCCGCGGCCCACGGGAGACCATGCCACCTCATCACCTCCGGCGCTATACGTGCCGAAGAGGAAGGGGACGTCGCTGTCGAAGGACCATCCGAACGGGTCGGCGGGATCGCCGGCCATGTCGGTGTACGACCACCACAGCGGCTGCACATTGGACGGGTTGCTTGCCAGGCCGCTCTCGATCGACAGGAACATCTGTGTGTACGGCCCGACCGACTGACCCGCCAGCGCATCGCTGGTGGTGAACGTGTGCGTCCAGTCCGCCTGCGAGTTGAAGGAATTCACACCGCTGGCCGAACCGGCCGCCGCACCCGCGGAATCGGTCGCGGACCAGTCGCCGATCGGCGAGATCATGTCGCCAGTCTCTTCGTTGTACAGCCACACCTGGTAGACGCTCCCTGCCAACCCGGCCAGATCCGTCCACATGCCCTGGAGCTCGTTCGCCTGCCCCGCCGCGACCGGCAGGGCCAGCAATTCTCCCTCGGTCAGCAGCCTGGGTGGGAACGGGGCATAGGCGTTGTTGATCGGTGCGCCCGTCGACGCGTCCATGTCCTGCCCCATCTGTATCCGCATGGCCTGCGGATTGTCCGCGGCATCGGCCGCGTCGACCGCCGGCCCCTCGAGGATCACCAGGTAGTTGTAACGCGGGAACGTCGTCTGCGTATCATCGTTCCGCGCGACCAGTGACAGGTCGAAGTCCGCATCGCTGGGATCTCCGGACTGGGTCTGGTACAACTCGCCGCCGCTCCCGTCGATAACCGCGTCGAAGGCCCCGACACCCGAAGCATTGGTCGTGAACATGCCCACGATGTAAGGGTTAGCGTCCGCCTGGAACGGGACAAACGTCGGGAAGGATTCAATCAGCAGGTTCGGATCGCCGGCCGGGCTACCGCCCATCGGGACGAGCTGGTCCGGCGTCACCGCGTCACCCAGCATGACGTCCTCAGCATCGAGAGCTCCGTTCTGGGTCAGCCCGTAGCGGAAGAACGCCACGATGTACGTGCTGCTGGGCAAGAGACCCGTGATCGCGCCCTCGGTAAACGGGTTGTGAAAACCATCCCCGCCGACTTCCGCGGGGTCGCCGATCACGAACCCATCGGCCGGATCCATCACGCCGGTGCTCGAGGTCAGCGCCGGCAGCCTCGGATCGTTTGTGCTGTTGCGCTCAAACCCACCGAAGTTCCAACCCGGCCCGAAGTCGGTGCCGTCGGTGTCGTAACCTGCCGATGTGCCCTCCACCGCACGCGAGAACGCATCGGGCTGACTGGGATCCACCGCGCTTATCGTGAAGCCGAGGATGGTTCCCGTGCCCGCGGGTGTCCCTCCGGTCAGCGAGCCGTCGGCCAGGAAGTCAAAGATGTAGTCGCCCTCCTGGAACTGCATATCCGCCACATCGGTCCGGCAGGCCACGGCCCCTCCCACAATTACGGCCAGGGCAACGGCACCGAACCGGCGACCGCCTTTCATACCACTAAGGAAGCTCATGAGCCCTCCTAGAATCTCAGTTCGCTCCGGTCTCGGCGACCAGAGGGTCGCCCACTCCCTAGCCTCACTATCGACCGGGGGTGAAGTCGAAAGCGATCGAGAACCGGAAGTTATGCACCGAACCCTTAGCGGCGGGTGGGTTCCCGTTCGCTGCAAGGATACAGAAGTTCTCGACCTCACAAGTGTTCTGGAACCGGGCTTCGGCCACCGGATTCAAATTGTCACGCTCGAAGCCCGTATAGATCTGGTCAACCACATCCAACCGGACACCGACCAGCGAGGTCACCGTATAGCTGATGCCAACGCCGAGCGGCACCATCAAGGTGGACTCTTGTATGCGGCCGGTCTCCTGCGTGACATCCATAAAGGACTGACGGTCCGCCCAGAAGGTGGTGCCGCCTACGCCTCCCTGCAGGTACAGGTACCAGCTGCCCGCCGGCAGCCCGGCGGTCACCAGCGCGTAGTAGTCCCATTGGCTGGCCTGGTAGCCCGTGACGTTCAGGACCGTCGTGTCAGCGGAGATCTTGAACAGTGCCCGTGGGTAGTAGGTCCCGTCCACCTCCGGCCTGGAATAGCCAAAGCCGAAACCGATCGAGAATGCTTTGTTGATGTTGTACAGCGCCGTTCCGCCGATCATTGCGGCCGTCTTGAACGGAGTCGCGTCGCTGTACGTGCTCACGCCGAAAATCGGCGCCGCCTGCCATGTGCCGCCTTCCCGCTGCCCGTGCGCCAGGTTCGGGCTGAGAAGCGCCACCAACGCCAGGCACAGCGCGCCTCCGACAACTCTTGGGAATCTCATCCGGCCTTCTCCTTATATCAGCGAGGTCCCTCCAGCGTGCGCGCGCCTCATCCCGGCGCGCGCGCGCTCACCTGTTTAGAAGCCCCATTCAACCGTAAACACCTGCTGCCGATCAAGACCCGTGATCAGCTTGGTGTATGCGTAGTCGAACCCCAGCTGCCTGCCCAGCACCGGCAGCCGAAGCCCGAAGCCGAAGGACAGACCGTCGCCGAAACTACGGTCGGAAAAGTTCTCGTTCCGCCATCTCTTACCGCCGCGCAGCCAGATGATCCTGTTGTAGGAATACTCCAACCCAACGGCCGCCTGAGTGTCGGTGTCCGTCGCGTCGGCAACGTCCAGCAGCCCGGTAAGGATATGCTTCGGGTTCGGCGAGATCACCGCCTCGGGCGAACCCGCGAGATCCACCTGGAGCCCGAAGGCGAAGTTTGTCGGCAGCAACAGATCGGTTGTGTTCAGATCGAAGTCGAGCGTTCGCCCCGTCTCCGGGAAGGTCTCCGTCGTCGCGGTACGGCGCTGCTCGATTAGCGGCCCGCTCATCTTGGCGGAGCCCGACAAGTTGGTCGCGGCCGCCGAGATAGTCGTTCCGTAAAGGCCGGTGTTGAACCTGACGCCGAGGTCCAACGCGAACCAGGTCGCGTCCGCCCCGTCGATGCCCTCGTTCACCCACTTACCCGTCGCGCCAAAGGCGAGACGGTCGGTGATCATACGGGCATAGGTCAAGCCGGCAGCGGTTGACGCCCACTCGAACGTGGAGCCGATGCCGACGTTGTCCCCGCTCGGAGTCCCTTCCACCGTCCGGGGGATGTCCCCCGAGCTGAGCGTGTTGAGCGAGATCCCGAGCTGACCACCGGCAAACGGAATCAACGCGCCGAAGTAATAGAGATTGATATCGCTGTTCTTGTAGAGCTCAGCATAGCTGAAGCCCATGTCGAAGCCGTCGATGAACGCGATCCCCGCAGGGTTCCAGTACAGCGCCTCCGCACCCTCCGAGATCGTCGTGGCAGCTCCCGACAACCCGTTGGCCCGGGCGCCGACACCGACCGCCAGCCAGGCACCGCCGCGGTTCGCCACTCGGGTCACCGGGTCCTCCGGGCCGGACAACAGCCCTGTCCCGTCATTCTGGGCCCGCAGCTCGCCGCCACCCACAAGGGAGAGAGCCAGGAAAGCCGCGACCCCGGGAGTAATTCCTAGAAATTTCCGCAACATCACTGTTACCCCCTCTTATCGGATTACGACGAACTTACCCAGTTTCTCTACTGCTATGCCGTCTCCGGCCGTCCCATTGACTACGAAGATGTACAGCCCGGAGCCGATATCCGTGTTCTCACGCGTCCGCATATCCCAGAACAGATCGCCGTTACCGGCGAGCTGGGCCTCGTCGTAGACGATCCGCTGCACGAACTGACCCGCCACCGTGTAGATGTTGATCTCTCCCCGCGACGGCAGCCCGGTGAACATCAACCGCCGGTTCACATTGGCCTGCTCGTAGGCCGAGAAGACCACGTATGGGTTCGGGACCACCTTGATCTCGTCCAGATCGTCCCCGGTCACATCCGTCACCTGCGTACCCGTCACCGTCGCCGTCACCGAGAACCCGTACAGCGTCTGCGGCCTCAGCGTGTCCAGGTAGCGAACCTGCAGAAACTGCCCCGACTCAGTGTTCACTGGCAGGTGCGAGCTCAGGTCCGCGCCCCGCGTTCCCGGCGTCACCGGGTTACAGGTGAAGCGGTCGATGCAACCCAGCGCCGCGTCGTCCCACGTCACCACGAACGTATCCATAATCACCGGCTGGCCGTTCTGGGTCACGATGTACTCGCCGGCCGCACCCGTGGCACGCTGGAACTGCGTCACCGTCTCCAGGAACTTCATCTGGTCGCCCGGCACCCACTCGTCCTGGGGCACGTCCACCGCGATCTGGTCCACGTCCTGACCCAGCGGAATCGACTCCAGTTTGTCACCCGCCAGGATCGCCACCGTCACGTCCCGTGTCGGATCGGCGTGCGTCACCGTGAACGGCAGGTTCACCGTCAACAGATCCTCCACCGCAACGCCCAGCGCGTCCGCCACCTGCTGCGACGTCGACGTCGTCTGCGCCACCGCTCGCGCCTGCAGCGACGCCTGGAACCGGTCGTTCGTGTCGTCGGGATCCCGCAGGTTGAGCGTGAACAGGCCCGTGTTGTTGAGGCCCGCGCCAAACTCACGATCCGCAAAGACGTAGTCGTACTGGTTAAGGCTCTCGCCCGTCGGATCCGCGTTCTCGCGCAGCCAGGTCAGCGTCGGCTGGCCCGTCGTGCCGCCCGCTCGCATCTCCTCCACCGAGTCCGCCGAAATCCGCTGGAACCACAACGTGCTGTTCCAGCTGCCGGCCTGCGCGTTGTTCACATTCAGCAGCCAGCGCGGGAAGTCTGTGCGACCCAGGAACGTACCCGGCGTCGTGTTCGAACCGTCCAGCACCGAGCTCGTGAACAGCGGCTGACCCGACGCGTCCAGCGTCAACAGGACGAGCTCGTCCGCATACACCGTGCTGACCGTGTCGACCACCTGCGTCTCTACGCCACCCGCACGGTCGATGCCGTTCGGGTTGTCCGTGGTCAGGTTCACCGAGTCGTAGGCCACGCGCGTCAGCGTCGCACCGCCGTCCAGCGACGTCATCACCGTGCGGTACAGATCCACCGACGAGGTGATCGCGGTGCCCACCACCAGATCCATAATAGACGTCACCACCGCCGAGTCGCCGAACACGATACTGTAGTCCGCGGAACTCTCGATGTCGGCGGTGATCTGCACGTCAACCGGATAGTATTCCACCGGGTTCAGCGGGAAGTCCAGCGTGAAGTCCACCGACGCCGCCTCTCCACCCGCCTGCCGCGACGCCGGCACATACACCGACGCCACGCTCGCATCGCTCGTCGACGTCGACAGCACGCTGTACAGCACCGGCGCGAACGTCACCTGCTCCGCCGTCGGCGCGCCGCCGCCCGGATCCGGAATCACCAGCTCCACCGTAAAGCCGCGCGACTTCGTGACCAGCGTGTACAGGTACGTCTTGCCCGGCGTCGTCGCCCCGTCCTCGAACGCGTTCGGGAACCGGCCGTCCTCGTCAGCGGCGAACGTCTCGTAGGGTATCCAACCCGTCCCCACCGGCTCGCCCTGATCGTTCACCGCCGGGTTGCCCTCACAGTTCGTGTTATCCGTGAAGCTCGTGCCGAAGTTGCAGCTCTTGAAGACCATCAGCGACTCGACGTTGTTCAGCGCCACCGCCCTCATCGAGTCCGGCAGCCACGGGTTCGCCGCCACCAGCGCCGCATCCGTCTCCACCGCGCTGGCCGCCAGCAGCAGGAACACGTCCACCCACTGCTCCGGCGAATCGTCCCAGAACAGCTGCACCGAAGCTCCCGGGCTACGACCCCGGTCGCCCGGCGACGTCACCACCGATACGATCGCCGGCGGAGGCGCAGACTCGGGCCCGAGGTAGGAGTTCAGGTAGAAGCTGACCGCGTTACGCGCGTTCCCCTCGATCAGAGCCTGCGTACCACCGGTCACGAAAGCGAGCGTCCACTTCGTCGTATCGCCCGCCGCCAGCGGGAAGGGTCCGACGCCCATGAAGCCGCCGAAGTTGGCGTAGCGGTTGTTCAGCCGCCCGGGCAACGTGTCCGACCACAGCTCCGAGCAACCGCCCGTGCCTTGCCCGCCGAACTCCACGCCCAGGCACGAGTCCAGCGTCAGCGTGTCCTGGATCCCGTCGTCGTTCCAGTCCCAGCCGCCCGGCAGCCAGCGGTTCCACTGCGCCGTGCGGGTCGGGAAGTCGTAGTTCCTGAAGGTCCGCCACCAGGTGGTCGAACCCAGCGCGTCGAAGTCCGCCTCCGAGCGCCCATCGAGCACGTCTTGCGCGTTCGCCGCGTGCAACCCGAAGCCGCTGCGGGCGCTCCGGTTCGACGTGTTCGCCCAGCAGCCGCCGAACCCGCAGAGCCGGCCCTGGTTGAACGTGATCGTGTCATCCGACAGCGGATGGCCCGGCGCGTAGAACGGGCTGTTCTCATCGCTGAACAGCTTGTTACGCAGGTCCCCCAGCGGCGAATTCAACACGAGCACCGCCGCGGCGCCACGCCCGAACCCGGCATTACTACCAGTCAGACATCCGGAGACGCCTGCCGGAACGCGGGCATCGTTGCAGTTCGGGTTATTCCCGTTCTCGATCGTGAAGACACCGCCCAGCTCCGGCCGGTAAAGGGGCGCTACCGACTGCGGGCCGAAGAGCCAGCCCAGCTCATTGCCGAAGTAGAGCGAGTCGTAATCGAGTGGCACGCCGTACACCTTCTCCGAGTCGTTGATCAGCATGGCGCGCCAGTAGGTCACGTTCGCCACGTCCGGGTTCGTGAAGCTGTATGCATCCCAGACCAGCGTTAGACCCAGCGGATAGCCCTGCTGCTCCGGATCGCCGATACCGTTCGGTATCACGTTGCCGAACCGTGCCTGGTTATCCGCCGACCAGTCGACGATCTCGCCATAGGTCTGCCAGTTGCCGATCAGGTCGTCACCCACGAACTCAGGCGGAACATCCCACCAATCCCAGGTGAAGTTGTTGGCGCCCACCTGGTTGAAGTAGTCCACCCAGCTCGTGAACTCGATCAGGTTGCTCGCGCCCGAGAATTGCTGGGAGCCCCAGGTCGCCTGGCAGTCCGACGACGCGCCCAGCGGCGAGCCCGCGTCCACACCGTCATTGGTGAAGTCCGTGCAGGCCCCGTCCTCGCTGGCCGACGCGGTCGAGTGAATCGCGCCCAGGCTTCCGTCGCTCGCCCGCCACATGTTCGGGAAGCGTAAGAACCAGGCGTTCAGGTTCCAGTTCGCGACCCAGCCGCCGCCGGTCACGTTGTCGAGGCTGGGAACCGCGGCGCGGTGCTTGTTCCACTCGGTCTGGGGAGCGCCGGCAAATAGGCCGGCGGCGAAGAAGATCTGCGTATTGCCCGTTGGCGTAACTCGCTCATCCAGAATCGAGACACTGCCGACGAAGTAGTAGTCGGCCGGGCCGTCGTTCGTGAAGTTGTGGCGCATACTGCCACGGCCTCGTGTGCCGATCCAGGCCAGATCCGCTTCACCGAACAGGTCGAAGTCCGAGACCACGGCGCGGGTGAGGTCCCTCGCATCCGGGCGCTCCCCGTCCCACATCAGCGGCTGGCGCGCCTGCTGCGCCGCGGCGCCAGTCGTGAGGAGCACCCCAAACAGCGCGGCAACACCGAAAGACCCCACGCGTCGGGTGAAACTACCTACAAGGACTGATCTCATTGCTCGCCTCCGAGATTGCCCCAGTGCCCCGGATAACCGGGTCCTGGCGATCGTTCGGGTGGGGCCTTTGCCCCACCCACCTTCCGCTGTTTCTATGCGAGGCTCCCCTCGAGCGGTCGCCCCGGTAACACTCGCTAGAAGCTTAGCCTGGCTCCCACGAGGAACGACCGGCGCTGGCCGATCCACTGCGGCCGGTCGAGCAGCGTGCTCGAAGCACCCTCGCCCACCGGGTTGCCCACGCGCCGCCGCAGGAAGTCGAAGGCACCCGCATCGCACTTGCCGGTGGCCGGCGATACCTGGATGCAGTTCTTCTTGTCCGTCAAGTTGACGACCTGCAGGAAGAACCCGTACTGCACGTTGTTGATCCAGAAGTTCTTCTGCACCAACGCGTCCAGTCTGAACGTCCCCGGCGCCACGCCCGAGTTCAGCTCCTGCCGCACGTCGGCCGCCGAGAAGCCGAGAACGTTGTTGTCCGGCGGAACCGGCGTGTAGGGCAGCCCGCTGCTCAAACGCGCGATGAGGCTCGTGATCGAGTTCTTGAACACCCCGTGCAAGAAACCCGAGTCCCAGGGAGTCTGGGCCCCGAAGATCAAGCGCAGAGCGCCGTTGAAGCGGTGCGCCTGGTTGATCTCCGACGTGACCTCCCGGAAGTTCTCCGGGTCACCCTCATTAGCCCGCTCGAATTGCCGCTCCGGGGGCGATGCGTTCGTGCGAGCATCCGACAGCGCGTAGTTGAAGTCGAAGCTCCAGTAGCCGCTCAACCGCCTGCGTAGGCTGATCTCGACACCCTGCACCGTCGTGAAGTCCCGGTTCACGACGGTATTGTAGCTCGGCGTGTTCGTGCCGTAGGTCACGCCCTCGTCGAACACCTGGTTGCCGTTCTCATCGAGGCCGCCAATCCGGATACCGGTCAGGCCGCTCTGGTCCTTGCTGAACAGAATGAGCGACAGCGCGTAGTTGTCGAACAACTCCGCCAGGTAACCGATCTCGTACATGGTGGTCTCTTCGATCACGAGGTTCGGGTTACCCAGGTACGGCACGTTGAAGTTCGCGTTGAACACCTGCGGACCGGCCGGCGTGCCCTCGGTCGGAGTCCCGATGCCGGTGCTCTGGAACTGGTTGTTGTAGAGCGGGTTCTGCGTGAAGCGGCTGAAATTGAAGAACAGGTTCGAGTTCGCCGTCACCGGGAACGTGATCCCCAGACGCGGCGAAAACTGGCTGCGCCGCTTCGCGGCCGTGAAGTCGTTTCCGGTGGCGATCACCGCGGCCTCGTCCAGCGCATCGCGGTTCTCGGCGCAGAACTGGCCCGTCCAGTTCGGATCTGCGGACAGGACTTCCGTCACCGCCTGATTCGTCGCCTCGTCGAACACCCGGACCGTGACGTTCTGGAAATTGTTAGGTTTCTCGCAGATGTCCAGAGCCGTCGTCCCGTTGGTCGGGTCGAGCGGGTTGGCGAACATGAGGCCCGGATCGGCCGCCTGCCCGATGTCCACCCGGAAACCGAGGCGGATCGTGATGAAGTCGTACTCGATACGGTCCTGCACGTAGAACGCGACCTCCCACGGCTCCGCCTTGTAGGCCTGTGAGGTCACCAGCACGGAGCTGATGCCCCGGTCGGTTAGCTCGTTGAACTCGATGTCATGCCGCTGATAGAAGACACCGGCCGCGATGTTGTGATGGTCGCTGACCTGCGACTGGATGTCACCGCGCAGCATGTAGGTCGTCACGTCCTCACCGCCGAAGAAGCGACCCGTGCCCGAGGTCGGGTGGTCGCTGGTGATGCCCGACGCCTGGAAGTTCTCGTTGAAGTTCGTATTGGCGAAACGGTCCTGCAGGCAAACACCCTGGAACCAGTTACACGTGTTGCGGCTCTGGTCGAAGCGCGAGCCCACGATGTTGTACGAGGTTCGGCCGATCGTCTGGTCCCAACGCAGGGTGTACAGGGTACGGTCCAGGGCGACCGATCCCGGCGCGATATCATCCTCATCACGAGTCCCGTACGCCTTGTTGCACATCTCCGTATCGCCGTAGAGGTCGATGCACTGCGACACCGGCTCTCCCTCCGCCAGCAGCAGGCTGAAGAGGAACGGCTGGGTCTGCCGCGTGTAGTCGATCACCGTCGCGTTCAGCTTCGCGGTCGGTGTGACGCGCCAGGTCAGCTTACCCACGATGTCTCGGTAATTGTTGAAACCGAACGCGCGCCAGCCCGGTACCAGGTCGCTCGAATTCGGCTGCGCGAACCCGAGTTGCGGCGTCAGGAACCGCGGGTCGTACACCTCGTCGTCGAACTCGAGGACGCGGCTGTTGCTGCTGTTCTCCTCGCCCGAGATCGCGAAGCGCAGCTTATCCGACGTGCCCGGAATCGGACCCGAGACATAGCCCTGGACCAGAGACAGGTCGTTGAGCGCATCCTGATCGACGCCCAGCTCGCCCGATATGTTGCTCGTGCGGTACTCCAGCGCGCCCGCCAGCTGCGTGCCGCCCTCCCGCGTGGCGATGTTGATGATCCCCGAGAGCGCATTACCGTACTGCGCCTCGAAGCCGCCGCGAATGTAGTCGAGCTGCTGGATCGCGAACGGCGTCGGCTGGAACGCCGGCCCGCCGAAGAGGAAGTTGTTGATCGGCACACCGTCGATCATAGACAGGGTCTCACCGTTCCGGCCGCCGCGGATCCGCACAGGCGTGACCCCGCGCACCTCTTCCGTCAGCGACAGAATGTCGGTGTTCTGCGGAACCTCCAGGAACCCGCTCCGCAGCGACAGTGCCTCGTTGATCGTCGTGACCGGCAGGCTCGTGATATCCGAGAGCGAGATGAAGTCCCGGGTACCCGTCGCCGACGTCTCGATCAACGGCGTCGCCTCGACCTCCACCCGGATCTCGCCCACGGCGATCGCCTGGGGTGTCAACTCGAAGTTGACCTGTCGGGTGATGTCGATCGCGATCTGCACGTTCTCCACGCGCATGGTCTGATAGCCGAGAAGCTCGGCGATCGCCACGTAGACACGCGGTTCGAGGTTGACGATGAAGTATCGGCCGTTCTCCGACGTCAACGCTCCTCGGCCGGTGCCTTCCAGGTAAACCTGGACACCAACCAGCGGCTCGCCCGTCTGCGCATCGGTTACGACACCCGTAACCTTACCAGTCTGCGCGAAGGCCGGGCTCGATCCGATGAGAAACAGGAAACCCACTGCAGCCAGCAAAAACACACGGTTTCTCACAGCAGCCCCCTCCTTTGAGCATACGAATGCAGCTTACGCACCAGTGCGTCAGGGTGATGAGACGTGAGACAAAAGCTGATTGTATGGAAAACGAACAAAGCACTAACCCTTAAAGACAGCCTCCATGGATGTCGGATAAAACGCGTGTCCGCCTACCCGGCCTGCCCCTGAACTTTGCCCCACAACTGGACAGCCAGGTAATCTATACAGTATCCGAATGGTTTCCGACGCGGCTCCGCGCCAGAGCAAGCTCTTCTCGATTATGCACTGTCCGGAAAGCCCACGGCTCGCCGGCACATACGGGTCGCACTGGTTGGTAGGCGCCATGTTACAACCTACAATTTCCTTTGTCAACCCCTGAGAACGATGACCCGCGTCCGCCTGAGCAGACGGAGCGGCGTTCGCCATTGACCCTGCACCGGCCGCCGTTCTAGTTTCAGCCTTCCGGCGACGCCTGTCAGCCACCCAATAAATGACCGAGGACGCGCATGCTTGCCAGCCCACCCCGAGTGTATCGGTCGACCCCGTCCGCAGTAGGGACGCCGTGACGATGAGAGTTGTGCTCGTCGCCGCGATCATGTCCATGCCGTTCGCGTCCCATCCAGCGGATGGTGCGACCGTAAAGCATTCTCCAGCGGCGGCCGTGGATACAACGTTCACCGTCAACAGCGAGGACGATACCGACGACGGCAGCTGCGACTCGGCACACTGCAGCCTGCGCGAGGCCATCGACCGCGCGAACAGCCGCCTGGGCATCGATACGATCGCCTTCGCCATCCCGGGCTCGGGGACCCGCACAATTCGCCCAACCACAGCGCTTCCCGTGATCGCCGATCCTGTCGTCATCGATGGCACCCGCCAACCCGACTTCGCCGGCACCCCGATCATCGAGTTGGACGGAGCCGATGCGGGACCTGCGGCTGACGGCCTGCATATCACTGCCGGCAACAGCATCGTGCGCGGCCTCATCGTCAAACGTTTCGCGAACGGGATCCGGCTGGCGATGGGGGGCGGCAACACCGTCGAAGGCAACATCATCGGCGCGGACTCCAAGATACTGCAGTGCGAAGGCAATACCTCGGCCGGCGTCCGGATCAGCGCTTCCGACAACACGATCGGCGGAACAACGTCCACGGCGGGGAACGTCATTTCGTGCAGCGGCACCGATGGCGTCTATATCACGGGCGCCTCCGGAAACGCGATACAGGGCAACTACATCGGCACCAACAGCTCACGCCTGGAG
>FXBF010000323.1_pt1 | contig 16097 bp, 16 predicted proteins | sample 5335321 | NCBI WGS metagenome assembly FXBF01 (sample SAMEA103928391, study PRJEB20085) | sediment metagenome | isolation source: sediment
AGTTTACCTTGGGCGTGCCGTTTAGATAATTTTTACCCAAACGCTCTCTCTGTGGAGCATAGAGGTATAAGATTAGATGAAGGTTTACCGCATGGCCAGATTAGTGATTTACAGGAAAGGGCCAATATTGGTCTTTATCATGATGGTTTTATTCGTAATCTATAATCTATATGGTAAGTTAATGAATCACACGGCCTAGGAGCCCACTTTGAATAAACAGGTTGTTTTTTCCAGCTTAGCCTCGTTACTTCTGATCTGCGGGATTTTTCTTACGATTGTTCCCGCCGTTGCGGGAGAACTCAAGATTGGGTATGTCAATGCCGTTAAGGTGATCGAGGAGGCCCCGCAGGGAAACGCGGCCCTGAAAAAACTTGAGGCTGAGTTCAGTCCGCGTGATAAAAAGCTCGTGGAGATGCAGAATAAGATTAAAAAACTGGAGGAGGATCTGAAAAAAAATGCGCTGGTACTCAAAGACACGGAGCGGCGCACCAAAGAACATCAGATTGTCGTGTTGAAACGTGATTTAAGACGCGCCACCCAGGAATTCAGAGAGGATTATAATCTGCGACGTAATGAAGAACTGGCCGCTCTGCAAAGAATCGTATCCAAGGCCATCAATGAGATTGCTAAAAAGGAGAAGTTTGACCTAATCCTGGGAGACGCGATTTACGCTAGTGGGAGGGCGGACATCACCCAAAAGGTCCTGAAAAAACTCGGAAAGAAGCAGAAATAGATAAATGGCCGTAACCCTTGCAGAGCTGGCACAACACTTTGGGGGCCGGATACGTGGAAAGCCTGACCTGAGGATCGAAGGCGTCGCGGCATTAGACACAGCGGGCCCGCATGATATTGTCTATGTTGCAAGCAAAAAGTATCTCAAATTGCTATCACGAACGTCGGCAGGGGCTGTAATACTCACAGAGGCGGATGTCAAACACTATTCCGGTGTAGCACTTATCGTCGAGAATCCTCATCTTTGTTATGCACAAATTGCGACTTTGCTAAACCCTGTTTCTGCATTCATACCGGGCGTACATCCTACCGCCGTGGTGGATAAGGGCACCCATATTGCGCCTACGGCGGGAATTGGCCCCCATGTTGTTATTGAGGCAGGGGCTGATATCGGCGCAGGAGCGTTTATTGGGCCAGGCTGCTATATCGGCCACAAGGTAATTATCGGGAATTATACAAGACTGGTTGCTTATGTCGTGATCAATCCTGACTGTACAATTGGTAGTGACTGCATTTTGCATCCGGGCTCTATTATTGGTTGCGATGGATTCGGCTATGCAAACAACGGTAAAAAATGGGTAAAAGTACCGCAGCTGGGCCGCGTGACTATTGGGAATGATGTAGAAATCGGCGCTAACACTACTATTGACCGGGGGGCGCTTGGTGATACAGTCATTGGTCATGGCGTAAAACTGGATAATCTCATCCAGATCGCACATAACGTACAGATAGGCGACCACACGGCTATAGCTGCTTGTGTTGGAATAGCGGGAAGCGCAAAAATCGGAAGGCGCTGCACTATCGGGGGCCAAGCGGGTATCTTGGGGCATCTGGAAATTGCAGATGATGTGCACGTAACGGCGACAACACTGGTTACCAGCTCGATTACGCAATCAGGCACATACTCATCGAACCTGAAGGCCAGTCCACTGGAGAAATGGCGCAAGAATGTGGCAAGGTTGCACCATCTGGATGAAATGGGCCGCCGGCTCCGACAACTTGAAGAAAAGCTTCAGCGGCTAATTGAGGATCAATCGTCTTGAATCAGATCGAAATCGATAATGTCTTAAAACTTCTTCCGCATCGTTATCCATTTTTACTTATTGATCGTGTACTGGATTACTCCAAGGATGAATCAATTACAGCGATCAAGAACGTAACGATTAATGAACCTTTTTTTCAAGGACACTTCCCTCGCCATCCGGTAATGCCTGGTGTACTGATTCTGGAGGCGATAGCACAGGCCTGCGCTATTCTCTCGTTCAAGAGCATTGAAACGCTCCTAGATAAGGGGTCGATATATTATCTCGTTGGTATAGATAAGGCACGATTTAAGCGTCCGGTAGAGCCAGGCGACCGATTGATAATTAAGGCAAAGATTATAAGAAAGGTAAAAAGGATCTGGTTATTCGAGGGCAGTGCTTACGTGGATGATAATCTATGTTGCAGTACAGAATTGATGTGTACTTATAAGGATATCGAGTGATCCATTCGCAATCGATAGTTCATCCGGAAGCAAAAATAGGAAAAAATGTAGACATCGGTCCATATACGGTAATCGGTCCGAATGTTGAGGTGGGAGACGATACCTGGATCGGGCCGCATGTCGTCATAGACGGCCCGACACGCATCGGCAAAAGAAACAGAATTTATCAATTCTCCTCATTGGGTGACGCCCCGCAGCACATAGGCTATAGGGGCGATCCGACGCGCCTGGAAATCGGGGATAACAACACCATACGGGAATATTGTACCTTTAATCGCGGCACGGTTGATGGCGGAGGCGTTACGCGCATTGGTGACGATAATTTCATAATGGCCTACTGTCACGTCGCCCATGACTGCGCTGTTGGTGATCGCGTAATATTTGCCAATTGTGTCAGTTTAGCCGGTCATGTCACGGTTGGGAATTACGCCCTTTTCGGCGGATTCACATTGGTTCACCAATTTTGCCGGATAGGTGCACACTGCATTACGGCCATAGGGACTATTACATATAAGGATATACCGCCTTATGTTATAGCGGCGGGGAACGGCGCTATACCCCATGGTATTAATACACGCGGACTTAAGCGGCGTCAGTTTTCAGTAACATCCATTGAATCCCTGAAGCGCGCCTACAAGATCATTTATAAATCCGAGCTAAGGCTGCATGAGGCTGTCGAACGACTTGAGAAGATGGCCACGGAGAGCAAGGAAGTCGCTCATTTTGTTAATTTTATAAAAGCGTCCGAACGCGGCATTATCCGATAGCGTGTTGCCTCAGAGTCCTTCGATCAGAATCGGCGTGGTAGCAGGAGAGGTATCTGGAGACTTGCTGGGTGCCGGCCTCATACGCGCCTTGAAAGAACGCTATCCGATTACCCGCTTTGAAGGAATCGGCGGCTCGCGCATGAAGACTGAAGGATGCATAAGCCTTTTTCCAATGGAACGACTTTCTGTTATTGGTTTCGAAGGAATAAGAAGCTACCCTTCAATCTTGCAGATACGGCGCAGGCTTGTGGCATACTTCCAAGCAAATCCTCCAGATCTGTTTATTGGTATCGATGTGCCTGATTTTAACCTTGGCCTTGAGCGGAAATTGAAATCCGTTGGTATAACCACTGTACATTATGTCAGTCCCACTGTATGGGCGTGGCGTAGTTATCGCATACGCAGAATTCGAAAATCAGTTGACCATCTACTCGCATTATTTCCTTTTGAAGAAAAGTATTATCAGGAACACCATATTCCTGTAACTTTTGTTGGTCACCCGATGGCCGACGAAATAGACGATGAATACGATCGTAATGCCATCAGGAAAGGTCTTAATCTGTCACCAGACCATACAATTGTGGCGTTGTTACCCGGAAGCCGCATGAATGAATTAGTCAGACATGCCGATCTGTTTGTGAGAACGGCCAAGTGGTTGCACCATCGTAACACTGGCATGCATTTTATCGCTCCTTTTGTGAATATTGAAACAAAGACTGTCTTCGAAAAGGCATTAAAAAAACACGGTGCAGAAAGCTTAAATATCACACTATTACTTGATCATTCGCGTGATGTGTTAGCCGCCTCTGATATTGCTTTACTTGCTTCAGGAACCGCAGCCTTGGAAGCAGCACTACTACAAAAACTTATGGTAGTGACATATAAGATTTCTTTTATTTCTTATATCTTTATCAGACTTCTGTCACATATAGATTTGTATTCATTGCCTAACAACTTGGCAGGTTATGAACTTGTTCCTGAATTTATGCAATTCGATGCGAGACCGGAGAAACTTGGAAATGCAATTGAGTATTATCTGACGCATCCTAAGCAGGCGGAGATTGTAAAGGATGCCCTGGCTAAAATTCACAACTCGTTGCGAACGAAAGCCAACGTCCGTGCCGCCGAAGCGGTGGCTAAATTGATTGCTGCAAAATTGGGGAGAGGGGACACCCCTTACTTTGTTGCTCAAGATTAAACATCCAATGAACGGTGTATGCAGTTCAAGCTACAGAGAACTCGTCGGTTGTGAAAATCCGCAATGGGTTGCCGGTGTAGATGAAGCGGGTCGCGGCCCCCTGGCGGGGCCGGTCTTTGCCGCTGCGGTCATTTTTGAAAATCTTCCTCTCATAGAAGGGCTGGCGGACTCAAAGGTTTTGAGCAAAGAGCGACGTGAAATGTTATCCAGGCAAATCCAGACGCAGGCCGTATGTTGGGCGCTGGGCAGGGCGGAAGTGGATGAAATCGACGCCCTGAATATCCTCCAGGCCAGCCTGTTGGCCATGAAACGGGCCGTAAGCGCCCTTGAGCATCCACCTGGGCTGGTGATGGTCGACGGTAACAAGGCCCCCACGCTTAATCGGCCGGTTTGCACGGTGGTCCATGGGGACGCCATCGTGCCCGTCATTTCCGCCGCTTCCATACTGGCCAAGGTGGCGCGGGACGCCCATATGAAAGCGCTGGAGGAACGTTTTCCGGGGTATGGGTTCGCCCGCCACAAAGGCTATCCGACCAAGGCCCATCTTGAGGCTATCAGGAGGCTCGGGGCGTGCCCGGCCCACCGGCGGAGTTTTAAGCCAGTAAAATATTTGATGGCGAATACACCATGATAATACTATTAAAACAGTCAGATATAGACTATTTATCGTCTGTTACTTTAAGTAAAAATGAGGGCATGGCCCTAAGTTGGACCCGAGAAAACAGGTTGATGCCGCGGGAGCCACGCGTCTTTCGTGGCTATGAAAAATCCGGTGAAATAAAAACGTGAACGCACGCTTTGTCCATCTCCGGGTCCATTCCGAGTTCTCGCTGGTCGATGGGATCATTCGCCCCCGTGAGTTGGTCGCGGCGGCCCGTAAGCAGGATATGCTGGCGGTGGCGCTTACCGATCTTTGCAACCTTTTCGGGGCGGTAAAATTTTACCGTGAGGCGCTTTCAGCGGGAATCAAGCCTCTTATTGGGGCTGATGTCTGGTTGGAAAATCACACCAACGGCAACAAGGCCTTCCGGCTTTTGCTTCTCTGCCAGAATCAAGAAGGCTATCGCAATCTGTGTCGCTTGCTGACGCACGCTTACATGGAAGGACAGCACACCGGCCGGCCATGTATCGCAAAAGCCTGGTTTGAGGAGCAGGCATCTGGGCTGATTGCTCTCTCCGGCGCTCAGGAGGGGGATATAGGCCAGGCCCTGCTGGCAGGGGACAGCGCGCATGCCGAGCGACTGGCAAAGAATTATCACGCACTGTTTCCAGGAAATTTCTACCTTGAGCTTCAACGCACCGGGCAACCTTTGCAGGAAGAATATAACCATGCGGCCGTCGCCCTCGCCCGAAAAATGCGATTGACGGTGGTGGCGACCAATCCGGTGGTTTTTCTGCGGCCGGCCGAGTTTGAAGCGCATGAGGTCAGGGTGTGCATTCAAGACGGGAGGGTGTTGACGGACAGCCGTCGCCCAAAACGCTACACGACGCAGCAGTATTTCCGTAGCCCCCAGGAGATGACTGAACTCTTTCAGGATGTCCCGGAGGCCCTTGAAAACACCATTGAAATCGCCAGGCGTTGCAATTTTCGTCTGGAGTTCGAGCGTTATTTCCTCCCGGATTACCCAGTATCAACCGGTATAAGCGTAGATGAAATACTGCGTCGTCAGAGCCTCGAGGGGCTTGAGGCACGCCTCAAATTGCTACCAGAAAATGAGCGTACGAAACAGGGCCAGGCGTATTATGAGCGCCTTGAACATGAGCTCGACGTCATCATAAAAATGGGATTTTCCGGTTATTTTTTGATCGTCGCGGATTTTATTCAATGGTCCAAAAACAATGGTGTGCCGGTCGGACCGGGCAGGGGTTCCGGCGCCGGCTCACTCGTCGCCTATGCCCTGGCGATTACAGAGCTTGACCCAATCAAATATGACCTGTTGTTCGAACGTTTCCTGAATCCGGAGCGTGTATCCCTTCCTGATTTTGACATCGATTTCTGTATGGAAGGACGCGATAAAGTGATTGATTATGTCACCGCGCGCTACGGGAGTGATCGGGTCTCCCAGATTATTACCTACGGCACAATGGCGGCGCGGGCCGTTGTGCGTGATGTCGGCCGTGTTATGGACCATCCATACGGTTATGTCGACAAGATCGCCAAATTGATTCCATTCGAACTCAAAATGACGCTGGACCGCGCGCTTGAAGTTGAGCCGTTGCTGCGTGAACGCTACGAGAAAGAAGAGGATGTCCGTGCGTTAATAGACACGGCACGCACCCTGGAGGGCCTTGCCAGGAATGCCGGTAAACATGCCGGCGGCGTCGTTATTTCCCCGTCAGCGTTAACGGACTTTATGCCGATGTATTGTGAGCAGGGCGGCAAGCAACTGGTTACGCAGTTCGACAAAGATGATGTGGAGGCCTTAGGGCTGGTTAAGTTTGATTTTCTGGGCCTAAGAACACTCACCATTATTGATAAGGCGGTCAAGATGATCAATGATAAACATAAAGATTCAGATGAATCACCGCTTATCATTGAACAGATCCCGATTGATAATCCAAAGACATATTCGCTGTTAAAGTCGTGCAAGACCACGGCCATGTTCCAACTTGAGTCGCGCGGTATGAAGGATCTGATTCAGCGTCTGCAGCCTGACAACTTCGAGGAGATCATCGCGCTTGTGGCGTTGTTCCGACCGGGTCCGCTGCAATCCGGCATGGTGGATGACTTTATCAACCGCAAACACGGTCGCAGTCCAATTAAATATCTGCATCCCAGCCTTGAACCGATTCTTAAGCCTACCTATGGTGTAATCCTGTATCAGGAACAAGTTATGCAGATTGCACGGGTCTTGGCCGGATATTCACTTGGAAAAGCGGATCTATTGCGTCGGGCGATGGGGAAGAAGAAGGTTGAAGAAATGGCGCAACAACGTGAAGGCTTTATCAACGGTGCGAAAGAGCGCGGCGTAAGCGAGCGAGTCGCCGTACATGTTTTCGATGTCATTGAAAAATTCGCAGGGTACGGATTTAATCGCTCTCACTCAGCGGCCTATGCGCTTATTGCCTACCAGACGGCTTGGCTAAAAGCGCATTATCCGGCGGCTTTTATGGCGGCGGTTCTGTCCGGTGATATGGACCACACGGATAAAGTTGTAACTATGATTGCGGAATGTCGCGACATGCAGCTCGATATCCAAGCACCGGACATCAATCGCTGTGAATATGTATTTGTTCCGTTAAACGACAATACCATTCTTTATGGACTCGGTGCGATCAAGGGCCTGGGCCAGGCGGCCATAGACGCCATATTACAGAACAGAAACCGTGAAGGTTCGTTCAAGGATCTGTTTGACTTATGTAAGCGTATCGATTTACGCAGGGTAAACCGACGCGTTTTGGAATCGCTGGTTCGAGCGGGCGCCCTTGACGGCCTGGGCCCTCATAGGGCGGCGATGATGGCGTCATTGGGCCGCGCCTTGACGGCGGCGGGGCAACATAACAAGGATCAGGAAACAGGCCAATCCGATCTGTTTGGAACGGATGAGGTTCATATTGAAAGCGCCTTATTCAGCGGAGTTCCGGAGTGGAGCGAGGAAGTACGCCTTCAAGGCGAGAAGGAGACACTGGGCTTATATCTGACGGGACACCCGATCGAGCGCTATACAAAGGAACTTGCCGATATCACGAATTCGTCTATTTCTGAGCTTAAGCCGACACAGGACAGTACCATTATCGTTGCCGGACTTGTGGTGGCGATACGCACCATGCACACACGGCGTGGCGACAGGATGGCCTTCGTAACATTGGACGATCGCACCGGCCGGTTGGAATTAGCCGTGTTTTCGGATCTTTATGCGAATCACCGCGAGCTGCTGGTTAAAGATAAGCTCCTAATCGTCGAGGGACATGTAAGTGTCGATGAATACACAGGCGGATTCAAAATGTCCGCGGAGAAGATCTATAATATGGAGCAGGCACGCAGCGTGTTTGGTGCGCGTGTGGTTATCGATGTGGATGCCGATCTGGCGGGTAACGGCTTCTTGGATGAGCTAAAACGGATCCTTAAACCCGCCTGTCAGGGACCATGCCCGGTTTATTTGCATTACCAGAGCAATTTAGCGGAAGCGGATATTGTGCTGGGCGAGGAGTGGAATATCAATCCGACCGGATCGGTGCTGGAGCGCCTGACCGAGTTTGCCGGTAAAGACAGAGTCCATTTGATTTACCGTTAGGACATAACATGTAATGACGGGCGACGAGCTCATTCTGGAATTGATTGTATGAATTCTTCAACGGCCGCTCCCGCGCATCCATGCGCGCGCGGCATTGGTACATCCATGTACTTCACAAAGTACGCGGAGATCGCAAAGAAACGCAAAGGTTTTCAATGCTAAAAGTATTAAATTATAAAAATTTACAGAGTTGAATTCTTTGCGCCTTTGCGTTAGGTTTTTGACATCATATATGAAATCTATTTTCTGCTCCGAGTAGTAATTTTAAGTAGTTGATATGAATCAGAATTATCTTGAATTTGAACAATCTATCGCTGACCTCGAGGCTAAGATCGAGGCGCTGCGTTATGCCGGCAAGGACAGCGACATCAATATCAACGAGGAAATCACGCGGCTGCGCGCCAAGAGTCAAAAACTTACCGAGACGATCTTTACTTCACTGACGCCCTGGCAGGTTTCCCAGTTGGCGCGGCATCCACTGCGCCCCTATACGTTGGATTATGTGGCGCGCATCTTTACAGGTTTCCAAGAGCTGCGCGGTGATCGCACGTTTTCCGATGACCCCGCCATTGTCGGGGGTGTGGCGCGTCTGGAGGACAGGCCCGTAGTTATCATCGGACACCAGAAAGGACGCGATACCCGTGAGAAGTTGCGGCGTAATTTTGGTATGCCGCGTCCGGAAGGATATCGCAAGGCCTTGCGACTGATGCGAATGGCGGAGCGTTTCCGACTCCCGGTGATTACTCTGATCGACACACCCGGTGCCTATCCAGGCGTCGGCGCGGAGGAGCGCGGACAGAGTGAGGCGATTGCCCGCAACTTGTATGAAATGGCCCAACTGCGTACGCCGATAGTCAGTGTCGTGATCGGCGAAGGCGGGTCGGGCGGTGCGTTGGCGATCGGCGTGTGTGACCGACTGCTGATGTTGCAATATGCCACATACTCCGTGATTTCTCCCGAAGGCTGTGCCTCTATCCTTTGGAGGGCGGCAGACAAGGCCACTGAAGCGGCGGAGGCCATGGGCATTACCACTGATAGTCTGAGCCAATTGGGATTGATCGATAATGTGGTACCTGAACCTTTGGGCGGCGCCCATCGTGATGTCGAGGCCATGGCCAAAACATTAAAGTCAGCGTTGGTTCCCGCTGTTGACACCCTGTGTACCGTTCCTGTTGAACGGCTGATTGAACAACGTCATGAACGCCTGCTGCAATTCGGAGAGCTTGAAGAACATTGATACCTCATTTTCCACGCCGACACTTGAGCGCATCCTTACCGAAGACCTTGGGCTGAGCCCGGGCACGCCGCTGAAAGTCGCCTACAGCGGCGGACTTGATTCCCATGTCCTGCTCCATGCCCTTTGCCAGTTACGTCTCCACGCATCCTGGAAGATAAAGGCAATCCATATTGACCACGGCCTGCAACCACAGTCCCCCCAGTGGGCACGGCATTGCCGGCGCATTTGCGAGGCGTTGAACGTGCCTTGTGTGGTCGAACAGGTTCGTGTGCAACGCCACAAGGACAGCCTTGAGGCAGCAGCACGCCGCGCTCGCTATGAGAGTCTGGCGCGCCATGTCAGCGCGGACGAGGTGTTGTTGACTGCCCACCATCAAGATGACCAAGCGGAAACCGTGCTGCTGCAACTTCTGCGGGGCGGAGGCGTCCACGGGTTGGCGGCAATGCCGAAAATTACAGGCTTCTCGCAAGGAAGGCTGGCGCGTCCTCTTCTCGGGTTTACCCGCCAGGCGCTGGCGGCTTATGCAACCCGCGAGCAATTGACGTGGATCGAAGATGACAGCAATCGGAACATGCGTTTTGCACGCAATTATCTCCGCTACCGTGTTTTTCCCATCATTTTCGATCGATGGCCCGAGGCAAGCAGGCAGCTGGCACGTTCCGCTCGAAATACGGCACAGGCCGCAGCCGTCTTGGATGAAATCGCGCATCTGGATCTGAAGGCCTGTCGGATAGAGACGAAGCCGATATTAAGAATCACTGCTTTGCTCAGGCTTGCTCCTGCACGTCAACATAATCTTATCCGTTTCTGGGTGCGCGAGCATGGTCTGCACGTACCCTCCGAAGCGCAATTGCGGCGCATTCTGGGTGAACTACGACAATTACCGCGTACAGGCCAGTCCATCATCCGCTGGCCGGGCGCCGTGCTTCGCCGTTATCGCGATAAACTGGCCGTGATGCCCGTGCAGGCGGACAGGGATCGAAACTGGTGCCGTGCCTGGGACCCCTCAGTACCGCTTGAAATCCCCGGAACCGGAACCCTGCTGCGCACCGTCGCGACGGTCGGGGCGGGTTTGAGCCGAGAGCGTCTTAACGGGAGATCCGTGGTCGTGCGACTGCGCCAGGGCGGAGAAACCTGCCGGTTGCCCGGCCGGAGCCATCGCCACAAATTAAAAAAAATGTTCCAGGAAGCCGGTATTCCTCCCTGGGAAAGGGAACAGATGCCCCTGATTTATGTGGAAGGAGAGCTGGCCGCGGTCGGAGACCGTTGGGTGTGCGAACCTTACGCGGCAAAACTGGAAGAACCGGGGCTGGTGCTGGTGCTGGACCGCTCCGAACTCGAACAATAAAGCTCCTTAAAACAAGCGTCCGCGTGCATTGAAACCGGCCGGTTGTACAAATACCCGTCATCTGGTAGTTTGTCCTCCCGTTCGGGTGTCGACGTTAGACTCCTGTTTAAACGGGTGAAATGACCAAATTCATTTTTGTTACAGGCGGTGTGGTTTCTTCCCTTGGAAAAGGGATCGCTTCCGCCTCCCTCGCTTCGATACTCGAGGCGCGCGGCCTCAAAGTTACCCTTCTCAAGCTGGACCCCTATATCAACGTTGACCCGGGCACCATGAGCCCGTTCCAGCACGGCGAGGTATACGTCACCGAAGACGGGGCGGAAACGGATCTAGATCTCGGTCACTATGAACGCTTTGTGCGTACCACCATGACCCGGGACAATAATTTCACCACCGGTCGGATCTATGAAAGCGTTATCCGCAAGGAACGCCGCGGCGATTACTTGGGTGCCACCGTGCAGGTCATCCCCCATATCACGGATGAAATCAAGCACAGTATTATACAGGGCGCCGATGCGGCGGATATGGCCATGGTGGAGATTGGCGGTACGGTGGGCGACATTGAATCACAGCCGTTTCTGGAAGCCATCCGCCAGATGGGCATCGAATTCGGTCCACACAACGTGGCATACATTCACCTCACCCTGGTTCCTTATATTGCCGTTACGGGGGAGATGAAAACCAAGCCGACGCAACATTCCGTCAAGGAGTTACGCTCTATCGGCATACAGCCGGACGTGCTGTTGTGCCGTGTGGACCGTCGGCTTCCTGATGAGGAACGCCGAAAAATTGCCTTGTTTACCAACGTTCCCGCCAAGGCGGTGATCTCAGCGGTGGATGTGGACAGCATCTACAAGATTCCGGTCTTGCTCCACGAACAGGGACTGGATGATATCGTGATCGAAAAACTGCAATTGAACGCACCGCCCGCCGACCTCTCACAGTGGGAGAAGGTGATTCATAATCTGGCGCATCCAACCGCCGAGGTGACCGTGGCGATGGTGGGAAAGTATGTCAATCTCGCCGATTCGTATAAGTCGTTGTCCGAGGCCTTAGTGCATGCCGGCATCCACACACATACACGGGTAAATATCCGTTATGTGGATTCTGAAATGATCGAAAGCAAAGGAACGGCTCTTTTAAAAGATGTGGATGCGATTCTGGTTCCCGGCGGCTTTGGGGGGCGCGGGATCGAAGGCAAGATCATGGCGATTAATTACGCACGTGTGAACGGGATTCCCTATCTCGGTATCTGTCTTGGGATGCAGCTCGCCGTTATTGAATTCGCGCGCCACGTGGCGGGCCTGGAAGACGCGCATAGCACGGAATTCAACGCGAAAAGCCCTCATCCCGTAATCGCCATGATTACCGAATGGACCACGTCCAAGGGAACCACCGAGAAACGCAAAGCCGGTGACGACCTGGGAGGAACCATGCGCCTCGGCGGCCAGGAATGCAGGCTGCTGTCGACCTCGCGGGTTCGCGCTTTGTACGGCAAGGATTCCATTATCGAGCGTCACCGTCACCGTTACGAATTCAACAACCAGTATCGGCAGCTGTTACAGGAAAAGGGAATGGTGCTGGCAGGCACATCCGTGGACGGGATGCTTGTGGAGATTATCGAGCTGCCCGATCATCCCTGGTTTATCGGTGTGCAATTTCATTCGGAGTTTACTTCAACACCGCGTGACGGCCATCCTCTTTTTACCGGATACATCATGGCGGCCAGGGTCCGACGTTTGGGTGCTGTACCGAAACAGGCCCTGGCCCAATGAGGCTATGTGGTTTTGAGGTCGGGCTGGACCGTCCTTTTTTCCTGATTGCCGGCCCCTGTGTAGTTGAGTCTGAAACGCTCGCGCTGGAGACGGCTGGCGCGCTTAAGGAGATTACAGCGAGCCTTAATATTCCTTTTATCTATAAATCATCATACGACAAAGCCAACCGTAGTTCCGCCGGGTCCTTTCGTGGTCTGGGAATGGAGAAGGGGCTTGCGATTCTTGAGAAAGTCAGGCGCGAAATCGGTGTGCCGGTGCTGACTGATGTACACGACATTCCGGAGATCGATGCGGTTGCTTCCGTGGTGGATGTTTTACAGACGCCAGCATTTCTGTGTCGCCAGACGAATTTTATTCAGGCCGTGGTGGCGGCCGGCAAGCCGGTCAATATCAAGAAGGGCCAGTTTCTTGCACCGGGGGACATGAAAAACGTTGTCGACAAAGCGATTGCCGCAGGCGGCAAGGACCGTATACTCGTTTGTGAACGTGGCGTGAGCTTCGGTTACAATAACCTGGTTTCCGACATGCGCGCACTCGCTATCCTGCGTGAGACCGGTTGCCCGGTGGTCTACGACGCCACCCATTCGGTGCAACTGCCCGGCGGGGAGGGCACGCGTTCCGGCGGTCAGCGCGAGTTTGCCCCGGTGCTGGCGCGCGCCGCGATCGCAAGCGGCATAGCCGGACTTTTCATGGAGACGCACCCAAACCCAGACAAGGCGTTGAGCGACGGCCCAAATGCCTGGCCGCTCGGGCGCATGAAAAACCTGCTGCACACGTTGAAGGAGCTGGATGCTTGTGTAAAACAGGAAGGTTTTGCCGAAATGTCGCTTCACTTGAATTGATCCCCGTTTCCTAGGCCTTCAGAAGAATAACGACCATGCCTCTAATAGCAGATGTCAATGCACGTGAGATTCTCGATTCGCGCGGCAATCCCACGGTCGAAGCGGACATGCGCCTTAAGTCCGGCGCCATGGGTCGCGCCTCCGTGCCTTCAGGCGCCTCGACCGGCAGCCGCGAGGCGGTGGAATTGCGTGATGGAGATGCTAAACGCTATGAAGGCAAGGGCGTAAGAAAGGCGGTTGCACACATCAACGGTGAGATACGCAAGACACTTATCGGTCAAGACTCCTGTAATCAGGCGGGAATTGATCACAGTTTGATCGAACTTGATGGAACGGAGAACAAGCATCGCCTGGGTGCGAATGCCATTCTTGCCGTTTCCCTTGCTTGCGCACGCGCCGCCGCCGCCCATAATCGTTTACCCCTCTACCGCTATTTGGCCGAAAGTGGCCATGGTGAACGGCCTTGTACGCTGCCAGTGCCGATGATGAATATCCTCAATGGCGGCGTGCACGCCGACAATAATATTGATGTCCAGGAATTCATGATCCTCCCCGTCGGGGCGCCCACGTTCTCAGAGGCGTTGCGCTGCGGGGCGGAGGTGTTTCATGCCCTGAAAAACGTGTTGCGCCGTCAGGGAATGAGTACCGCAGTCGGCGACGAGGGCGGCTTTGCCCCCAATCTGGCCTCAAATGAAGCGGCGATTCTGGTGATCCTGGAAGGAATTGAAGCCGCGGGTTATAAGCCGGGCAGGGATGTTTGTCTGGGAATCGACGCCGCAAGCACGGAATTTTACAAAGATGGCCGCTACGTTCTCGCCTCTGAGGGAAGTTTTAAGGCCGATGAGTTTGTCAAGATCCTGGCCGGTTGGGTGAAGAAATACCCCATCATCACGATTGAAGATGGTTGCAGCGAGGATGACTGGGAGGGGTGGATGCTGCTCACGCGCGAACTGGGGAAGCAGGTTCAGCTCGTGGGCGATGATATTTTTGTCACCAACTGTAAAATTCTGGAACGGGGTATCCAACAGGGGATCGCCAATTCCATTTTAATCAAGGTTAATCAGATCGGCACGCTGACGGAGACCCTCGAGGCGATCGCCATGGCGAAGCAGGCCGGCTACACTGCCGTTATTTCACATCGCTCCGGGGAGACCGAGGATACCATTATTGCCGATATCGCCGTCGCCGCCGGCACCGGCCAGATTAAGACCGGATCGCTGTCGCGCTCGGATCGGGTTGCGAAGTATAACCAGTTGCTACGAATCGAGGAGGCATTGGGCGCAGAGGCGCGCTATCCGGGGAAACGTGCCTTTCCCATGTTATCTTGACAACAAACTTGCAGGGGAACCTAGGTGGCTGAGACAGGGATACGGTGTGACGCATCATTGCGCGAAACCGCCTTTTCTTTTACGTAGCCGTGTATACAATGAAAATAATGAAACCCATTACCTACACTCTCCTCGGTCTGCTGTTGCTGTTGCAATACCCCCTATGGTTCGGTAGTGGAGGCCTCTTGACATTGTGGCGGCTGCATCAGGAAACCGGTATACAACAAGAGGAAAATCTGCGTCTGAAAGAGAGAAATCAGATCCTGGGGGCGAAGGTCCTCAACCTGAAGAAGGGGCTTGATTCGATCGAGGAACGGGCACGTACCGAACTCGGTATGGTAAAAAAGGGGGAAACTTTCTACCGGGTCATTGAAACGCCTGATTGATAACCGCCTTCCTTTATCGGAATTTTTTCCGATCTTTTGATTGCTCCAGATTAGTTTTACCGTGTCATCGGTCCGTGAGACCGGGAATTTTTCCGGTTATCGCAATGTACCCAGAGATCAGTCCTAGAGACAAAGGAAAAATAATTTTCAGAATAAATAGAAAACCGCTGCCGGTTTCCTCCGACAAGCCCAGTACAGACAGGCTGTATAAGCGAAGTGCCACCAGGCCTAATGCAAAAACCGCAAGCAACCCGGTGCTGAAACGCCAAATTGGTTTGATAGTATTTTCTTTTTGTACCGCCATTTTATAGACCTTGTAATCTTTAAGAGCTGTGCTTCGAGTTATCCTTGTTCAGTCATTAATGTTATCCGACAGGGCTAAAACATTTCGAAAAACATCAAGATGCCAATAATGATAAATGCAATGCCTATGATTGAAAACTGCCTCGCATAGACGCCCCTGTTTATAGTGAAGCCCCGTTTTGAATAAAGACTGATCAGTCTGTCCACCCCCCAATACCTGAAAATGACCAAAAAACAGCCCAGGAGGCCCAGGATAATTCCCGCAAGTTTTTCGTTCATGGTGTCATTAGAATCAAGGTTGCATTGATGGGCGCTTGTGGTTCTGTTGTCATTACCGGTTTTTGTGATTGATTCATCATTCAGCAATTTGCGTGGATACCGCTATCGAGACCGTATGGGCCCTCGGTATATGGGCCCTCGGTAAAAGGCTATGCTATTGTGTTAATAAAAAAAAGGCCACCCC
>FXBF010000324.1_pt1 | contig 16089 bp, 18 predicted proteins | sample 5335321 | NCBI WGS metagenome assembly FXBF01 (sample SAMEA103928391, study PRJEB20085) | sediment metagenome | isolation source: sediment
GACTCTGCATCCGCACTGCCATTACGCCTGGCCGCAGGCGTTATTTTTACTGCACACGGTGCGCAGAAACTGTTTGGCTGGTTTGGTGGATACGGACTCGAGGGCACTGGTCAGTTTATGGCTTCCCTGGGACTGGAGCCCGGTTTGGTGATGGCACTGCTGACAGGCAGCGCTGAGTTTTTTGGCGGTCTGGCTCTGTTGATGGGGCTGGCAGTTCGACCGGCATCACTGTTGCTTGCCTTTACCATGCTGGTAGCAATAGTCTCGGTACATCTGCCAAATGGACTGTTTCTGACTAACAGTGGTTACGAATTCGCTCTGGCTCTGCTGGGTATCAGTATCGCGCTACTTATACAGGGTGCAGGACGCTGGTCCCTGGATGAGGTTATTGTAGGTAAACTGGAATCGTAGTGAATCATTAAGGAGCACTGCTGTCCCACAAAGCTCGAACATGGGATCGCATTAAAGTCGTACATTCGTAGGTTGGGCTGAAGAATGAAGCCCAACAATGCTTTGTGCAATTATTTTTCTGTTGGGCTTCGTGCCTCAGCACCAACCTACGGCAGAGTTTGTTTTCATGTCTATTATGGTTAATCTGACCATCACTTTAATAGCATAAAGGAATGGACAGTTATCATGCTTAAGTTTGTGGGACAGCAGTGATTAAGGAGATAAGATTATGGGGCTATTAGTAAAAGGTAAATGGTCTGATCAGTGGTATGACACCAAAAGTCATAACGGCGAGTTTGTAAGACAGGAAAGCCGGTTTCGCCACTGGATTACAGCCGATGGACAGGCAGGAAGCAGTGGCGAGGGCGGTTTTCCTGCCGAATCGGGCCGTTACCACCTGTATGTATCACTGGCCTGTCCCTGGGCCCATCGTACGCTGATCTTTCGTATATTGAAGGGACTGGAAGATTTTGTAACTGTCTCAATCGTAGAACCCCTGATGATGGAAGAAGGCTGGGTTTTCAATGAGCCGGGCGACGGCCTCTATGGTTTGCATACCCTGCATGAGATCTACATCCTGGCAAATAGTAATTATACTGGACGGGTTACTGTTCCGGTATTGTGGGACAAACAGCGCCAGACGATCGTCAGTAATGAATCAGCGGAGATCATTCGTATGTTCAACAGCGCATTTAATCATCTGACCGAAAATTACGAGGATTATTATCCTGTTGCACTGCAGGCTGAAATTGATCAGCTCAATGAGCGAATCTATCATGCCGTCAATAATGGCGTTTATCGGGCAGGTTTTTCCACCACTCAGGCGGCGTATGAGAAGGCCTTTGTCGAGTTGTTCGATACGCTGGACTGGCTGGAACAGCGCCTGTCAAAGCAACGCTACCTGACAGGTAATACGATCACCGAAGCGGACTGGCGATTGTTTACGACTTTACTGCGCTTCGATGCCGTCTACTATGGCCACTTTAAAACTAATCTGCGCCGAATTGAGGAGTATCACAATCTATCAGGCTATCTGCGCGATCTCTATCAGCAAACAGGTGTCGCCGAGACTGTCGATATGGATTACATCAAAACTCATTACTACGGCAGTCATCGCACAATCAATCCTACCGGTATTGTTCCGGCAGGGCCGTTAATTGATTTTACCCGCCCTCATCATCGGCAGAACCTGGCGACAAATCTAAAGCTTGAGGAGGTCATATGAATACTCAGATCAGAAGGCTGCAGCAGCGTATAACTGCACAGGCGACATCGGATGGCGATGGGGTGCACATGTACCGCATCGCCGGTCGTCAGTTGAACGAATTTCTGGATCCGTTTCTGCTGCTGGACGAATTTCGTTCTGACGACAGTGCTGACTACATTGGCGGTTTTCCCTCGCATCCGCACAGGGGCTTTGAAACAGTGACCTACATGCTGACTGGTAAGATGCGTCATCGTGACCACATGGGTAACGAAGGTCTGCTCGCTGATGGCGATGTGCAATGGATGACAGCTGGCCGGGGAGTGATTCATTCTGAAATGCCGGAACAGACAGACGGTTTGCTGCACGGTTTTCAATTGTGGGTGAATCTGCCTGCCAGCGAGAAGATGAAACCGGCCCACTATCAGGACTTCCGGGCCAGTGATTTACCAGTTGTCAAATTAATAAGTGGCGGCCATATTAAACTGGTAGCTGGTCAAATAAATGAACCGGAAAAAGTTGCAGGACCGGTCAAAGGTGTTGTGACTGAGCCGATCTATGTAGACCTTGAGCTGACTGCCAATGAGCAATGGACTCAAGCTGTACCCAAAGATCATACCGTATTGATTTATGTGTACCAGGGGTCAACATCTGAACTGTCGAAGCGGGAAATGGGTGTTTACAGCGATGGTAATGCAGTAAGCATAACTGCCGATAAAGACGGCGTGAAAGCAATACTGCTGGCAGCCAGACCTTTGCACGAACCGGTAAAACAGTATGGGCCGTTTGTGATGAATACTGAGGAAGAAATCAAACAGGCCATTGAGGACTACAGACTGGGAAGGTTGACGGAGATGTGATGGTTTGATGTATAGTGTAGTAAAACCAGTAAGGAGTTCTCATGCGAAACTTTTCTCTAATTTCAATATTGATCGCACTGGCCTTAGGCGGTTTCTTATGGCAAAAAACACTAGTCAATAAGGCACCTGATCACGTGCTGGATTCTGTTGATTACAGCACTACATTGGATAAACCGAACGAGGTAAAAAATAGCCCCGATGACTGTGATGAATCCAACCAGGAATCACCAGAGTGTGCGCCGGAAATAAAATCGGCAGAGCAAACTGAGATGGAAAACCAGAACAGTCGCGCGTACGGCACAATGATGAAATCGTTTGATGACAAATTAGGCAAGTACAAAAAGCAAATTGGCGGACGTCCTTGAACAAGCTAAAAGTTGAAAACTTAAAGTTGAAAGAAACTACTAAAATTATTCTTCGCTTTGGCAACTTTTAACTTTTAACTTTCAGCTTTCTACTTTTCCTTCCTACAAATAACGCAAATAAAACAGATAAATATGCTCAAATGAGTTTTTAACGAGTATGAGTTTCTTAGAGCGTTTTGGAAAAATACCCCAGAACGGCGGTTTGTCATCACTGGAAGCGTGCAACCACATGCCGTCATTTTCCATGTTCATGATGCAGGAAAGCTCAAACCGGTAGGTATGGGAAGGCGCATTCCCTTTCAACACAGATCTCAGATTTTTAGCGGCTGATTCAGAGCGCAGCTGTGCCATATGGGCCTGATGTGGCACCCAGGGCGGGGGATTTTCATGGTTGCTGCAGTCGCCCGCGGCAAACACATTTTCAAGGCCCTTAACCTGTCCGTACCGGTCGACGTCAATGTGCCCACCAACCGAGACCGGCAGGCAGGAATTAGCTACCCAGTCAGGTGCTACAATGCCGGGTGTAAACAGTACAAGATCTGCCTTCCTGATAGTGCCATCAGCGTCCCGCAGTCCACTTTCTACAAACTCTACCGGCTCATAACCATAATCGAGAATGATGCCACGCTCCTGTAAGCGGTCTGTTATCGCACCGGTAGCACCCGGTTCGAGGTTGGGAGAAAACAGATGTATCTCAAATTTGTCCCGGACACCCCTTCTTTTCAGTTCAAAATCCAGCAGGGTGGCACACTCATACATCTGTCCGCCACGGCCGGCAACAAATCCGTCACGTTTATTGAGCTTGAAGCCGACGTAAATAACACCTTCTGACAGACCGTTTAGTTTCTTTACAAATGCATTCATCGCATCCGGCCCACTGCAGGGTGAATAAGCATGTTGTTGTGTGCCAGGGATATCGTCCACCATAAATCCCGGGCCTGTGCCGATAAACAGGGCATCGTTGCGATAACTGCCCTTTGTTGTAATTACGGTTCTGCCTTCATCCTGGATGTCGGTCACCAGGTCATCGACAAAGCGGATGTTTCTCCGCTTCAGGAAGGGACGAATATCAATAGTGATACCTTTCTTTGACTTTTTTCCAATGATGAATTCAGGTATGGCGGGAAAGTAGATGAATCGGCCGTTGCCAATGAGTGTGATGTCATATCGTGAGTAAACCCGGCGAAAAAAAGAGCTAAAGAAAGGAAAAATCGGCAGTGCCAGAAAGTAACCGATTAAAAACAACGAGGCAAAACCATTGCCGATAATAACGATATTCTTTTTCATTTATTTTATTCTTCTCTTAATATGATAATGCCTGCGAGCACAGGAAACTCAATAGATCACAGGGCTGCATTACGAAATGAAAGTCCATTCTACATTTTTTCCAGAAAAATGTATCATACAAGCTTGACCTGTGCCTAACGTACAGGTTGTAGACTCGAAACCAGACTAATAAGAAGACCGTTGAATTTAGTTTTACTAAACAAGGAGGCACTGAAAATGATTTCTTCAGAGAATAAGCAGGAACCACTTGTGGATATTGCGCAGCCAGGCAGCTCAGCCGTAATGTCGTCAGATAATAACGTTAAACTCGGTATAGAAATTATCTCTACGATTATGACCGGGTATACCGGGCCTGTTGCCATCAGGCTGTGGGACAGCGGACTGGCACATGGAACGCCCAATGCCTCCTGTACCATCATTTTTAGAACGCCCGCTGTTTTGCGAGACCTGTTGCTCCACCGCAATTTATTACGCCTGGTGGATTTCTATTTGACCGGCGAGATTGATGTGGAAGGTGATCTTGAGTCTTTGTTTGATCTCAGGACGCACCTGAGCGGCCTGGATTTGTCACTGGGGACGCGACTATCGCTGATGTTCAAGGCCATGCGGCTGCCTGGGAAGCACCTGAGTGGCTCGACTAAAAAGTGGCGTGCAAAATTTACTGCGCATCAAAATTCCAAAGCCAGTATCGCACATCACTACGATGTCAGTAATGAGTTCTATCGGCTCTGGCTAGATCCTGAGATGGTGTATTCCTGCGCGTACTTCCATGATGAACAACAATCACTCGCTGATGCACAAACTGATAAACTGGATATCCTGTGCCGGAAGCTACGTTTGCAGCCGGGTCAGGCGCTACTTGATATTGGGTGTGGCTGGGGTGCGCTGGCCATACATGCTGCCCGCCATTATGGTGTTACCGTTCATGGCATAACACTAAGCCAGGAACAGCAGAAATTTGCAGCAAACAGGGTGCGGGACGAAGGCCTGGAACAACAGATAAAGATTGAATTACGTGATTACCGGGATTTACCCGATGAAGGACTCTACGACCGCGTAGTCAGTGTTGGTATGTTTGAGCATATTGGGATCAAAAACTTTCCGACTTATTTCAATAAGGTAAAACACTTTTTAAAGCCGGACGGCCTGTTTCTCAATCACGGCATCACCAGTGAAACCGGCTGGCAGCGTACACCGCTGACACGTTTTATGAATCGCTACATCTTTCCGGATGGTGAACTGGCTCGTATCAGCACCGTTGTCGAGGCAATGGAAAATGCAGGTTTTGAAACGCTGGATGTGGAATGTTTACGCCGGCACTACGCTCTCACATTGCGTAAATGGGTAGCCAATCTGGAACGGCATCGTGAACAGGCAATATATCATTCCAGCGAGGTGACGTATCGCTTATGGCGTTTATATATGACCGGCTGTGCGTACTACTTTGATGTAGGCGACATTGGTCTGCATCAGGTGCTGGTTGGCCACCGCCATCAGGTGCAGCCCGTGCCCTTATGCAGAGATGATATCTACACCCATCACAAAGAAGGGCGGGAACCAACAATCTTTACTTAATACACCCGTTGTGGGTGCTGGAGGTGGAAAATGAAAACTCGAATCTCATTGTCGGCTGTTGGCCATGCCACCAGCCTGTTTCTGGCGATTACTTTTGCACTGTGTGTCAGCTTTGATCTACTGTTTCCCCAATACGCCATGAATACAGCATGGCAGGTTCTGTTTCCCGGTTTCGAATGGCTTAGTGTAAAAAGCTTTCTGATCGGATTGGTTGAGGCCTGGGCCTATGGCTGGTACTTTGCATTGGTCTGGGTACCTCTCTACAATATGGTGAACGCGAGAGCCAGCAAAAATGGTGATGCGGAGAAAGAATGTTGTGGAGGCAATCATGATTGAGTTAGCTGCACCATAGAGTAAGAGGGATTTCAACATGCCAGGGACTGCCCGCATTGGTGTCGTCCTCAGCTCCGGGGGCATACGCGGCGTATATGCGCACACCGGATTCATGCAGGCGATTCAGGGGCTTGGCATCCCAATTCATGCCAGTGTCGGCTGCAGTGCCGGTGCCCTGGTCGGTGGATTTTTTGCCAGTGGGACGTCAATGGAGAGTTGGAATAAAAGTCTGGCGGTTGTCAATAGCCGATCATTCTGGACCCCCGATTCCGCATTACAATTCTTCTGGAAGATGGCTGCGCATAAAGGTCGTGGCTATACTGGAATATCTGATACCTCTGCGGCCACACAATTTACACTGGAAAACCTGACTGCAAAAAGCTTCGAGGAATGTATATATCCGTTTCAGACGCTGGCCGTTAATCTAACTACAGGCAAGAAGGAAATTTTTTCAAAAGGTGAACTGGCCCCGCGTATGGTTGCCAGTGCAGCGATGCCAATTCTTTACGAGCCGGAAAAAATAGAGGGTCAATATTATTGCGATGGTGCTTTAATTGACTTCGCGCCGACGGATACTATTTGCTGCAAATATGATCTGGATGTTGTAATCGTACATCATGTTTCGCAGTTCTTTGGTGTAGAGAATGACCTTAACGAGGCGCTGAAAGATTCCTGGGCGATGCTGGAAATCATTAATCGTCTGCTGTTTCGGGTCAAGCCCTGGTATCTTACCAATGAACCATTAAGCTTTCATCGCTGCCCCTGTGGCTGTGGTGCTGTAGTGATTGTCATCGAGCCTGAATTACCGCACATGCGTTGGCCAGTTACTGAAGGTGGTGATGCAGTACTACTTAGCACTAAAGAGCAGGTTGAAGACTTGCTCACCCCCTATATGGAAAAGTTAATGGAAGACCCGCGTGATGGCCTGCCGCTGTTTAAAGGTGCGGTGAGGCATCCAGCTACTGGCTGTGGTCATGATCAGTAGAATGCACTAAATAATAATGGCCCCTAAATTTAAGGATAAGGAGAAACGATGGATCATGCCGTTGCACTGGTAGAGGCCTACCTGCAGATAAATGGATATTTTACTGTCGCGGAGTATCCCGTGATTGAGTCCTTTGGTAAGGAACATTATGGCGTCGCTACTGACCTCGATATTCTGGCATTCCGGTTTCCTGGTGCAGGTCGCCTGATACCAGGCCGCGGCAACAGCAAGGTATTTGCCCCGGATCCTGCGTTGGGCATAGAAGGCGATTGTGCTGATATGTTGATTGGAGAGGTCAAGGAAGGCCATGCAGAATTGAATCGTAATGCACGTAACCCGGATGTGCTGCGTACCGTACTCGCACGTTTTGGCTGTTGCTCATTACATGATGTAGATGAGACTGTGCAGCAACTGATCAATAAGGGCCGCGCAACTACGCATGAAGGGCATCGTGTTCGCCTTATGGCCTTTGGTTCTAACAAGGGCGAGGCGAATAAAGGTTACAGTATACTTACGCTGGGACATATCATCAGTTTTATCGAAGGCTACATTGAACAGCATTGGGAAGTGCTGCGTCATGCCCAGTTTAAACATCAGGCACTGGGGCTGTTTATGGTGATGGAAAAGGCCCGTCTTGAAATGAAAAAGGACAAATCTTCATAATTTTTTTTCTTGTTACACTTTTTATAATTGCCGCCGTCATCGGAGCGGGCCTGCTGGCAATACATTTCGGTTTTCGGGCGCCTCGAAGAGTAGAGCGTGGTAGTCCTGAGGATATTGATCTGGTGTACGAGGAAATCTGGATTCCCACCGTTGCAGATAAACAGCTGTTTTCCTGGTGGTTGCCGGCGGCAGGGTCTGAAAGAAGCATAATTATCCTGCACGGCTGGGGAGGCAATGCAGAGTTTATGCTGCCTTTGGTTGCTCCCCTGCATCAGGCAGGATTGAATGTTTTATTACTGGATGCGCGTAATCATGGACGAAGTGATTCGGCAGGTTTTTCTTCCATGCCTAGATTTGCCGAAGATGCGGATGCCGCTATCGACTGGCTCAAAATACATAAGAAAGAATCAGCAGGGAGGCTGGTTCTGCTGGGGCATTCTGTTGGGGCCGGTGCTATGTTGCTGGCGGCTTCACGGCGAAATGATATCTCTGCCGTAATTAGTGTCGCAGCCTTTGCCCATCCGGATTCAATGATGCGCTGTTATCTTGACCGTTTCTGGATACCGGAAATTATAAAATCATGGGTGCTGCGCTATGTGGAATGGGTGATTGGGCATCGTTTTAATGACATCGCACCAATGAACAGATTACGCTATGTGCGGTGTCCAGTACTGCTGGTGCATGGCACCGCAGATGAGACTGTCCCAGTCACAGATGTTCACCTGATTCGTGAAAACGGGAAGGACAAAGAGCCTGAATTGCTCTTAATTGAAGGCGGGGGGCACGAGTCTGTCGGCAAGATCAGGCAGCATGAAAAAGAGTTGATTGCTTTTCTGGAAAGTATAATACCATTACAGCCATCTAGTGAATGAACAGCAGGAAAAGCACACAATCCAGCGTTGATTTGTCTTAATCGACCTGAAAATCGTTTAAAATAGCATCAATACCGACAAAGCATGAGGGATAAGGATGTTATGGTTAAGTGAAGTATTGTTACAGAATCATGAGTTAACATCTTTTAATGAGTTAATCGCAATAGTGAGAAATGGCGGTGGGAAGGGTGAAATGTTTTTTCGTATGGATGTTAAGCCCCCCTTTTTTGACACACCAGACAACTGGGAAGAACAACTCGAAGCCTCATTCACTTCCAGGAACTAGCTATGTACTGGACTGAAAGCGCCGATAAAGAGAACAAACTCAAGATTCCTGACGATGTCGTCGATCTGAGTTTCAGGCTCGATTGCAAATGTCTGATCAATGATCATGTCTGGCAGCTGAGTCAGGCTATCAGGGAAATATTGCCCTGGCTTGCTGATGAACCACATGCTGGCATACATCAGATACACGGTGCCGAATCCATGAATGGCTGGAACAGGCCTGAAGAAGCAGATTCGCTAATACATCTAAGCAAACGATCAAAGCTGACTCTGCGTGTGCCCAACACACGGGTCGGGAACGCGCTGGTACTGGAAGGTAAAACATTAGATATATTTGATAACTCATTGAAAATAGGGAAGTCATCAGTAAAACTGCTCAGTCTATACGATGTACAGTTTTCTCGTTATATTATTACTCGTGCTGACGCGAATGAAGAAGAGTTTTTACACAATGCAGTCGCAGAACTAAGAAAACTCAAGATACCCCCACGAAAATTACTTAGCGGTAAAACCCTGTCATTCAGGACGCCTGATGGCACGATCACGACACGCAGTCTAATGGTCGCTGATCTGGAGCCGATGGAAGCCATTCGACTACAGGAAGCTGGCATTGGAGAAGGGCGTTTACTGGGCTGCGGCCTGTTTGTGCCCCATAAAGGGATTAAACATGCGAAGGAATCCTGACACCTCTATTTATGTCTGCATTAAACAGACTAATTGACGACCAGGCCTGAGTAATCGACAATATTAAGGATTGGTTATATTTGACTGGTTTAAAAATACAGGAGCAGAGAATGGCAATTGATTTTGATGGACAGACGATTGATACAACGGCAGCCGGGTATCTCACCGATATTACTGACTGGAGCGAAGAGCTCGGCGCGCATATTGCGGAAGAAGAAGGCATCGAGATGACTGATCGCCATTGGGATGTGGTTAATTATCTGCGATCAGAATTTATTGAAAACGGTGGAAATCAGCCAAATACACGCAATATGAATAAAGCTATGGGAAAGGTATGGGGTGAGAAGATAAGTTCAAAAGAACTGTTTGATCTGTTCCCCGGAGGTCCAAGCAAACAGGCAGGCCGCATTGGCGGATTACCAGAGAGTCGCCGAAAAGGCGGCTATTAATAGTTTATCCACTAAGCAAGACTGGCAACTAGCCGTGCTAGCCCCTTTGGGATATGGCACTAACAGATACATAAAGCTATATTCTCACTACTAAATATGTGATTCCTCAATGGAGACGATCAAATGAGCACTAAGCAGGAAAAAATCCAGAAAATGCTGGATATGCAGAAGAAATTTATGGAAAACGAGCATGCCAACGGTTTCGATGCGAAAGATTATTACACACCCGAATCAGGCAGTGTTCTAGATGGCTACATCGATAGCTACAACGATATTGCTGTTGATGTAATGAATGATGCGCATAAAGAACGAGGTTCAGAGCGGTAGTTCAACAGACATTGCTTCGCTAAAAGGTCGCTTATGCGGCCTTTTTTTTGATAAAAGATGAAGGATTAAGGATGAAGGATGAAGGATGAAAGATTAAGGATGAAGGACAAAAGAAGAAACAATATTAAGTCCTGAGATTTGATCCTTTTTCTTTAATCTTTAATCCTTCATCCTTCGTCTAAAAAGATAGGGTTAAACTTCAGCCCACATCCTGATTAGATTGATGTAGCTGGTACTGACCTTCTGAGTAACCGGGCTTGTTGGATCATTTTTAATCAGTTCATCGCGTGCCTGACTCAGGTTGTAAAGCAAATCACGTTGTTCAGTATCCCGTATCATGCTCTGTGCCCATGTCACCGCTACCAGGCGGGTACCTTTGCTGATTGGCTGTATTTGATGCAGGCTGCCGGAAGGATAAAGAATCGCATCGCCGGCAGGAAATTTATTACTGACTTCGCCGTACTGGCTGGAGATTGTCAGTTCTCCTCCCTCATATTCATCGGGATCATTCAGGAACACGGTGATGGACACATCTGTGCGGTAACTGTCTCCGGCTCCCATAATCGGATCGTCTACATGCAAGCCGTACTGTTTGCCCGCAGTGTAGCGGGCATAGAATGGAGCGGCAATACGATGTGGCAGAACGCCGTATTTATAGGTCGGATGATTCACTAAATGCCCCATGACAATATTATTGAGCGTTGCCAGTTCGGGATGGTTCTGCGGCAGTTCTTCGTTATTTTTAACGTTGACGGCCTCCTTGCCGGCAGAAAGTTTTCCATCGACAAAATCGGCGGAATCCAGAATTTCTCTGACGATTGCCAGTTTGTCTGATGGAATGAGGGCCTTGATGCGTAGTAACATATGACTGGTTGAATTTTATAAAAAAAGTGAGCGCTAATGATACTTAAAGTTTTCCTGGAAGACCAAACCTATCCAGTTGAAATTCCTGATTCTATCGTGACAGAAGCAGAAGAATTCTTCAGCTATCTGGATAATGACATGAGCAAGGGCTGGCAGATGAGCCAGATATGGGTTGAAAACCCTGATCTGCATCAGCGCTGTCAGATCGTTGCAGATAAATTGCTGACGGCATTGAATAATGACGATCAAAAAACCGGGGTAATGATGTCTGCCTATATCCTGAACCGATTACCGGATACTACCGAGTTACACCTGTCGGTCAGTGGTGATATGAATGAACACGTCATTTCCGGAGCTAACAGCTGAATCCAGAAGCTAAAATCTGGACGGTCTACATTGTGCAATGCGCTGATAACAGTCTCTATACTGGCATCACAAACGGGATTGATGCGAGAATTTTACAGCACAATGCTGGTAAAGGGGCTAAATATACCCGTTCAAGATTACCCGTGAAGCTCGTTTACTACGAGCAGGCTGAAAATAAAGGCGAGGCTTTGCGTCGCGAGATACAGATTAAAAAACTAAGCCCGCAGCAAAAGCGCAAGCTCGTGGCTGATCGGCCATTCATGAACCAAACGGCAGCTCAATGATGCATTGTAGGAGCGTCGCTCGGCGCGATTGCTAGTGCATACTCTTGAAAATCGCGCCGAGCGACGCTCCTACGAAAGTACAGGGACATCTAAGATAATAAATGAATAACTCTGAACAACAGGGCAACCGCCGGATCGGGAAATGGATGATTTTTTCAGCCTGGATACTGGCGCTTGCTTTGTTAATGGCCTACTTCAATTACTTCATGGAAAAGGAGCAAAACCCCAATCAGTCGGTTTACAGCAGGGTCGATGAATCTGGTCTGACTGAGGTGGTTCTCAAGCGTAACCGCTATGGTCACTACGTAACCAGTGGTAAAATGAACGGCGTTGATGTGCGATTTTTGCTTGATACAGGCGCCACTGATGTGGCTATCCCTGTGAATGTGGCCGATAGATTATCTCTACCCAGAGGGCCGGAGAAACACTACAACACGGCAAACGGAATGGTTACGGCCTATTCAACAATTCTGGACAGTGTGTCAATTGGCCCGATTCAGGTGAACAATGTTCGGGCGAGCATCAATCCGGGACTGAAAGGCAGGGAAGTATTGCTGGGTATGAGCGTGCTGAAGAGAATTGAATTCACGCAGCGCGGGGATAACTTAATACTCAGGCCATTTGCTAACGATCAGTAACGTTAGCAGATACCGCGTGAAAAAATATAACCAGCAAAGAAAGTGGATTCTTTTGGAGAAAACATGGATTTAGAACGTTCCATCGGTTTTAGACAACAGCCAGACAGAGACGAAGAAAAAGAGCGTCAAAAGCTGCAGCTTTATATCAATCTGAAACTGGCATCATCTGGTCAACCCATCGTCGCCGGAGATAATGAGGAGTTTCTCCATACGGCTCATGATTTATTGAAAAGCTACCGGGAAAAAAACCGCTTGCTGACCAATTATTTCTGTCCCGTCGATCAAAGAATCCAGTCATTTTTAGAGCGTTATCTTAAGGATCTACCTGCAGATCAGATACCGAGACTACCGGGCATGACCTTTGTTCTTGACCGCCATGGCGTTGCAAGGGAATTATCTATTCCGTTGGGGGAGGATGAATTTCACTCGAATATCGTCAACAGTTACCGCGTTAAACAGGGCGTTTTGCACAATCCTGCCAGTGACAGGCGTACCACCGAGGGTTCATTCCACATTGCAGAAGGTGGTTTACCTGTCCCTGGCGATAAAAAGACCGTGCCGCTTGAGACTTTTGCGAGTTTACTGAAAGCCGCACTGTCTCCACCGGACGAGTTGCTTAAAATTCCCTTTACAGCCAATCTCGAAAATCCTGCAAAGATGTTTGTTTCTTTATTATTGCGCCCGGTGGTCTGCCCTGAAGTGCCGACACAGGAGGTCGAAAAAAATCTGGAAATACGTTTTTTTGCGCCCGGTAATTTGATCAGCAATCTGGACTTTGTTGAGTCCATATTCGGCAATGGTGGCAATCCGTTTCTGGCTGAATTTGATGCCGCTCTGGATGTCGATCACTGGACCGGGCATACCGGCTGTGTCATTCTTGCCCCCCATCTGCCACAGTTAACCCGGAAGTCGGTCGGGCTGCCTCATTATGGTGATGCGAATTCTCGTCAACGCGATGAGGGAATGTGCTGGAAGGACGAGAGCGATTTATATAATAACGGTATGCCATTCAAAATTACCGCGCGTGATGAAAGCGGTGTAATTGTTACCCTGCTAGCCGATAATTATTACGGGTATTGCAAAAAAGAAATAAAGACCCAGATTGGTTTTTCAGCCAATCTGTATGGTCTGGCGGAAGAAGAGCATGCTGGTGGAGCATTGGCTTTTCCTCGACGCAATCACGGTATTGAATTCGGTGTAGACTCTCGCACGCGTGAACCGGGCTACAGTTTTAAGGACGTGGTCGAACGCTATGGTTCGATTATGGATATACAACCTGAAGGCTATGGTATCGATAAAAAATTCCCTGATGTTATCTATGTACACCAGGATTTGCGTATGGATCTCGAAGCGCAGACCATTCAGTGGGAAGACGATGGTGGAACAAAAACCATCCGTCTGCAGCCGGGGAAAACCTATCTGCAGCCAAACGGCTATAAGGTTGAAATGCAGAAGCACCCCAGTGCGCCTTCCTGGCGCATAATAGGAACAGATCCGGAAGGCACGCTTTGCCACAAACCCTGTACTGTCTCAGGAGGAGGAAAATCTGAAATTTCTAAATCAATCGATGATACGGTGATATATGGTCCCTTGTTCGTCGATGATTTGCAGACCGACCTGGATCGAGTCGAAGAAATTTATATGCATGACTACCGTGATCGCTACAGGCCGGGTTTTGAACATGAAGACAAAAACCCCAAACGGCGGCCAATCAGCCCCAGGCGCAGTCTTGGTTCTGTCATAAAGCTACTGACTCCCTCACCGAGCTATAAGGATGAATACAATGGATGGCTGGCGGCCATTCCACCGAGGATTCTGGCTCTGGTATTTATCATCAAACGCTTCTACCGTGATTACTGGGGAGAAAACTGGCGTGATTATATTTCTGTGGATGAGATAGACGGTGCGGCGGGACATGAGGTCAAAATATGCGATCGCCGCATTATTGCCTCTTACCTTCGAATAGGTTTTGATGAGGCCGGTAAATGGCGTATTTTCAAGGTCAGGCAAGATTTTATTGCTACTGAAAAAATACAGAAAGAAGATGACATAACTGCATCGGTTGTTGTGCCAATGAGATGCATAGAAGGCTGTCAGGATAGTATGCGCGGCGAACGCAGCGTGAAGCTGGTGACTAATTGCGAATACCGTTTATTTCAGCGACCGGATGATGCCATTATTCCCGGTTTTGATACACAGGCAGAATCTGATATCGCAAAACCGGGCAATTATCTAGCCAACTACGAGCCTTTAGATAACGAAAAACTATCTGAGGTGGTCGAAGATGTCCTGACATTCAATAATTATTCAGCACCAATGAAGAAGCGCCTGCAACAGGCTTACGAGGATGGAAATGGCTATGTTGCCTCATCTGCACACCCGAGACTTATTGACGGCAAACCCAGTAAAAACCCCCGGTATCTGCAGGATAGACAGGATCTGACCGACCCAATCCGAAATTATATTGCAGAAATGGGTGCACGCTTCCACCGTAAACTGGAACTGGGCAGGCCGATCTGCCACCCGGTAGATGCTATCTTAACAGGCCGTCGCAATAACCCACCGCAACCGGGTGTACGGCCGCTTGCCGTATACAACCCGATTCATTATCAGGAACTGCCGGAACTGTTTATGGACTTTATCTGCAGCCTGACAGGCAAGTCTCCCTCAACCACCGGTGCAGGCAGTGAAGGTGCGCTGACCAAAGGCCCGTTTAATGCTCTGCGCCCAACGATAGACCTCAATAATGCCCTGGTTTCCTACATCCTGACCGGTTATGCCGGTTATTCGAGTTCAGCCGGACATGTTGGGCCGGATGTAAGGGTAGACCATGATATCAGTTTGCTGATACCGGAGATCTGGTCTCGTCTTTCGGATGAGCAACGGAAACCTGAGGTAATGATAGACAATGGCCATCTTGAGCCGCTGGAAGATTTTGAGCATGAAGGGCGCATAGTACTGGCAAGCAGACTGGGTTATCGAATTACCGACCGATTTGTACATAGTTTCCTCGGCAAGATATTTGATAATCCCAAGGCCGTTTTTACTGAAGCTATACTAAAACCGGAGACACAGGGAATTGAAGTCTTTGTCGACGGCATCGATAACATTGTCGAGGCACAACGCAATGTTGCACAGCAATATCTGGATGATGGAAGTATAGAAGATGCTTGCCCACCGCTGCGGGCCCTGTTGCATATTATGGCAGAAGGGGAGTATCAGGGTAAGATGGTACAGCATTCAGATATTCGTGGCATGTTCACACGCGATTATCTGCTGCAATCAGACTGGTATCAGGAACGCCTTAAGATAAGACAGAACAGAGAGGGCAGCCTCTGGCAGCGCCATATTTCTTATCTGGAAGAATTTATTGGTCAATCTGGTTATGCGGATGTGATAGATGAAATGAAAATCACTGATCGTCTGGCTAAGGCCTATGAACGATTGAATAGTGTTCAAAGTGACGACTATCTACTGCTGCTGGAGGGGACTATAGGGGCAGATTCCTTAGGCTTGAAGGGGAAAGGTTAAAATAATGAATTACGTTTTATGTATTATGATTTACGTCACTGCTGTCCCACCAAGCTCGAACAAGGGA
>FXBF010000325.1_pt1 | contig 16076 bp, 15 predicted proteins | sample 5335321 | NCBI WGS metagenome assembly FXBF01 (sample SAMEA103928391, study PRJEB20085) | sediment metagenome | isolation source: sediment
GTCATCATCGCCTTCGGCTTCAGGCCGAATCCGCCCGACTGGTTTTCGGATTTTGATATAGAAACGCTGGCCAACGGTCGCGTGAGCGTAAGCCGGATAGAGAAACACGCTTTCCAGACGACCAACCCGAAGGTTTTTGCGGGCGGCGATATGGTACGGGGTTCAGATCTGGTCGTTACCGCCGTATTCGAAGGTCGGGAAGCCGCCGGCGGCATTGCCCGTTTTCTTGGTGTCTGACTGAATCATCAGCATTGGCTGAAATCCGGTTGTAAAGATCCTGTCAGATCTGATCCGGCCAGCATGCCCGGTTTCGCCTGGGCGCGGCCGGTCAGTTCATTAAATTTCGACCGGCAAACGGTGACCCAAAGTCGACATTGTGTGGCTCGGCAACCGAGTTGCTAGCGAACTATTATACTTGGCATACATGTAATATCCGTCAATGGAGCAGAGCAATGCAGTTGCAACGATTCCCGCTAATCATCCTGGCCTTTGCTATAAGTGGTTGTTCCGTACCCAACGATGCGGAAATGGAGCAAGGAAGAACCACGTCAGTGGAGCAAAACGAGGCAGTTATTCGTCAGGTCCTTGAGCTAATCGATGAGCGAAATCTAGATGAAGCATTCGAGCTTTACGCACTCGATTACGTCTACCACGGACCCGGAGGTCAGGAATTGAGAGGTCGGGACGGCATCCGGGGTCTATGGGAGGTCTTCCTTGTTGGCTTCCCTGATCTTCATTCCACGATTGAAGACATGGTTTCGGCAGGGGACAAAGTCGTTTTGCGGTGGCGAATTGAGGGCACCCATACAGGTGAGTTCCTGGGCGTCGCACCGTCCAACGCGAAGATCACGCTCGGCGTTACCGAGATCTTTCGCGTTGCGAACGGTCAACTCGTCGAAGCGTGGGACCAGTACGACCGTCTTGGCTTGATGCAACAAATAGGTGCTATCCCGATGCCGGAGGCAGCATCAATCGAATAGGAACTCCTGATACTATTTCGACTCCGTGTTTGGGTGGAAAAGCATCCCACCGGAGAATTTCGGTGTATAACTCAAGACCGGGTTTCTCAACGATACAAGGCGAAAGCTGTCGATTGAGTGCGACTAAACCGCATAGTCACTGTGCGATCAGACGGCGACGAATTAGCTGACTACGCCGCCAGCGGCCACGATGTCCTGTCCCACAATCCAGCGCGCCTGGTCCGGGACGAGGAGCACCACGATATCAGCAATATCTTCCGGAGCGCCGACTCGGTTGAAAGGCGACATTGCCCGGGGGCGCTGTTTGATCGTATCCGACGCGTCCTGAAACATCCCGGGTTCGACGGGTCCGGGGCTGATGGAGTTCACCGCAATCCCCTTCGGTCCAAATTCCTGGGCAGCGATTGCGGCACCGCGCGATGCTGGTCTTATGGCAATCGCGCGCCGATTGCGCCCGATGCACCGGTTGTAAGCGCCGCTTTGCCGTCAAGTTCACTCACACATACACTCGAATGATCACGCGTGGGTTATTGATTTTTCGGTAAACAGGAAGTCCTTAAGTTCTGCATCGAACGTTGAATCCTTGCGGCGGATCCATTCGAGGACCATTGCCGCGTGCTCCTTTTCCTCGTCCCTGTTGTGCGCAAGTATTGCTGCGAGATCCGGGTCTTTGCATGCATCGACCCGCTGGTTGTACCAATCGATTGCTTCCAGCTCCTCCATGAGAGAAGTTATCGCTCGATGCATGTCTCTGGTGTCATCAGACAGCTCGTCAATCGGTTCGTGATATCCCTCGTTTGCCATGTGCGTTCTCCTTTTATTGCCGAGCGCGTACGGCTGGCAGCTTTATTCGAAATAGGACTCCGCCGTCAATGTTATCAGCACTGATCGAGCCGCGGTGGCCCTCGGCAATGAGCCGGGCGATGAACAAACCGAGCCCCAGGTGTTTGTCCCTGTTTCTGTCTCTTACGGATACCAGAGAATCGAACAACTGAGTCCGCATCTTCTCCGGCAGCGGCGGGCCCGGATTCGATACGGTGATGACCGCCTCTTTGGTGTCGGATGACAGGGTGATACTGATTTGATCTCCGGGTGCACTGAATTCGACGGCATTCTCGGCCAGCTTATCCAGCATCTGGATGATCAACTCCGGCTCGCCTTCGATATCGACGTCGTCGGATTCCGAATCAAAGGAGAAACGCCTGTCCGGATAGGCGTCGCCATAGGCAGCGACCGTCGAGGTAAGCGCGCCACGCAGATTGAATCGCTCGAGTTCTACATTCTCCATGAGTTCTTCAACCTTGCTGGCCTCACTCATCGCGTTGAGGATCTTTTGTAATCGTGTTGCGCCATCTTTTGCGCGCGCGGTGTAGTTTGCGGCTTCTTCGGTCAGTGGCTCGTGATCGAGATTCTCGAGTGATGAAGTGACGATAGTCAATGGCGTTCGCATTTCATGTGACAGCCTGGCTGCCAGTGAGCGCAGATACTCATTGTAGTCGCCGAGCTGCTGCAGGACGCTCGCAAAACTGCGTGAGAGGTCACCGATTTCGTCGTTCGCTAGTGAACTTGGGAGATCAACGTGGACTTTGTCTTCGTCGAGAGCGGTTTCGGCCGCATTGCTGAGGCGCCGAATTCTCAGGGAAAGCCAACTCGAATAGCCGAGAAGCACGGCTGCTGCAGCGAGTGTCGCGATCAACGTGAAGTTCATCAGCCGCGTTAATGCCTGGTTGGTCAGGCTGAGGATTGCATCGGTTCCCTGCTGGAGTATGACGACGCCGGCTTGCGTGGTGCCGGCCCAGATCGGTTGCGCCACGGCGACCACGGCGCGGCCGTCGCTGCGGCTCCGGAACCAGCTGGTTGCCTGGGTAGCATTCAATGCCCGGGCAACATAGTTCTGCTGCTCACGGCCCGAAGGGTCTGGTTCTGCGAGAGGCGCCTCTTTGCCTGGCTCCAGCAGCATGCTGTAGGCCATGCGCATCCAGCGCGATGAGCTATCGTTTGACGGCCTGTCCGGTGTTGAAAGTGCAGTATCTCCGGCCTGGGCCAGCCGCCACCCTGCCCGATCAGTCACGATGAGGCGCAGACCGGGCTGCGCGTAACCGGCTACCACGCTTTGGAGTAGCGGCGACGTGGTCGCAAATCGTCCCGGCAGCCGGCCGCTGAAGGTCGAACTTCTGATGCCCGGATCGTCTTTGCTTTTTGTGTTGGTAACAACGAGGCCAAGATGCGAATCGAGCAGATGTCGCGGCACGCGTGCTTCGAGCCGATATCCGGATGCCGTGTCTTGCCAGTGCGCGAGGATTCTTGGCTCAGCAAATCGCTGGCCACCCGTTCTGGTTATTGCTATCAGGGATCCCGGCGCCTCGGCCACGAAGTCGAAGCGGGAAGTGATCTCTGTTTCATTGCCGGCTACGAGCGTGATACGGTCGGAATAGATATCCTTCGCAACGACATTAGCACCAGGACCCGCATAGACCAAGTCGTCATCACGCACATCGACATACAGAAAAGCATGCTGTCCGCGAATCCCGATCGCGAATCCAATTGGTCCGTCGACGCCCCGCATCGTGCGTATTGATTTTGGCGAAATGGACCAATCGTCGAAATATCCGTCGATCAGGGGGGCTGATGCGAGTGGATGACCATACAACCGTCCGGCCTGGTTGGCGGATGCAGCGACAGAGAATTCGTCGGGAAACTGAGCAAGGGAGTCGGCAATTGCCAGCGCGGTACCGGATAGCATTTGCTGCTGGCCTTCACGTAGTGCGGATTCGGTTTCACGAATGAACTGACAACCAGCCCACGGAAGCACAAGAGTCAACAGGCTAACCAACAGCAACTGGCGTCGAAGGTTCATCTTTTCCAATACATCTGGCTGTCAGTCGCTCAGCCAGCGATACCCCATGCCATAAACTGTCTCGATGGCCGAGAAGCCCGAATCAGTCGCAACGAACTTGCGCCTTATTCTTTTGATGTGTGAGGTAATGGTGTTGTCATCGAGCACCGCCTGGGCCGCATCCATCAGTTGTTGCCGGTTTTTGACGTGGCCCGGGTAACGGGCGAGCGCGTGAACCATCCAGAACTCCGTTAGCGTCAGCCCGACCGGGTTGTCCTGCCATCGCACCGTCATGCGCTCGACATCCAGTTCGAGATCACCGCGCGTTATGCGATTTTCCGGGCCCTGCGGTTTCTGCATCGCTTCGAGCCGCCGAAACAGGGCGGCGACTCTGGCCATCAGGTGGGGGAGGCTGATGTCTTTTGTCAGATAGTCGTCAGCTCCGAGTCGCAGCCCTGAAACCGCGTCGAACTCGCTGTCTCTTGCCGTAAGAAAAATAATCGGCAGGTCGCCGGCGCGGCTGCGCAGGTCTCGACACAGATCGAAGCCGCCCTCGACTTCGTCTTTGAGGTTTACATCGATGACGACCAGGTCCGGGAGCCGGGCTTCGAATGCCTCCATCGCCGGCTTGCGGGCGTCGTAGAGCTCAACCGCATAGCCCTCGCGGCGAAAAGCAGCCGCGTAGTTCTCCCGAATAGCAGCTTCGTCTTCAACTATCGCAATTCTTTTGGGCACGGTTGGCTCCAGCCAGTAGTCGCCACAATTTGCCACATTACGCCGGTGCATTGCCATGCCAATGTCCGGGCGGAGCCGCATTAAATTGTTGAACTATGGCCAGTGGCAACAAAGGAGTGGGACATGGATTACCGGGCCATAGGGGGAAAAGGGCGGCCATCGACGCCGAAAAGGTGCTGGCACCCCCGTTGGCCCGCGGGACACTGTCGTAATCGCATGACTGAACTCCTGAAAAGACGTTCGTCCTGGCGGTGGCTGGCGCCAGGTGTGCTGCTCTGCCTGATGGTGCCTGGTTTGGCCGGCGCAGTGTCGGATATCCAGTTTGACGATCTCAGGCCCGGCCAGATGCAAAGCGGCACGCTCCTCATGCGCCTGCAGGCGGGCTATCACATCGCCACGCGCATGAATACCGATATCGATCTGACAGTCAGTGGGCTCGTCGCGCGAGTGTCGATGCGGCAGAAGTTTCTGAATGATGGGCCGGAATGGGTGGAAGGCATTTACGTATTTCCACTTCCCGACGATGCGGCTGTCGACCGGCTGCGCATGCACATAGGCGAACGATTCATTGAAGGGGAAATTCGCGAAAAGGAGCAGGCCAGGAAGGAATACGAGGAGGCAAAGACCGGGGGCAAGAAAGCAAGCCTTGTCGAGCAGCAGCGAGCCAACCTGTTTACGACTTCTGTTGCCAATATCGGTCCGGGCGAAGAGATCACGATTGAGATCGAGTATCTGCAAAACCTGAAATATGACGAAGGGACTTTCAGCCTCCGTTTTCCGCTGACGCTGACACCACGATTCATACCGGGCGCTCCGTTGCCAAGCCGTAAAGGCTCGGGTTGGGCGCCGGACACGACGCGTGTTTTGGACGCGTCATTGATCACACCACCAGTCGTCGTCAAATCCGAGGATCATAAAGTCACACTGAACGCGAATATCAATGCAGGCGTGCCACTGGAAATTGTTGCCAGCCGTTATCACCCGATTGACGTTCAGCAGGTCGATGACAGTTACAAGGTGTCGCTGATGAATACAACGGCGCCGCTTGACCACGACCTCGAGCTGCTCTGGCGACCCGTTCCGGATGCGGCGCCGCGAGCCATGGTCTTTTCCGAAATGCTCAAAGAAGACCCATACGTCCTGATTATGTTGCTGCCGCCGAACGAGAGCACGATAAACGCTGTCGTTATGCCTCGTGAACTCATTTTTGTCATCGATACGTCAGGTTCCATGCACGGGACATCAATCGAACAGGCAAAAAGGGCTCTGACTCTCGCGCTTGACGGATTGAAGCCGACGGACCGGTTCAACATCATTCAATTCAACTCGATTACGCATTCGATTTTCCCGCAAAGCGTCACTGCAGATTTGCGCCGTGTACGAACGGCCAAGTTCTACGTTCGCAGTCTCAAGGCCAACGGCGGCACAAACATGCGGCCAGCTCTCGAGAAGGCGCTGCGGGCGACCACGTCCGAGACGCATTTGCGACAGATTATTTTCATAACAGACGGCAGTGTCGGAAACGAACAAGAGCTCTATAAGCTCATCGAGCAGGATCTGGGGCGAGCGCGTCTGTTCACGGTCGGCATCGGTTCAGCCCCCAATGGTTGGTTCATGCGCAAAGCGGCCGAGGCCGGGAGGGGAACCTACAGCTACATCAGCGCGCTGCACGAGATTGACGAAAAAATGGAGCGGCTCATCCGAAAACTCGAGAGGCCGCAAATCACGGACATACAGCTTCAATGGCCTGACGGGCTCAGCGCGGTAAGTTACCCGGAAACCATTCCGGACCTGTACGCCGGCGAACCGGTCATTGTCAAAGCACGACTGGAAAATCAGGCACGGCCGGGGGATTTCGTAAAAATCAGCGGTGACTCCGCGGGCGGACGCTGGGGAGACGAGTTATCCCTTGCAGGCATCGGTGACAGCCCCGGCATTGCCGCGCTCTGGGCGCGGGCCCGAATCGAAAAACTCCTGGACGATGAGCGGCGCGGCAAAGATCCGGCCGAAACGCGAGCGGTTGTTGTGGAAACCGCGCTCGAACATCACCTTGTCAGCAAGTTCACGAGCCTCGTAGCGGTGGACAAGACGCCGGTTCGGCCACTTTCGGCCAGGCTCGGGAAAGAGCAGGTTCCGAATCTCTTGCCCTACGGGCAAAGCCAGCAGGCAATATTCGGTTTTCCCGCGACGGCGACCAATGCGCCCATGCGTCGCCTGATCGGTATTGCCTGTCTGCTTGTCGCTTTGCTCTTGCTGGCGCTGATGCGAATAGGACGATTGACTCGTGAATTTTCGGTCAGCTCTTAGGGTCCGAGCGAGCCGTCTCGTCGTGGCCTGCCTGCTTTGCTTTGGATTCTGGCAGTTCGGACAGGGCGCCTACATTCCTGCGAAAGCCTGGGTCGCACAGGAACTCATGCAACGTGCCTGGCGGCGCGCGGAGACCGGTGAGGATCAGGCGGTGCCCTGGCCCTGGGCCGATACCTGGCCTGTCGCCCGGCTGTCTGCGAAAGGTGGCGATATCGACCTGATCATTCTCGAAGGCGGTTCCGGCAGGACGCTGGCGTTCGCTCCGGGTCATCTCAGCGCCAGCGTTTTGCCCGGCGAAGTCGGCAACAGCATCATCGCCGGGCACCGCGATACGCACTTTCAGTTTCTGCAGTACCTAAAGAAAGGCGAATCGATCATGCTCGAAACCGCGCAAGGCCGAAAGCACCTCTATCAGGTCACAGGCATCGACGTCGTCGACGCCCGGCGCGGCAGCCTCGTCCTGGACACAGAATCGCCGATGCTGAGCCTGGTTACCTGTTATCCGTTTGCTGCACCGGAAGTCGGTGGGCCGATGCGGTACGTGGTCACTGCAACGATGTTGTTTTAGGGGATGTGCTCCGGGACGGACTCCGAGTCCGTCCCCATTATTTTGATTTGTGACCTGTTTCCCGAATGGGCGATCGGATGTCGCGATAATCGATACCGTGAACAGACGATTCTCAATTTGCCGAAATGACGATAAGAATTCGCTTACCAGTGCGAGGGGTACGCTCGTTGTCTTGATGTTCGTTGGATTCTTTCAAGCATCTCAATCGAACGCTCAGGAATCGAATACTCAGGAGTCGATCGTGTTGGACATGGCTGTGGTTTACGAACCCCAGCCTGGCGAGTACGGCATTACCGAGCTGATGATAGCGGCAAGAAATGGCGATAGCGGCAAGGTGAGGGAGTTGCTGGGAGCCGGTGCGAACGTTGATGACGTCAATGATGGCGGCGCCACTGCGCTTATGGGTGCCGCGTATGCCGGTGACTTGACTGTAGTTGGAGTTCTCCTCGAATGGCATGCCGACGTTAACCATCTCGACGGAAGGGGCGACTCAGCGCTCGGCAGTGTCGTCTGGGGGCGCGATTCCGGGATGGTGGGCGTATTGCTGGCACATGGCGCCGACCCGAACGTACACGCCTACGGTGGCAGTACGTCGGTTCTTCAGCATGCGGCAGTTACGGGCCAAGGCAAAGTGGTCGACTTGCTGGTCGCACACGGAGTGGACCTGGCGGCGTACGGCGCACCGTCGTTAACCGCGGCCGCCTGGAAGGGCGAGACTGAAATCGTCCGCTCACTTCTGGAAGCCGGTGTGGACTCCAACGCGGCCGGTGGATATGACGATCGAACGGCAATTCACATGGCTGCGGAAAACGATCATGCTGATACGATCAAATTATTGATCGAGTATGGCGCCGACGTGAATCGATTGTCCTCGGATGAGAGAGCGCCATTGTACTCCGCAATTTACAAGGGCTTCCTGGAAACAGCCAGGGTTCTTCTTAGCAGCGGAGCGGCGGTATCTTCCAAAGACCTACTCCTGGCTCTCGGAAAGCGGAACAGCACGGTTACTGATGCGGTATTCGAGCGGCTCGATATCGCTGCCCTGACCAATGAGGACCTTGACGAAATACTTGTCGCCGCTGAAGGCGCAGAGCACCCGTCGGTCATCGATGCAATACTGACAAACAGTACGTACAGGCTGGCATACAAACCCGCCCGGCTGCTCTTTGCGACACAAGATGCGGATGGATGTGCAATCTCCTTGTGGAATCCTGGCAACGGCAAAACACAAGGCCTGGCTACGTTCGACACTGAGTGTTCGGAGCATGCGTTTGTTGCAGAGGGATATGACGCCGTGTTTGTTATTGCAGACGAAGTGCTTCACATCATTCCCTTTGAACGCAGGGCGGAGACCCGAACTATCGAGCTGCCGAACAAGCAAATCAATGATCATCTGATCGAGCTTCAGGACAGGTTGGAGGCGCAAATCCTAACGGCCTATGGTAGAGAGACCTCGATGAAAGGGATGACGGCCGAGCCGGCCGCTGTTGGCTTATTAGATAGTGGTGAAATAGGTCTCGCGATTCACTCGAGAGGACCAGCCGATGGCACCGACGCCTATTTGTATGCGCTGAGAGGAAGTGGCAGGTGGGTCATGGTAGAGGAACAAGGCTGTCATCGCTTTGATTGGAAATGCGAGTTCGAACAACTAAACGGTCGCAGAGTCGAATACTGGCCAGTCTTTCGCAAGATCTGGCATCCGCGGGTTAGGACCAACGAATATTTCGCAAACAAAACCCTGCAAGATCAACACATACAATGGGACTACGGACGACCCGACGTGGTTCAATTCAATGTCGGTGACCGCAAACCCTTGCTGGCGTATTCGGCCGGTGAAGAAACACACGGTGACTATGTTGCAACGTCTTTGGTGAGCTTCGCACTCGACGCTTCAGTTCCACCGGCCATATTGTGCCATTCATGTGAAACTTCTCTGGCGTCCCACTACCTCCTTTACAGCCAGTCCTGGAGAAAACCCTACGAACTCATCGATATCGGCACAGGAAAAAGCGTTTTTGGTTTGCTCGAGTTCGCAACGTGGGTCGAGTAATCCGGCCCCGATAGCTCATTGAACGAAGTCGCGAATCTTTAGCAACGCGGCGACACTGATTGCGTCGGTAATCTCGCCGCGATTTACCATTTTCAGGGCATCGCTCAATGGCAGTTTTTGAATCTCGAGTTTCTCGGTTTCACCGAACTCGGGTTCACCCAGGCTCAATTCCTCTGCAACGAATACAAAGCCCTCTTCATCTGTAATGGAATTACTCGTGTGAAGGTGCATGACCTCGGTCCACTTTTGTGCGGTGAGCCCGGTTTCTTCTTTCAATTCACGTTTAGCAGCGGCTAGCGGCGTTTCGTCGCTGGCGGCGCCGCCCATCGGAACTTCCCACGAGTACGCGCCCAGCGTGTAACGGTCCTGTCCGACAATCCAGGTATTACGCTCTTCGTCGAGAGGAACAATACCGATGGCCTTATTCTTGAAATGAACGTGGCCGTAATGATTTTCGCCGCCACCAGGATTTATGACGTGGTCTTCACGAACCGTAATCCACGGATTGTCGTAGACGATTTTCGAGGCGAGCGTCTTCCAGCTCATTGTTGAGAACCGGCTGCTTCGGTCTCGACGAGAAGCTTGAAGCGATTCAGATCAGCTTCGGCGCGGGCACGAACAGATTTTGCAACGAACAAGGACATGATTTTCATAACTCCCTTAAAGTTCATGTTTGTGTAGGAAAGGAATCGAGTTGTGTTGTCATTAATTTTCTCGAAGTGATTGACGATCAACATTGTCGCCCAGGCGTTGTCGTAAGTCCCGGCCATGAATTGCGGCTCCCGCCTTTCAGTCACCGTTTCCGTCATGACGATCTTCTTGCCATTCTCGTTGTAGACGAGTTCCGATACGGCGCCAGGTTGCCCGGGGTCGCCTGCTTGGTGCGTGAACGATTCCAGTGTCGGTTGCCACCGCGAGAGATTATGCGGGTTTTCGAATGTTGCCCAGACGAAATCGCGGCTGGCCTGAATGTTTGCTTCGTATTTCATTTTCATTGAACTGTCCGCGACGAATAGTGGTTTCTGGATAATAACCCAGCGCGAAAAATCTGCTTTAGTGCGAGACGTTCCTGGTCATTGCACGATGTTGCCCCCTGGGCCATAGTCGGTGGTTCTGACCGGGCGAGTTCCAACGATGCCCTTGCGGGCACTGCGTATCCAGATTTTGTATGACATCGAAACCAGTCAAACTGATTGATGGGCCGGTAGGCAAACATTTGGTCGATATGACCGTGCCTACGCTCTTCGGTATATTCACATTGATGATTCAGGCGTTCGCCGATGCCTACTTCATTGGACGTGTCGGCGATCGGGAGCTCGCCGCACTGAGTTTCGCGTTTCCGATATTGATGATAGTAACCAGTGTTGCAATCGGGCTCGGTGCAGGAACGTCTTCAGTCGTTGCAAGAGCAATCGGGGCGCATGACCATCGTCGGGCGCGGCGCCTGGCCACGGATAGCCTGATCCTGTCTTTCATTATCACGGCGATCATTAGTGCCATCGGCATGGCGACGATTGGACCACTATTCACGTTGATGGGTGCGCCGGGTGACATGATCCCGTTAATCGCCGGCTACATGACCATTCTTTATTCCGGCGTTCCGTTCGTCGTTGTCGGCATGGTCGGCATGAGCAGCATGCGCGCAATCGGAGAGACCCGTTTGCCCGGCATGTTGATGGTCATGGCGTCCATCGCGAGCGTCACACTGGACCCGATTTTGATCTTCGGACTCGGACCGGTTCCAAGGATGGAATTAAACGGTGCGGCGACAGCCGCGCTCCTGTCCCGCGGCGCCATGTGCATTGGTGCTTTGTACCTCATGTACCACCGCCTGGACATGTTGAGCCTAAATCGCCCGGAAACGGGCGAACTCAGAAAGTCATGGGCCGACGTGCTCCACGTCGGAATACCGGCAGCCGGGACCAATGTAATTATTCCGATAACGACGGGCGTAGTTACGGCGATGATTGCCAGATACGGGCCGGAGGCTGTAGCCGGCTTCGGTGTCGCCAGCCGGATAGAGTCTGTAACCGCTGGTCGTTTTCTATGCGATGTCGGCAATCATTGGGCCGTTCGTCGGCCAGAACATGTCCGCAGGAAAATCCGATCGGATATTTTTGGCTCTCAGGCTTTGCACCTTGTTCTCCCTCGGGTTTGGGCTGGTGATTGCCGCAATTCTGGCGCTGGGTAGTTCCTGGCTGCCTTCCTTATTCAGCGACAACACGGATGTGACAGGAGTTGCCGCACTGTATCTCTGGATCGCGCCGATTAGTTTTGGGGCCTATGGCATGGTCATGGTGACGAACGCATCGTTTAACGGCATGGGAAAACCCATGCCGGCCGTCATGGTCAGCGTTGCCCGTATGGTCGTCATATATTTACCGCTCGCAATTGCAGGAAATTACTTCCTCGGCGTGGCAGGAATATTTGGTGCCTACGCGATCGCAAATGTCGTCACGGGAATCTTCGCCTATGCGTGGGCAAGAAGCGCCGTAGTTGAGCAATGCGATAAACACTCGACGCCGGTAATCATTACCGAGTCGGTGTAGCTCACCGGGCACTTCTTACAATAGATCGGCGACGGTAGTAGAAATGCATGCCGATCCCGCGGCTTGCCAGGAAACACATGAACGACAGCCACAAGCCGTCGTTACCGAGGAATTGCAGCGCGTACCAGGCGGGTATGAATATCACGAATGCCGAGATCAGCATGATGTCCCGCATCTCCCTCGCGAGGGTCGCACCCACGAACACGCCATCATAGAGATAGGACCATACCGCTACGAGCGGAGACAATATCAGCCACGGCAGATAACGTAGCGTCGTCGCACGAATGTCGGGGAGGTCGGTCAATAACGCGATTATCGACGGGCCAGCCAGTGCGAAGAAAATACTGAACCCGACGGCGACGATGAGCGACCACCGCAAGGCCAGCGTTACGGAACGCCTTAAGGCTGCGCTGTTTTTTTCGCCAACGGCTTTGCCGACGAGGGCTTCCGCCGCGTGGGCAAATCCATCGAGCGCAAACGAAAGCAGGTATTGCAGGTTCATGAGAATGGCGTTCGCTGCAAGGATTAGCCCACCCTGGCGCGCACCCTGGGCCGTGATGAACGTAAAAGTAAACATCAGCGCTATCGTGCGAACGAACAAGTTGCCGTTTACGGCAAAAAATGCCGCGTACTCGCCAATCGAAGTCAATTTGGAAATGACCCAGTGTCCGCTGTGGCGCCTTAGCTCTCTGACGACAAATACAAGCCCTGCGGCAAGGCCTGTAAATTCCGCGATGACGGAGGCTATAGCCACTCCGTCGACTTTCATGCCGACAAGAATGACAAGGACCAGGTCGAGAATGATATTCGTGATATTGATTGCGAGAACGATAATCAAAGGGACTCGCGCGTTCTGCAGCCCGAGGAACCAACCGATCAATGCAAGATTCGCAAGTGTTGCCGGCGCGCTCCAGATTCGTATGGAGAAATACTGATCGGTAAAACCGGCAACTGCTGAATCCGGTCCAATAAGGCCTATTGCAGTGGCACCGATAGGTGCTTGTAGGAGAATCAAGACAGCAGCGATTGTGAGCGCGACGATCAACGCCTGTCCCAAGGCAACACGTAATCCGTCAAAGTCGTTAGCTCCAAATTGCTGTGCGGCAATTCCGGTCGTACCCATTCGTAGAAAGTTCATGCCCGTGTACAAAAAGCCGAAGATGGTTGAACCGACAGCGACTGCACCCAGGTAGGAAGCATCCTCGAGGTGGCCCATAACGCCGGTATCGACCATGCCGAGTAATGGCACGGAAATATTCGACAGGATCATCGGCGCAGCAATTCGCCAAACGCTTCGATTGTCTGGCAGGGCGTTGCGCGAGTTGAGTTCGGCCAATGTTTTGGGCAATCGCGGCAATAAAGTTGCAGGCGTTAGTACGGGATGCCCAAACGGTGATACAGACGCGAAAGAAGCCACACTGGGGCAATCATGATCAACTGCACATCCCGGGCCAAGCCACGAATATCACGACCCGAACCTTTGCCGAGATACAGCCCTGCGAAGCCGAGTGCGAGTATCACCACGGAAAACCAGAGAAGCGAGGTGACAGCAGTGTAGACCGCAGCAATCAGTACGGTGGTCGCGACGACCAAAGGCAACATGCCGATCGCCAGTGAAATCGAAATAATGAAGTAATAGACCTCTGCTGCCATCAGAAAGGTTATTCCCCAGTTAAGCAGAGGAGAAATGTTCAGGAACGCTTCTGGTATTGGCAATGCCCACAGAAAACCGACCAAGCCAAAGATGACCAATGGCACGGCAATCCAGTGTAGAACACGGTTTCCCGTCCGGCTGTGATTGTCGCCGTATTCTGCAAGCCAACGCTCAGTATCCGACATTTATGCTCCAGTCGATCGCGCGCCGCTATTCCAGCTTCATTGAAATGACCCAATCGTCTGCAATGCAGCCTCGTTGCCTGATTATGATCAATCGACCACCCAATAGCAGCGACTTTCTAGCGGCGATTAGGTCTCCGTTCAGGATCTAGGGAACCTCTGATCTATTCATGGACTCGTATCTTGCGCTCAAAATGTCCAGCTTCTGCGTTGCGAATCTTCGCAATAGCCAGCTATTACGTGCGATCCGCGCCTTGAATCTGAACATTTTGAATCACAATCTACTTCGCCCAGAATAAATCAGAGGTTCCCTAGGTGTTTACAATGCGGCCGCGATGAATGGACAGATACGTTTGGCGGCAGAAAATGTGACGTGTGTGCAAATTTCAGCGCTCGCTTCCTGATACTTTGTAGCATTCAACCACGATCCACTGTTTTGAAAAGCAGAACCGAGGAACTCTCATGGATACCAAATCGCTGAAGCTTATAGTCGGGGTAGCAGGCCTCACGGTAATGCTAGGGGGCTGTACAACATTCGACGCTTACACGCAGGAATCCAAGACAAGCAACGCGACGAAAGGGGCGATTATTGGTGCCATATCGGGTGCGGTCGTCGGTCTGGTCTCGGGAGATGACTCAGTCGAACGCCGTAAGCGCGCCCTGCTAGGTGCCGGTGTCGGCGCCCTCGCCGGTGGTGCCATTGGTTACTACATGGATCAGCAGGAGGCCAAGCTCCGCGCGGAACTCGAGGGCACGGGCGTTAGCGTCACGAGAATCGGCGACAACATTACACTGAATATGCCTGGCAATGTAACGTTTGCACATGGCAGTTCGGACCTGAGCCCGGCATTCTTTGATGTATTGCATTCGGTATCAAAAGTCTTGACCGAATTTGATCAGACCATTGTGGAAGTGGCGGGCCATACTGACAGCGACGGCAGTGCCCAATACAATCAGGGTCTGTCCGAACGTCGTGCGCAGGTGGTCGCACAATACCTCCGCGCACAAGACATAATGGAACAGCGCCTGATCCCGATAGGCCAGGGCGAATCGAGACCGGTAGCGGACAACACCACGGCCTCAGGCAAACAGGCCAACCGCCGTGTCGAGATCACCATGGTGCCCGTCACGGCATAAACGACGCTAGCCTTTGATGATGCGCGGCAGAATTAGCTGGTGGCGCGGGCAAATAGACTTCGGATTCTGATAGGCAGCGCCCGCGAAAGCCTGGAGATAGGACCGCAGTTCTTTCAGGTTGACGATTTCGTCAACAAATCCGTGATGTGCACAATACAGCGGGCCCGACGTATCTCGGTAGCGTTGCGCCAGCTCATTCATTTTTTCGACTATGGGCTCCAGCGGCCTCCCAGCGTCTTTCTCCTTCACCGCGCGCCTTGCATATGTTGCAACAGCAGCCGTTTCGCCGTGCATCACGGCGATATCGGTTGCTGCCGTACCGAGTGTAAATGCGTTGTGGCGGTTGGCGTTCGGACCACCGAGCACATAGTGCGCGGCAGCGCTGCCTTTTCTCAGTACGACAAGCATCAGCGGCACTTCTGTCTGCTGGATAGAGTAAATCAGCGATTGCCCGAGCCCGAGCAGCTCAGCCCGCTCGGCTGTGTCGCCGACATCGATGCCCGTGGTGTCCTGAAACCAGATCATCGGCACCCGGTCGCGGCCACAAAGGGTGACGAACTCATTCATCTTTATGAGACCCTGACGATATAGCTTGCCGCCTATGCCGGGATAGTCGCCATACTCGGGATAGCCTTTGCCGAGATAGCCTTGCCGGTTACCAATGCAACCGACGAGCATGCCATCGACTTTGCAGAGACCGGTGTACATCTCCGGTCCGTAGTCCGGGCGAAATTCCATGTGTTCGCTGCCGTCGACGAGTCGGGCGAGGATCTGGTCAAAGTCGTACGTTTCCTTCTGATTAAAGGGCAACAGGTTGTAGATATCATCTGCCGAAAACCTGGGTGTTGCCGGTTCGGCAACACGGAAAAATTCCGCTGCGTAAGCAGGCATGCCCTTCATATATTCTTTGATGCCGTCCAAAACCCCGGTCTCTTCCTCATAGACATGCGAGAAGAACCCGGTATGGTCGTAATGCGTCTCTACGTTACCGGGCGGGCGGCCGGTAAATTCTCTGGTTTTGGCTATAATCTCTTCCAGCATTTCGGCGTCAAAGTCGCCGCGCGGCGCCATTCCCGAC
>FXBF010000326.1_pt1 | contig 16075 bp, 12 predicted proteins | sample 5335321 | NCBI WGS metagenome assembly FXBF01 (sample SAMEA103928391, study PRJEB20085) | sediment metagenome | isolation source: sediment
CCCCAAACCGACACAGGTGGGTGGGATGAGAATTCTAAGGCGCTTGAGAGAACTCTGGTGAAGGAACTAGGCAAAATGGTACCGTAACTTCGGGAGAAGGTACGCCCTTGCTGGTGATGAGACTTGCTCTCTGAGCTGGTGGGGGTTGCAGTTACCAGGTGGCTGCGACTGTTTACTAAAAACATAGCACTCTGCAAACTCGAAAGAGGACGTATAGGGTGTGACGCCTGCCCGGTGCCGGAAGGTTAATTGATGGGGTTATCTTCGGAGAAGCTCTTGATCGAAGCCCCGGTAAACGGCGGCCGTAACTATAACGGTCCTAAGGTAGCGAAATTCCTTGTCGGGTAAGTTCCGACCTGCACGAATGGCGTAACGATGGCCACACTGTCTCCACCCGAGACTCAGCGAAATTGAACTTGCTGTGAAGATGCAGTGTACCCGCCGCAAGACGGAAAGACCCCGTGCACCTTTACTATAGCTTCACACTGAACTTTGAGCCTGTCTGTGTAGGATAGGTGGGAGGCTTTGAAGCGAGGGCGCCAGCTCTCGTGGAGCCATCCTTGAAATACCACCCTGACATGTTTGAGGTTCTAACCGTGGCCCGTTATCCGGGTCCGGGACCGTGTGTGGTGGGTAGTTTGACTGGGGCGGTCTCCTCCCAAAGCGTAACGGAGGAGTGCGAAGGTACCCTCAGCGCGGTCGGAAATCGCGCGTCGAGTGCAATGGCATAAGGGTGCTTAACTGCGAGACAAACAAGTCAAGCAGGTGCGAAAGCAGGTCATAGTGATCCGGTGGTTCTGTATGGAAGGGCCATCGCTCAACGGATAAAAGGTACGCCGGGGATAACAGGCTAATACCGCCCAAGAGTTCATATCGACGGCGGTGTTTGGCACCTCGATGTCGGCTCATCACATCCTGGGGCTGTAGCCGGTCCCAAGGGTATGGCTGTTCGCCATTTAAAGTGGTACGCGAGCTGGGTTTAGAACGTCGTGAGACAGTTCGGTCCCTATCTGCCGTGGGCGCTGGAGATTTGAGAGGAGCTGCTCCTAGTACGAGAGGACCGGAGTGGACGTACCTCTGGTGTTCCGGTTGTCACGCCAGTGGCATTGCCGGGTAGCTATGTACGGACGGGATAACCGCTGAAAGCATCTAAGCGGGAAGCCCACCTCAAGATGAGATCTCCCCGGGGGTTCGACCCCCCTGAAGGGCCGTCGGAGACGACGACGTTGATAGGCTGGATGTGGAAGTGCAGCAATGCATGAAGCTAACCAGTACTAATTGCCCGTGAGGCTTGACCATATAACACCCAAAATGTTTGGGTGCTGGTTTTGTAACATTCCAAGGCGCCTGCATTACTTCCTGAATATTCGTCTTTGGCATACAAGTAGCGAGGGACGAGTGGCTAGTAGCTAGGAAAACCTCGCTACTCGAAACTAGCAACTCAATACTCGCCGGAGGCGATAACGGTTTGCCTGGTGGCCATAGCGAGCGGGAACCACCCGATCCCATTCCGAACTCGGAAGTGAAAACGCTCAGCGCCGATGATAGTGTGGGGTCTCCCCATGTGAAAGTAGGACACCGCCAGGCTTTTATACAAAGCCTCGTATCCTATAGGGTACGAGGCTTTTTTATGTTTGGTTGGCTACCGATAGGGCAGCGTCCCCAATGGCACTACTTAAGCCAAACAGCAGGATAAAGAAGGGCTGAGAGCCTCACAGCAGTTATGATGCGGGTGTCGAATCCATACAACGATAACCCGGAGGATCAGCCCCAATGCATCGTAACAAGAAGAGGTGTCTTGCGGAACAAGTGCGCCGGTTTCGAGCGCGGTTTGTGCAGTCGGTGGGCGCTGTGCTCGGCAACGTCATCCCACCATCGTCGTTCACACAATGGGTTGTCGAAGAGGCCGGGGTCTATCGGGAACGTATCTATAGCCCGTTCACGACGCTCATGCTTTTTATTGAACAAGTGCTGGGCAGCGATCACAGTTGTCAGGATGCCGTGGCACGTGGACTAAGCGCCCGGGTGGCGCTCGGGCAGCCGCCCTGTAGCTTGAACACCGGCCCCTATTGCAAGGCGCGCTCGCGGTTGCCGGACTCGCTCCTGACACGCCTGACGCGGGAAGTGGGCGCTCGACTGTGCGCGGAGCAGCCCGAGGCGTGGCGCTGGCGGGGCCGGGATGTGAAACTCATCGACGGCACCACGGTGTCGATGCCGGACACCGCCGCCAACCAGGCGCGCTTCCCACAAAGCCGTGAGCAGAAACCGGGCTTGGGCTTTCCCATGGCGCGCCTGGTCGCTGTGGTCTCGCTGTCGGCAGGGGCCGTGCTCCAATGGGCCATGGACGCCTGCGAAGGCAAAAACACCGGGGAAACAGCACTTTTATGGCAACTGATGCCGCACTTCACGCGTGGCAATGTCGTCATTGCCGACGGTTACTATTGCGGTTATTTCCTGATCGCCGCCCTGGCCGCGTTGGGTGTGGACGTCGTGATGCCGCAACACCATCGCCGCCACACCGACTTTCGTCGGGGGCGTCGTCTCGGCACGCGCGATCACGTGGTAACCTGGCAGCGGCCCCAGCGCCCGGATTGGATGGATGAGGCTACCTACGCGACGATGCCAGAAACGCTTGTGATGCGCGAGTGTCGTGCCGGGGGCTTGATCTTGGTGACAACGCTGACGGATGCGCGCGCCGTCGCCAAGTGGGAGTTGGTTGTCCTCTACCGGCAGCGCTGGCAGGTCGAACTCGACCTGCGCGCGATCAAGACGGTCATGCAAATGGATATCCTGCGTTGCAAAACGCCGGCGATGGTGGAAAAAGAGATCGCCGCCCATCTCCTGGCCTACAACCTGGTGCGCGCCGTCATGGCGCAGGCCGCAGTCGGCGCCAACCTGTTGCCACGGCAATTGAGCTTCAAAGCGACGCTGCAACTGCTCAACGCGTTCGAGATGCATCTGCGCCACTGTCCGTGCCAGCACCTGGTGAAGCGCTACGAGACTCTCATCGCCGGCATTGCTTCGTGCCGACTCCCGCATCGGCCGGGACGGGTGGAGCCGAGAGCCGTCAAGCGACGACCGAAACAGTATTGGTTGCTGACAAAGCCGCGGCATGTGTTGCGTGAACGGCTTCTTAAACTACAAGAGCGGCGTGTTGTGGCCTCGTTAAGGTAGTGCCATTGGGCAGTGTCCGCTTAATTATGAAAGTAGGACGTCGCTCCGCACGTCCTTGTGCTCTCGCGACATAAGGTCATCCATGGCCAAAACCGCCAGGCTTATTTCTAATACCCCCGCAGGGGGAACCTTGCGGGGGTTTTGTTGTCGAATTTGTAAGTTCCCGCTCATGTTCTGCCGGTTCTGCCGGGACATGCCGGATTTAAAATAATTAGTAACAAGTCGCTTATCGGTTCGATTATTTCGATTATCGGGAAGCTATCTCTAGCCTAATGGGCTGTTTAAGAATGACTAATATAGGTATGTTGTTATGTGAGCGGCAAATAAAGACTTGCATGTGGCATAATATGGGCTAGGTTTAACCGGCAAGGTTTGTAATAACATACTTTAATCAACCTTCACATCTGGTCATATAATCCCTTGAGCACACCGGCACACCGCATTGGATCAAATTTGTGGCAGGAATCACGGCAATCCGCCGCGGCTGAGGCTCGGCGAGTAAGGCTGCTGAGTTACAACATTCAAACAGGAATTGCCACCAGCAAGTATCGCCACTACCTGACTCACAGCTGGAAACATGTGCTGCCGTATCCGCAAAGGCTGGACAACCTTGACCGCATTGCTGACCTCGCCAGTGATTTTGACATTGTGGGTTTGCAGGAAGTGGATGGGGGAAGCCTGCGTAGCGGTTTTATCAACCAGACGAAATATTTGGCCCGGCAAGCAGGTTTCCCTTACTGGTATGACCAAACTAACCGCAATCTGGGCAGATTTGCCCAGCATAGCCTTGGTTTGCTCAGCCATTTTCGTCCGGATGAAGTTACCGAAGTTAAATTGCCTGGCGTGATACCGGGCCGAGGCGCGCTGACCCTGCGTTTTGGCGATGGAGAAGACTCACTGCTTTTGATGATCCTGCATCTCGCGCTCGGTCGGCGTTCGCGTCTTAGCCAGCTTGGCTGTATCAGCGAGATTGTAAAAGACTACCGCCACGTCATTCTGATGGGTGATATGAATTGTTGCTCCGAGAGCGAGGAAATCGATTGGTTGTTGCATCGCACCCAACTGAGCGAACCGATTCATGGTTTACATACGTTTCCGAGCTGGGCGCCGCGCCGCAACATCGACCATATCCTCGTATCCTCTTCCCTTGAGGTAGTCAGTATCGACGTCCTCAACCATCCTATATCCGATCATTTGCCAATTTCCATGGAAGTTAGACTCCCGTCGGCGATATCTCTCGAAGCATTTCCCTCTAGTACGGGGAACATCTCGCCTGTAACCGCCTTGAATCGCACCTGCTCCGGAAGTTAACCGCCTTATTAATAACCACGGTTTCTGCAGGAACTGGGCGGGGTCGGCACCTCTGAGCAATAAGCACCAAGCCGCTTAATCTGTAACGCAAGCAAATCTTTCTGTCTTTCCGACAGCTTTATCACATGGTCGTAATATAAGCGGCGGCAAGGCTGGTTTCTAAAGAACGTCTTAAATAGTTACGGCGGCTTTAATGGCCGGGCATATTATGGCGTACGATTTTCCGCATAGAAATTGGAATGGGAAGGCATAGATTCCGCTGACAGCCTATGATCGGTCTAATACAACGCGTAAGTTCCGCGCGGGTGGTGGTGGATGAAAAAACCATCGGCGTGATTGGTGCGGGTATGCTGGTGTTTGTCGGCATGGAGCGCGAGGACAATGAGCAGAAGGCCGAGCGATTGCTGGAGCGCCTGATGGGTTACCGGATATTCCCGGACGCGGCTGGAAAGATGAACTTAAGTCTCCGGGATACCGGCGGTGGATTATTATTGGTGCCGCAGTTCACATTGGCCGCTGATACCCGCAAAGGGATGCGCGCCAGTTTTACTCCTGCGGCGGAGCCCGAAAAAGGCGGGCGGCTGTTTGCGTATTTGGTAGAACAAGCGCGTGCTGAGCACGGAGACGTGGCGAGCGGGCAATTCGGGGCGCATATGAAAGTGACATTGACAAACGATGGCCCCGTCACTTTCTGGCTGCGGGCTTAAATGACATGACCGCAATGGGCTTACACGCGGTCAATCGGAAAGGCCATGACCTCCGCAAGTGAGCCGCCCCCTGTCGCCAGCATGACAAGACGATCAACACCGAGGGCAACGCCGGCACATGCAGGCAGACCATGCTCCAGCGCCGCTAACAGAGGGCCGTCAGATGGAACGCTAGGCAAGCCAAAATGCTTACGTGTTGCCAGATCCCTCTCAAAGCGTCGATGCTGTTCGCGGGCGTCATCCAGCTCATGGAAACCGTTGGCGAGTTCGATGCCTTCTAGATAAAGTTCGAAACGCTCGGCGACAGGCGTTTGACCTCGGCGGACCCGCGCCAGTGCCGCCTGTGAGGCGGGATAGTCGTAAAGAAACGTAAGTTGGCCCTTTCCCATGTGCGGCTGGATTACGTGCGTCAACAACAGATCACGCCAGGGATCCAAAGCATCCCGCGACAGGTCATCCACGCGGATTCCCTGTTCCCGGGCGCAAGCCGCGAACCCATCCACTCCCGTGGTATGCGGATCCAGGTCGCAATAACGCAAGAATGCATCACGGTAACTGAGTTTCTCCACCGGCCCCAACCGGAATCGTTCTTTAAGCGCTTCCGTTACCAGCTCAGCCGTTTCGTCCATAATCTGATGATGGTCAAAGCCGACCCGGTACCATTCAAGCAGCGTGAATTCAGGATTATGCAAACACCCGGCTTCGCCGTTGCGGAACGCCTTGCATATCTGATAGATGGATCCACTGCCGATGGCCAGGAGGCGCTTCATGGGAAATTCAGGAGAGGTTTGCAAGTAAAAAGTGCATCCATCCGGTTTTCCGGGGCCGGTGTAGCATGTGGCGAAACTTTGCAGGTTGGGGTCAGTGGCGGCCGCCGGAGAAAGTATGGGGGTCTCGACTTCGAGCACGTTGCGCCGTGCGAAGAATCCGCGGATGCGCGCCAACATGTGGGCGCGGTGTTTTAATACTTCAAGGCTTGCCGTGGGCCGCCAGTCTCGAGGCGCGTCAGGTTTCGATTTTGGAGGTCCACCATGCATGGTTTCAGTTGGTTTGTTGCTCGTAATGAGGTTGTTTGAATGTGTGCGTTAGGCGCGGGAGATATACTCACCGGTGCGGGTATTCACTTTTATGGTTTCGCCGGTTTGCACGAAAAGCGGTACCCGTACCACCGCGCCGGTTTCCAGGGTTGCCGGTTTGCCACCCCCGCCGCTGGTGTCGCCCCGGACCCCGGGGTCGGTTTCAGTAACTTTGAGCGTCACGATCTGCGGCGGCTCAACCGTCAACGGCACGCCGTTCCAGAGGGTCACAACACAGACATCCTGTTCCTTCAGCCATTTGGCGGTCTCCCCCACGGCGTTTTTATCGGCGGCAACCTGTTCATAAGTTTCCGGCTGCATGAAGTGCCGGAACTCACCATCGTTGTAAAGGTATTGCATTTCGGTGTCGATGACGTCGGCCGCCTCCACGTTATCGCCGGATTTGAAAGTACGTTCGATAACGCGGCCGGTCCTGAGATTGCGGATTTTGACGCGATTGAACGCCTGGCCCTTGCCCGGCTTCACGAACTGATTTTCAATGATGGTACACGGATCCCCGTCCAGCATGATCTTGAGACCGGCTTTGAACTCATTGGTATTGTAAATAGCCATTTCACACCTGATTTCATGATAATTTGAAAAATCGAGCGCGCTTATGATACCTGGAACCCACGCGTTAAGGCAGATGCCGACTTGGCAGCGGGAATTGGCCCGGGCCATCACCGACCCCGCTGAATTGCTGGCGGTGCTGGGACTGGGCATGGATGATTTGCCTGCCGCCCAGGCCGCGGCGCGGCTTTTTGGGTTAAGGGTGCCGCGGGGGTTTGTCGCGCGCATGCGTCCCCAAGATCCGAGGGACCCCCTCTTGCGACAGGTTCTGCCGCTGGGGGATGAGTGTCTTGCCACGGAGGGTTTCAATCAGGACCCGGTTGAAGATCGTGCCGCGATGGTCACCCCCGGCGTGCTGCATAAATACCAGGGACGCGCGCTGCTCACAGTTACCGGGGCCTGCGCCGTTCATTGTCGCTACTGCTTCCGGCGCCACTTCCCCTACCATGATGCGAACCCTTCGGCAAATCACTGGCGCGAGGCGCTTGATTACATTGCCGCCGACGATTCGATTGACGAGGTCATCTTGAGCGGGGGAGACCCCTTGGTTCTTTCTGACCGGCGCCTCGCCGCGTTCGCGGAGAGCCTTGCGGAAATCCCCCATGTCAAGCGCCTGCGTCTCCATACGCGGCTGCCCATCGTCGTACCCGAGCGGGTAAACGAAGAACTGCTGGCATGGCTCGGGGCCACGCGTCTGGCACCCATCATGGTTGTGCACGCCAATCATGCAAACGAAATCGATGGCGCCGTGCGGGCAGGGTTCGCCCGCCTGAAAAAAGGCGGTGTAATTCTCCTCAATCAATCCGTTCTGCTGCGTGGCGTTAACGATAATGTCGACGCGTTATGTTCTTTAAACAAAACCCTGTTTGACGCAGGTGTGTTGCCTTACTACCTGCACTTGTTGGACAAGGTCCAGGGCGCTGCCCATTTCGAGGTGGATGAAGGCACCGCACGGCGGTTGCATGCCGAACTCAACGCCCGCCTGCCGGGATATCTAGTTCCCCGTCTGGTGTGCGAAATATCCGGCGAACCCGCAAAAAGACTGATTGCTTGAACCGGGGTGGCTAGAACATGCGCCGGAGGCCAAGGTTGATTGAGCTGGATTTCCATTCCACCTCATTAAGGCGCATTTCCGTGATGGTTCCGGTGGCAAAGAACATGCGGTCTATCCCGGGATCGGTCGTCCATTTCTGATAGTCGAAACTGAATTTGAAGCCCCACCCTTTTTTCTTGGCGGAATAAAATCCGATCGAGAACAGTCTTCCGTCGCCATCGGCGTCGTGCTCGAAACTCTTGGGATGTTGAAGGTCGGGACGCAGGTTCCAGTTCGCCTGAGCGTAATAATCGGCCTTGTGGTATTCTAGGCGCAGGTACCCGTTTATGTTCTTCCTTCCTTCCACCAAGAGTTCGACGCCTACCCAGGGCCCTTTCCATTCCGTTTGGTAGGTGCTGTTTAGACCTGGGAAAGCACCCGCTGCCGGAATGGTCTGGAAGCCGTTTGTAATACGCAGATTCTGTTCATGGTAGGAGTAACCGACCAGCGGGATGACGTACGTTGATCGTTGTGCTGCATCTTCCGCGACGCGGAAGCGGTAGCCCAGAGCGAGGGAGAGGTCTAGAACGTCATCGTCTTTTGTATCGTTGTTCGAGCGGGAGAACTCCAAGGTGCGATCGTCCCCGAGGTAGTCAGAATCTTGGTTCTTGCCGTCGTAGATCTCACCGTACGCCAGCGAACCCCGTAGGTGGAAACCATTCGCTGCCGTGACATCGCCGTTAACACTGATTTCGGCGATCTTCAGGCCCGACCAAGTCAGTTCGGACAATATGTTCGGCGTGCCGCTCGGGTGAGCTTTGTTCCAGCTGAGGCGATCTTCACGGATGCCGAAGTTGATATCGAAATTCCCCTCGGCGGCGTCGGCATCGGACAGCGACAAAAGGATGGCAAAGATAAATGCCAGTATATTCCTGTTCATATTTTCCTCCCGTAGGTATGTTTTTATGAACAAGTACAATCCATCATGCACATGCTTGAAATTATAGTACATCAATGGAGGCAGTCTTGCCTCCGCAGCCGTAGCCGGTACTGCTCTGATTCCCCCTATACTTGCAGCTTAAAACGGAATTTATGTGGGCCTGCTAAAATTAAAGTAATGAACATGCCCGCAGGCTCCCCCAGACGCCTTTCTTATGTAGGTCGTGCTGCCAGCGCCGTGGGTTATCGTTGGTGAGTGTCAGGGGTGCAAATCGATGCCAGAGAATGTAAAGAGTCAGACCGCTCCTGCCGGTCCATTGCAGGACGCACTGGAGAGATTATTGGACGCGATCCAGCCTCCGGAAGATTGCCTACCCAAGGTCCAGGCAATCAAGGCGCAGCTTGTTACGGCCACTGATACAGATCGCCTTAAGAATGTCCTGCGCGATATCACCGGGCTCATCATTCAGGCGCGGCGCCGGAGGGAGGAGGATCGCCGTGAACTGGAGAAATTTCTGCAGCAACTTTCCGATCGTTTCCATGATCTAAAAAGGTCTCTGCAAGGTACCGAGCAGCAAACCAGCGTGGCCTATCAGGGCACGCGCAAGGCAGAGGTAGCGCTAGAGCGTCAGATCCAGGAAATCGAATCCCGAACCCGAATGGCCTCGAGCATGGATCAGATAAAACAGTCTGTCTATCAACGGGCGCGAATCATTCGCGCCCGCCTTGACGATAGCCGCGGGAAAGAGGCATCGCAGTATGCTGCCTTGCAGGCGCACCTAAACGCATTAACGGTTGCAATTCGTGATATGCAACATAAATCCGAAACGCTCCAGGCACGTTTTGAACAGGAAAAAACAAAAACCTTGCGAGATCCCCTAACCGGTGTTGCTAACCGCTTTGCTTACGAACAACGAATGCGACAGGAATTTTCCAGATGGAAGCGTTATGGGTCACCTTTGGTGCTCCAAATCTGGAGGCTGGACAACATTGCTGAAATCAGCCGGAATCACGGGAAGACGGTGAGCGAAAAGGCGTTGCAGGCGCTTGCGAAGGTAATGGAAGCGAATCTTCGTGAGACGGACTTTATTGCCCGCTATGAAAACGAAACCTTCACCGTCTTATTGCCTGAATCGACGATCGAGACATCACGATTGGTGGCCGACAGAATACGTAACAGCCTTTCCACTAGCCTCTTTCATAAAGGAAAAACCGAGATAGCCATCGTGGTTTCGTGCGGTTATGCAGCGCTGCAAGAGGGGGATACCATCGAGAGTGTTTTTCATCGTGCCGGTTCGAGCCTGAATGAGATACCTTTCGATAGTTGAGACGGTTCCTGCCGCGTCAAGTACCGCCCACCGCTCCCACAAACCAAAATTAATTAACGCCCTCGTCCGGAAGGCATTTCCCCTGATAGAATCTCGGGAATGTCCACGCGTTCCGAAATCGTCAAACTGCTTAGGGATGGCCGGTTCCATTCCGGTACAGAGATGGGCCGCGCCATTGGCATCAGCCGCGCTGCGGTGTGCAAGGGGATCAAGGCCTTGTCTGATTTGGGATTGGAAATTCATAAGGTGTCAGGGCGGGGTTATCGATTGGCGACGTCGCTACAGCCGCTGGACAAAAAGCACATCCTTGGACATCTTTCGGATAAAGGTGTCGATCTTCATGGCAGATTGGACATTCTGGAAAGCGTGGATTCGACCAGTCGTTTCCTGCTGGAAAAGATAAACGCATCCCCGACTAAAGACGCCATTTGCTTGGCGGAAGCGCAGCTTCAGGGACGCGGCCGCCGTGGGCGGTCCTGGGCGGCAACCCCTTACAGTAATCTGATGCTCTCGATGGCCTGGCGTCTTCAGAGCGGACCCGCCGTTGTTTCGGGCTTAAGCTTGGCGGCCGGTGTTGCCGTGGCGCGGGCGCTTGACGAATACGGTGTTCGTGAAACAGCCCTCAAGTGGCCGAATGATGTGCTGTGGAAACATCGTAAGCTCGCGGGCCTGCTTGTGGATGTAGCGGGCGAAGCAGCCGGTCCCTGTTTCGTGGTGTTGGGCGTGGGCGTGAATGGCTATATCAGCGAACGCGACGCCGAGTACATCGACCAGCCATGGGTGGATCTGCAGTCCATCACCGGCGAAACCGTGGACCGCAATTACCTGGCGGCGATTATTATCACGCATCTCACGCGGATGTTTGAAGCGTTCTCCAAGAACGGCCTCGCTGCTTTTAAAGAGGAATGGGAGCGGCGCCATCTTTACAACGGCAAGCGTGTACGGCTAATTCAGGGGGACTCCGAGTTCCAAGGTGAGGTTGAAGGCATAGATGAGACCGGCGCCCTCTGCATCCGCGATGAGACAGGAGTCAAAAGGGTGTTTCATTCCGGCGAGATTAGTATGAGACTGGCCGAATGAATTTGATGGTCGATCTTGGAAACTCGCGTGTCAAATGGGCAATCAGCGCGCCGGGTCTGTGGCAAGCAGACTCGGCTTTGTTGTCTAATCGGGATATGTTGACCGCGCTTGATCAGGTGTGGAATGGTATGGAAGCGCCTCAAAAAGTGATTGTGTCGAATGTCGCCGGCAAACGCCGCCTGCATGAGCTGGAGCAGTGGATAAAAAAACACTGGTCCGTGCCGCTGCATGTCATCGAGGCGCAGCGGGAGTTGCTGGACGTAAAGAATAGTTACCATGAACCGTCTCACCTCGGGGCTGATCGCTGGGCCGCCTTAATCGCGGCGCGCGGGCTGACAACGTCAAGCGCATCCGTGGTCGACTGCGGTACCGCCATTACTATCGATGCGCTTTCCGCCCAGGGCGAATTTCTTGGCGGCGTAATCTTTCCGGGGCTGGGGATCTTGCGTACAAGCCTTGCACAGGGGACGGATGGGGTTGAGGTGACGGTGGGAAACGACACAAGCTGTTTAGCCCGCTCAACCGCCGATGGCGTGGCTGCCGGGACCCTCTTTGGCTTGGTTGGGGCGATTGAACGCATATTGCGAGATTGTCAAAAAACTCTGGGAGATAATTTTCAGGTGTTTGTAACGGGTGGAGATGCCGCGACGATATCGTCAAGAATGACCTGGCCCGTGAAGCAGGTTCCTGACCTGGTCCTTAAAGGCCTCGCTCGGATTGCCGAGACACTATGAGGCGCACTCTGTTATGAAATGGTTGTTCGCTGTATTGGTGTTGGCCAATATCGGTTTGTGGATGTGGGCGAGCTGGTATAAGGAAACATCCGGGCAGGAAGCAAGGCAGCCGCGCCCGCCGGTGGCGGCGGAGAAAATGCGTCTGCTTTCAGAACGAGGTGTCCGGCTCAAAATACGCCGGGTCAGGCCGGCCCCGTCCACAGCGCCGCCGCCGGATAACCCGACGCCGGCAAAGGCGAATCATCCTTGCATCCGTATCGGGCCGTTTGCTGAGTTGAAGCAGGCAATGAACGCCGGCAAGAAGCTCGAGAAACTGGATATCGTTTATGAAGGCCGCACTGAAAAACGAAAAACCGTTGCCGGCTATCGCGTGTTCCTGCCGCCGTTTCCTTCCCAAAAGGCGGCCATGCGCAAGCGCAAAGAACTCACCCGCCTCGGTTTCCGGGACCATGCCCTGATCCAGGAAGAAGGCATGCGGAACGCCATCTCGCTTGGCCTGTTTAAAATTGAAGCCAATGCCAATCAGCATCTCCGCAGGCTGGCTGCGAAGGGGGTGAAAGCGAAAAAACGGCCGGTTCATTCGACAAAAACCGTCTACTGGTTGGAGGCAAGCCTCAGCCCTGGCAGGGATAAGCCTGGGCAAAGTTCTCTTGAGTCGCTGAAAAAAGAGCGCTGGGGCGTGCTGGGGATAAAGGTGAACGAGGGGGTCTGCGCCAAGGAGCAGCAGCCATCCTCGGTATTGCTCGGCCCGACTGATGCAGCTTCCAGCGCCCGGTGAGTTGCCTGCCCGACCGGGGTATAATTAAGAATTGCACTCTTTGATGCCCGCATAGCTCAGTTGGGCGAGGCGGAGTTCTGGCGGGCACACTTAAAGGTGTGGCCGCCCCGGCGAGCGCCCGACCATGGGTGAAGCGGAGTTTTCGTGAACGTCCAGTGGACGTTCACGCCGCTGAACGGGCATGCCATGGATGGCATGCCCCGGTCCAGCAAGCGGAGCTGGAAGCACAGCGTCGCTGGTCGGGCCGGAGTTTCACAAGAGCTGAGTCGTCGCGCCATGGATGGTATGTGTAAAGATCATTTTACGCCCGCATAGCTCAGTTGGTAGAGCATCTGATTTGTAATCAGAGGGCCGGGGGTTCAAATCCCTCTGCGGGCTCCAATTCGCGAATACGGTCAGACTTCATGGAAAAAACGCCCGCCGCCGCCCTTATAACCATTCGCGCTTATTACCAATCCTTGCCGAAACACCTGGCGGCGATTCGTCCGCGTATCGGACGTCCGCTGACGCTGGTGGAAAAAATCCTCTTTGCCCATTGGATGGATGGAGGCGAGGCGTTGCCCGAACCCGGCAAGTCGACAGTAGGGCTGAAGCCGGACCGCGTGGCCATGCAAGATGCCACGGCGCAGATGGCGATTCTGCAGTTCATGGTCGCCGGGCGGACGACGACGGCGGTGCCGACCACGGTGCACTGCGACCACCTGATCCGTGCGAAGGTAGGGGCGCGTGACGACCTTGCGGTCGCCGAGCATAACAATAAAGAGGTCTATGATTTCCTGGCATCCGCGGCGGCCAAGTACGGCATGGGCTTCTGGAAGCCGGGCTCCGGCATCATCCATCAGGTCATTCTGGAGCATTATGCATTCCCCGGCGGCCTCATGATCGGCACCGATTCGCACACGCCCAATGCCGGCGGTCTCGGCATGCTGGCCATCGGCGTCGGCGGCGCGGATGCCGTGGATGTAATGGTCGATATGCCGTGGGAACTGCTTTGGCCGAAACTTGTCGGTGTGCGTTTGACCGGCAAGCTATCCGGTTGGACCAGCGGCAAGGACGTGATCTTGAAGCTTGCCGGCATTCTCGGTGCCAGCGGCGGCACCGGAAAAATCATCGAGTACTTCGGTCCCGGCACCCAGTCCTTGAGTTGCACCGCCAAGGCCACGGTGACGAATATGGGCGCGGAGCTCGGTGCCACGACCTCCGTCTTTCCCTTTGATATGCGCATGGCCGATTACCTGCGCGCCACCGGACGTGATGCCGTGGTGCGGCTTGCCGAGCAGCATGCCGCGCACCTTGTCGCCGATCCCGAGGTCACCGAAAAACCGGAAAAATTTTATGATCAAGTGATCGAAATAGATCTTTCGACTCTGGAACCGCATATTGTGGGGCCGCATACGCCGGACTTGGCGCGGCCGGTATCCCAATTGGCCGCGGATGTGAAGGCGCAAGGGTATCCGGCGGCGCTCAAGGCCACACTGATCGGCAGTTGCACCAATTCTTCTTATGAAGACATCGGACGGGCGGCGCACGTGGCGCGGGAAGCGAAGAAGCACGGCCTGAAGGCGCGCGTGCCGTTTCTGGTCACTCCGGGTTCGGAACAGATCCGCGCCACCATCGAGCGCGACGGGTTGCTTGCTGATCTCGAGGCGATCGGCGCCACCGTGCTCGCCAATGCCTGCGGGCCGTGCATCGGCCAGTGGGAGCGCACGGACATCGGCAAGAATGAGAAGAATTCGATCCTGACCTCCTATAATCGCAACTTCCCGCGCCGCAATGACGGCAATCCCGCCACGCACGCCTTCATCGGTAGCCCCGAAGTGGTGACCGCGTATGCTCTGGCCGGGCGCTTGGATGCGAACCCGCTGCGGGACGGCGTTTCAGGGAATGATGGCGTCAAGATCCCGCTTACCCCGCCTCGAGCCCGGGAGTTTCCAGAAAAGGGGTTTGATCCCGGTCAATCCGGTTACAGTGCGCCTTCCGCTCATCCGGAAAACATCGTGGTACGGGTGAACCCAAACAGCGAGCGCTTAAGTCTGCTCGATCCCTTCACCCTGGTGGATATCAAGACCGGCTACACCGATCTTCCAGTACTGATCAAGGCACAGGGTAAGTGCACCACGGACCATATTTCTCCCGCCGGCCCGTGGCTGAAATACCGGGGCCATCTGGACCGGATCAGTGACAACATGTTCTCCGGGGCAAACAACGCCTTCGGCACCAAGCCGGGCACGGGTTACAATGTGTTTACCAACGAAGCTGATCAACCGCTCTATGCCGTAGCCCGGGACTACAAGGCCCGGGGGCAGGGATGGGTGGCGGTGGGCGACCATAATTACGGGGAAGGCAGTTCCCGGGAGCACGCGGCCATGACCCCGCGCCATCTGGGCTGCCGGGTGGTGCTGGTACGCAGTTTTGCCCGCATCCACGAAACCAACCTTAAAAAACAGGGAATCCTGCCGCTGGTATTCGCCAACCCCGAGGATTACGAACGGATACAGGGCGACGACCGCTTGAGTTTCCCGCGCCTCGACAAACTGGCGTCGGGACAGGCGGTTACCGTCACGTTAAACCATGCCGACGGCACCTCAGAGCGTTTTACCGCTACCCACAGCCTGACGCGGGAGCAAATAGATTGGTTTAGGGCCGGTTCGGCACTCAATTTGATCCGCCACCAACCAGGACAGCCGGGCGAGTTTTCACCTAAAATCAAGGATATCTGTTGACAAGTTCCGGGCCCTTGAGCACAATTCGCGGCTTATGTTTTTTGGGAGGGGTTCCCGAGCGGCCAAAGGGATCAGACTGTAAATCTGACGGCTCTGCCTTCGGAGGTTCGAATCCTCCCCCCTCCACCATCTAGATACCGGAAACTAGAGGGTGGAGCGAAAGAGATTGAAGCGGGTTGCAAACGGCAAGATTGTGCTTGGTTGTAAGGCTGCCACCTACATATGCTGGTTTCTAGGCACTGGTTTCTAGAACGCGGGTGTAGTTCAATGGTAGAACCTCAGCCTTCCAAGCTGATGATGTGGGTTCGATCCCCATCACCCGCTCCATTTAAAGGCAGTGACGAGTAGCGAGAGACGAGCGAAGCGTTTGATGCTTTATTGCTACTCGCAACTAGCTACTTAAATTGCCCATATAGCTCAGTCGGCAGAGCACTTCCTTGGTAAGGAAGAGGTCACCGGTTCGATTCCGGTTATGGGCTCCAGGTTGTTGTGGCGACTGCACTTCAAGATTTATCCGGTTAAAGGTTCATTAATACTTATTTTTTAGAGATAACAATACGAGGTTCCCCGTGTCCAAGGAAAAATTCGATCGCAGCAAACCCCATTTAAACGTCGGCACCAT
>FXBF010000327.1_pt1 | contig 16063 bp, 12 predicted proteins | sample 5335321 | NCBI WGS metagenome assembly FXBF01 (sample SAMEA103928391, study PRJEB20085) | sediment metagenome | isolation source: sediment
TCGCGATCCGCGAGGGTGGACGGACGGTCGGCGCCGGCGTGGTCACCAAGGTACTGGAGTAGGGGCGGGAAGTGGGTAGTGATATTCACTAATCACGTCCCGACAGAGCGATGGCTGCGAACAGAGTGAAGCTCACGCTCGCTTGCATCGAATGCGAGTCGCGCAACTACCAGGCGAGCAAGAACCGTCAGAAACATCCGGAGCGTGTCGAGTACCGCAAGTACTGCCGACGCTGCGGTAGGCACACGTTGCACAAGGAGACGAAGTAGCACAGTGGCTATACTCGCCGATTTGGCAAGGCTGCGGCTGTTCATGTCGCAGGTCCCGCCCGAGATGAAGAGAGTCACCTGGCCGGACTGGGAGCAGCTCCGCAATGCCACAGCGGTGATCATCGTCTTCGTGATAGTGGTAGCGGCGATTATCGGTTTCATGGACTTCGTATTCCGCCAGGTCGTGAACTTTATTATTAGCGTGCTTGGCGCCTGAGGCTGAATGGGCGAGCAGACGACGGAGAAAAAGGGTAAGTGGTACGCCGTGCAGACGTACGCGGGCCACGAGAACAAGGTCAGGACTCTGGTACTCAATCGAATCGAGGAGGAAGAGGGGGATTCGATCGAGGAGAAGGAGATCCAGGAAGTCCTGGTCCCTACCCACGAGGTCGTAGAGATCAAGGGCGGCAAGAAGGTCTCGAAGAGGAAACGGCTGTACCCGGGATATGTGTTGATCAGGATGGTCCTCAACGAGCGGACTTTACACGAGATCAACAATATCCAGGGCGTGATCAAGTTCGTGGGCGGCGGCGCTATGCCGCAGCCGTTGCGAGAAGATGAGGTCAACAAGATCCTCGGGATCGAGACCGCCGCTGCGGCGGAAGGCGCCGAGGAAGAACAACGGGTCCCGTTCTACGTGGGACAGTCCGTGGAGGTGGCCGAAGGACCTTTCAGCGATTTCACGGGCATTGTAGAGCATATCGACCACGAGAAGGGGAAAGTGAAAGTACAGGTTTCGCTGTTCGGCCGGTCGACGACGATCGAGCTGGACTACACTCAGCTCAAAGGCTACTAGCAGGCTAGACGAATGGCCAAGCCTAAGAAAAAGGTTATCGGCTTCATCAAACTGCAGGTCCCCGGGGGGCAAGCGACCCCGGCGCCTCCGGTTGGTCCGGCGTTGGGCCAGCACGGGGTGAACATCATGGACTTCTGCAAGCAGTTCAACGCCAAGACGCAGAGCCAGGCGGGCGTGATCATTCCGGTGGAGATCTCGGTCTACGCCGACCGGTCCCTCAGCTTCATCACCAAGACTCCGCCTGCCGCGGTGCTCCTCAAGAAGGAGGCCGGGATCGACAAAGCGTCGGGCGAGCCGAACCGGACCAAGGTGGGGACGGTGAGCCGCGATCAGGTGAAGAAAATCGCGGAAATCAAGCGGGAGGACCTCAACGCCGCGTCGGTCGAGGCAGCGATGCGAATGATCGAAGGGACTGCCCGGTCGATGGGTATCGTGGTGGCTGACTGATGCCTAAGCACGGAAGACGTTACAGGCAGGCCGCGGAAAAGCGGGATGGAGCCAGGTATTACGGCCTGCGAGAGGCGCTTGAGCTGGTGAAGGAGGCGGCTTCCACCAAATTCGATGAGAGTGTCGACGCGGCGGTGCGCCTGAATGTCGATCCGCGGCACGCCGATCAGATCGTTCGCGGCACGGTGAACCTGCCACACGGGACGGGCAAGAAGATCCGCGTGCTCGTTATCGCTGAAGGCGACAAGGCCCGCGAGGCCGAGGAGGCAGGGGCCGATTTCGTCGGGACCGACTTCATTGAAAAGATCCAACAGGGCTGGCTGGAATTCGATGCGGTCGTGGGTACTCCCGATACGATGCGCGACGTCGGGAAGCTGGGGAGGATCTTGGGACCCCGCGGCTTGATGCCCACTCCGAAGTCCGGTACGGTGACCATGGACGTCGGCAAGGCAGTTCGCGAGCTGAAAGCGGGCCGCATCGAGTTCCGTGTGGATCGTACGGGCAACGTTCACGCGCCCGTCGGCAAAGCCTCGTTTGACCTCGATAAACTCGAGGAGAACTTCCAGGGCTTCATGGATGCAGTGCTGCGGGCACGGCCGGCCGCGGCCAAAGGTGGCTACGTAAAGAGCGTGACGGTCTCCAGCACTATGGGGCCCGGCTTGAAGATCGAGCCGACGGCGTTCCGAAAATCCGCCTGAGACCGCGCGAAGCATTCGGGGTTCAGTGGCCGTTCCAGGAACGACGGCCGTTACGAGAATTGAGAGAGCTAAGCGGTCATGGCGCAGCGTACTAGGAAGGAAAAGGTCGAGGTAACCGCGGAGCTGGCGGAACAGCTCGGCAAGGCGGACGTCCTTTATCTTGCCGACTTCACCGGGCTCAACGTGAATGACATGACGGAGCTCCGGCGGCGGTTCCGGGAAGCGGGCACCCGGTTCGTCGTGGTCAAGAACCGCCTGGCTCTGAGAGCCCTCGAGCGGCTCGACCTGCCCGACATCACGGAGTACCTGCGTGGGCCGACAGGGTTCGTCATCGGTAGCGATGACCCTGTGGGGCCGGCAAAGACGCTGCGCGAGTTCGCCAGGGAGTATGAGGACCGCCCGACCCTCAAGGCGGGTGTCGTCGAGAAGCGGTTGGTCTCCGTCGATGAGATCACCCGGCTGGCGGAGCTGCCTGCTCGAGAGGTGTTGCTGGCGGGGATCGCGGGCTCGCTGACGGCGTCCGTCTCGGGCATCGTGGGCGTCCTGGCTGCGCTACTGCGAGCTATCGCCTACATGGTCGAAGAAGTCGCCCGTAAGAACGAGGGTGCGGTCGGTGACAGGCAATCAAGTGGTCAGTAGCCAGTAATCAGTTGTGGGATGGGCGCGGATCGACTGATCGCCGCTGCGTGGTCACTATCACGTGATCGAAGGACGGATCGTTCGGGGTTTTCAGGAGTAGAACAACCGTTACGGAAACGGACGAGGAGACATGAGTAAGGTCGAGGAGATTCTTGACGCAATCGGCTCGCTGACGGTGCTGGAGGCTGCGGAGCTGAAGCAGGCGATGGAGGACAAGTTCGGTGTAAGTGCGGCCGCGCCGGTCGCGGTGGCCGCCATGCCGGGCGCGGCTGCGGGTGAGGCGGCCGAAGAGAAGTTCGAGTTTGACGTGATCCTCACCGGTATCGGCAGTAAGAAGATTCAGGTGATCAAGGCGTTGCGTGAAGTCACGAGCCTCGGCCTGAAGGAGGCGAAAGACGTGGTGGATAGCGCCCCCAGCACTATCAAGGAAGCTGCGTCCAAGGAGGAGGCTGAGCAGATAAAGGCAAAACTCGAAGAGCAGGGCGCTACGGTCGAGCTTAAGTAGGTCCGGAGGAGCTCCGGGGTCGGCGACGGTCGCCGCCCGACGACGTGTGGTCCTGAAGATGAGGTGATTGCTCCTCTGCCTATGCCGCTGGCGTGGTGAAAAAACTCGTACCTGAGAACACAGAACCCCGCGACCCCACGGGACACGGGGGTATCTGTGCTCATGACAAGGCTCGACGGCCCCGATTGGGCCCAAGCGCAGCACTGGGATCGGCGGCGGATCTGAGCGGCCGGGACCAGCGGTGCGTATTTGTGTTGCCGTGCACTTTTCCTGGAGGTATAGACCTTGGCTAAGACCATGACCCGTAGCAGTGAGAAAGCGGCGAGCGCACAGTCGGATGCGGTTCGCGGCAACGGGAAGAACGACAGTGACCTGCCGGTCATCTCCTTTGCGCATCTCGACACGACCATGGCTATGCCGGATCTCCTTGACGTTCAGCGCGAGGCCTTTGCCGCGTTGCTGGAAACGGGAGTCGAGGAAGGGGCGGGCCGGGACTTCGGGCTGGAGCGGGTCTTCAACGAGATATTCCCGAGCACTGACACCAAGAAGAACTTCGTGCTCGAGTTTGTCAGCTACTCGCTAGCCGAGCCGAAGTACAGTGTTGAAGAATGTATGGAGCGCGATATGACCTACGGCGCTCCGCTGAAGGCGATGCTCCGGCTGGTGATCAACGAGGACGTAGGTGGCGAGAAGCGTCCCCGCGACATCCTCGAGAAGGAAGTATATCTCGGGGAGTTGCCGCTGCTCACCGAGCAGGGCACCTTCGTGATCAACGGAGCCGAACGCGTCATCGTCAGCCAGCTGCACCGCTCACCTGGCGTGGTATTCGAGGAGACGATCCACCCGAACGGCACGCGGCTCTACTCGGCCCGCATTATCCCGTTTCGTGGGTCCTGGGTGGAATTCTCTGTCGACATCCACGAAGTCATCCACGTCCACATCGACAAGAAGAAGAAGTTCCCGGCGACAGCCCTGCTTCGGGCGTTTGGGCACGGCAACGACCCCGACATTCTCGATCTGTTCTACGGGGTCCGTGAGCTCGACCTGGAGGCCGTCGCTGGCGATAAAGCCTTCCTCCGCGAGGCTGTCGGGTCGCTGTTCGCGCGCGCCGTCCCGGACCCGAGCTATCAAGGCGAGCCGGAAACCGTGGTGCTCACCGGGTTCGACTTCGAGAAGGACGAGGGTTGGCTGGCGAAGGATCACCTCGACTCCGAAAGCGGCCGCCTGGTCGGCGCGATGGGTGATCGAGTCACCGCCGACCTGATCAATCGGCTGATCGAGGTCGGGATCGAGGAAGTCCCGATCCACCGCGACGCGGATGCCTTGCTCGCGCGTCGGGCGGAGGTGCTGACGACGGATCACATCAAGCAGTTCGTACGCGCGAAGGTGAAAACGATCTCGGTGTACTCCAGCCCGGCCAGGATCCCGCTGCGCGGCCGCTACGAGGAGCTCGCCAATCGGCGTGACTGGAGCCAGGACCCGCGGCTCGCGGCCGATGTGGTGGATCCGGAAACCGGCGAGGTACTCGCCGAGACGGGTCAGTCCTTCGACGCGAAGCTGTTCGAGAAGCTGGCCAAGAAGGGGATTCGGCACATCCAGGTCTTTGCCGGCGGTGCGCGAGGCGAGTCGCCGCTGATCAAGAACACCCTGTCGAAGGACCCGACCCACTCGGAGCCGGAGGCGCTCTACGCCATCTACTCTCTGCTGCGGCCGGGTGAAGCACCGAACCTGGCGACCGCCCGCACCGCGATCGAGCGGCTGTTCTTCAACCCGAAGCGCTACGACCTTGGCCGTGTGGGCCGCTACAAGATCAACCAGCGGCTCAGGGATACTTACCGCCTGCTGGGCATGGAACCGCCGGCCAGCGATGTGACGATTCTTACTGTCGCGGACTTCATCGCTATCGTTCGCTATCTCATCGAGCTGAACGAGGGCCGCGGTTACGTTGACGACATCGACCATCTCGGCAACCGGCGCGTGCGTTCGGTCGGCGAGTTGATCGCCAACCAGTTCTCGGTGGGGTTGTCGCGCATGGCGCGGCTCGTTCGCGAGCGCATGTCCATCGCCAGCGATCCGGAGCAGATCAACATAGACGACCTGGTCAACGCGCGGACGGTGAGCGCCGTGATCCAGTCGTTTTTTGGCTCGTCCCAGCTGAGCCAGTTCATGGATCAGACGAATCCGCTGGCCGAGCTCACTCACAAGCGGCGCCTCTCGGCGCTGGGCCCGGGCGGTCTTACGCGAGAACGGGCCGGGTTCGAGGTGCGGGACGTGCACTACTCGCACTACGGCCGGATGTGCCCGATCGAGACGCCTGAAGGCCCCAACATCGGGTTGATCACGAGCCTTTCCACCTTTGCGCGGATCAACGACCTGGGCTTCATCGAGACGCCCTACCGCAAGGTCGAGAGGGGAAAAGTCACGGGAGCGATAGTCTGGCTGACGGCGAACGAGGAGGAAGAGTTCACCGTGGCGCAGGCGAACGCCGAGTTGAACCCGGACGGCACTTTTATGAACCCCCTGGTGCTTTGTCGTCAGGCGGACGACTACCCGCTGCTCCCGCCGGAGCAGATCGACTTCATGGATGTCTCCCCGGATCAGCTGGTGGCTGTATCACCGGCGCTGATCCCGTTCCTGGAGCATGACGACGCGAACCGCGCGCTGATGGGATCGAACATGCAGCGTCAGGCGGTGCCGCTGCTCTTCCCGGAGCGCCCGCTGGTCGGGACGGGTCTCGAGGCAAAAGTCGCTCGGGACTCCGGCGCCGTTGTCATCGCCGGGCGCGGCGGACTGGTGACGCAGGTAAGGGCGGAAGAGATCGTGATCGATACCGGGCTCGTGAAACCTGGTGGTGATGAACCACTCGCCAAGCTCAGCCAGTTCGATCGCTACAGGCTGAAGAAATTCTGGCGGACCAACCAGGACACGGCCATCAATCAGCGGCCTCTGGTTCAGGTGGGCCAGCGCGTGAAGGCGGGGGACATCATCGCCGACGGTGCGTCGACGGACCGCGGCGAGCTGGCATTGGGCCGCAACGTCACGGTGGCGTTCATGCCGTGGTATGGCCATAACTTCGAGGACGCCATCGTGATCAGCGAGCGACTGGTGAAGGACGACGAATACACATCGATCCACCTCCAGGAACTCGAGCTCCACGTCCGAGACACGAAGCGGGGCATGGAGGAGATCACTCGCGAGTTGCCCAACGTGTCCGAAGAGGCGCTCAAAGACCTGGACGAGCGCGGCATCGTTCGTATCGGTGCGTCGGTTGGGCCGGGCGACATCCTCGTCGGCAAGATCACTCCGAAGGGTGAAACCGAACTATCCCCGGAGGAGAAGCTGCTGACGGCGATCTTCGGTGAGAAGGCGAAGGACGTCAAGGACAGCTCGCTACGCATCCCTCCCGGCATGGCCGGGACGGTGATCGACGTGAAGATCTTCTCGCGCCGGATCGACGACGCGCTTCTCGAGAAGGAGCACGGCGAGAAGATCGGACTGCTCAGAGAGCAGGAGCGGGATGAGATCGGCCGAATCACCGAGGTCCGCGACGAAGAGTTGCGGGAGCTGCTGAGAGGTCAGACGGTCGCGCTCTTCCTGAAGCGCGGGACGATTGAGCCCTACTTCAAGGAAGGCAAGAAGCTAACCGACAAGGCTGTCGAGGAGCTCGAGTTCTCGAAGCTCGACCTGACGGCGCTCAAGGTGAAGAACCCGGCCGTCAGCGAGAAGCTCCGTCGAGTGATCGACGAGTCGCGGCAGCGCAGTGAGAGGGTACGTGAGAAGACAGAAGAGTCGATCGACAAGGTGTTGATGCCGGACGAATTATCTCCCGGGGTGGTGCAACTTGTAAAAGTTTATGTCGCTGAGCGGCGCAAGATCGCTGTCGGAGACAAGGTTGCTGGTCGCCACGGCAACAAGGGCGTCATCGCGCGTATCGTGCCTGAGGAGGACATGCCGTTCCTTCCCGACGGCACCGCCGTCGATATCGTCTTGAACCCGCTTGGCGTGCCGAGTCGCATGAACGTGGGGCAGATCCTGGAAACCCACCTCGGCTGGTGTGGGAAGATCCTTGGCTTCGAGTCGAAGACACCGGTGTTCCACGGGGCGTCGGAGGATGAGATAGGTGTCCTGTTGAAGCTGGCGGGTGTCAGCTGGGCTCACGATTGCCTGAACATGGGGGCGTCTACTCCTCCGGTTCTGACGGACGACCTCGTACGCGAGTTTGTTCAGACCCTGCGTCGCGGTGTCGTGGGAGGTCGTGCCAGGCACGGTGACGGCACGCGGCCGTCGGGTTCGATGCTCGGTTTGGGCCGGACGCTGGACTCACTGGCTGCAGATTCAGGCTCGAAGGCGGTCAGCGCCTACCTCAAGGCGTTGGGCGATTATCTGATCGAAGCCTCGACAGAGCTGGCATCTCGTCGGGGCGAGTCGAGCCTGGAGAAGGCCGGTTTCGGGGGCGCGGCGAAGCTGTCGCGCAAGAAGGCGAAGATTGAAGGACTCGACGAGGCCGTCGGCCAGTTGATCGGCCGGGCAGGGCTGACGCCGGCCGGTAAGGTGCGGCTACGGGATGGCCGGACGGGCGAATACTTCACCATGGAGGTTACAGTCGGCAGCATCTACATGATGAAGCTGGCTCACCTGGTGGACGACAAGATTCACGCGCGATCCATCGGGCCTTATTCGCTGGTTACGCAGCAACCTCTGGCCGGAAAGGCCCAGTTCGGCGGACAGCGTTTCGGAGAGATGGAGGTGTGGGCGCTGGAGGCTTACGGCGCCGCGCACACACTCCAGGAGATGCTGACAGTGAAGTCGGACGATGTGGTGGGTCGTTCACGGGCCTACGAGGCCATTGTGAAAGGTGACAACCTGCCTGAGCCAGGTATACCCGAGAGCTTCAACGTTCTTGTTAAGGAGTTGCAGGCGTTGGGCCTCGACGTGGAACTGGGCCAGAGTAACGAGGGAATCTAGGGAGTCTCGCTCCCCATCTCATTTAGAGGTTAGACTGCAATGATCGATTTTCCAAGGCACCGTGAGACTCGTCCGCAGCGATTTGATTTCATCAAGCTGAAGATCGCTTCGCCGGAGCAGATCCGAGCGTTGAGCTACGGCGAGGTGACGAAGCCGGAGACCATCAACTACCGGTCCTTCAAGCCCGAGCGCGATGGCTTGTTCTGCGAACGCATCTTCGGGCCGGTAAAGGATTGGGAGTGTCACTGCGGTAAGTTCAAGCGGATTCGTTACCGCGGCCACGTCTGTGACAAGTGCGGAGTAGAGGTGACGCTCTCAAAGGTCCGGCGCGAGCGCATGGGGCACATCGAGCTGGCCGTACCGGTGGCTCACATCTGGCTGTTCAAGACGTTGCCGTCCCAGATGGGCTACCTGCTGGGCATGACGCTGCGTGATCTGGAGAAGATCATCTACTACGCGAACTACGTGGTGGTCGAGCCGGGCAAGCAGGATGTCAAACCCCATCAGCTTCTCGATGAGGATGAGTACTTCGAGCTGAAGGCGAAGGCCAAGGAGGAAGGGGACGGCGAGTTTCGCGCCGAGATCGGTGCCGAAGCCGTGCGCTCGCTGCTCAGGCAGGTCATAGTAGACGAGCTGGCGAAGGATCTGCGTCGCAAAGTGGCGACGGAGACCAGCCAGCACCGCAAGAAACAGCACCTCAAGCGGCTGAAGGTAGTAGACGCTTTCCGGAACAGCGATTCCGATGCGGAGCGTCGCAACCGTCCCGAGTGGATGGTGATGGACGTGATCCCGGTGCTTCCCCCGGATCTGCGCCCGCTGGTGCCGCTCGATGGCGGCCGCTTCGCCACGTCCGATCTGAACGATCTATATCGGCGAGTGATCAACCGGAACAATCGGTTGAAGAAGCTGATGGAGATGCGGGCGCCGGAGGTGATCCTCCGTAACGAGAAGCGGATGCTGCAGGAGGCCGTGGATGCCTTATTCGATAACGGGCGCCGCGGCAAAGCGATCCGCGGCCGCGGCAAGCGGCCGCTCAAAGCCCTGTCCGATATGCTGAAAGGCAAGCAGGGTCGCTTCCGCCAGAACCTGCTTGGTAAGCGTGTTGATTACTCGGGCCGTTCCGTGATCGTCGTAGGCCCCGAGCTCAAATTGCACCAGTGCGGGCTGCCCAAGGTGATGGCCGTTGAGCTGTTCCGGCCGTTCATCATTCACGAGCTCGAGCGGCGCGGCGAAGCGGAAACGGTGAAGCGGGCAAAGAAAATCGTCGAGAGAGGCGACGACCCGCGGGTTTATGAGGTGCTTGAAGACATCATCAAGGACCACCCCGTTATGCTCAACCGGGCGCCGACGCTGCACCGACTGGGCATTCAGGCTTTCGAGCCGGTATTGGTGGAAGGGAAGGCAATCCGGATCCACCCGCTCGTCTGCGCGGCGTTCAACGCCGACTTTGACGGGGACCAGATGGCGGTGCACGTTCCGCTCTCGTTTGAGGCGCAACTCGAGTGCCGAGTCCTGATGCTTTCGTCGAACAATGTTCTGAAACCGTCCGACGGGAAGCCGGTCGCCACGCCTAGCCAGGACATGGTTCTGGGGATCCACTATCTCACGAAGCTTCCCACGGATTTCGCTGAGCGGATCGAGAGCGCTTCGCGTTACTCCTCCGTCCACGAGGTGGAACTGGCGCTGGCGAACGGCCGCTTCGTTAGGCTGGACGGGGCGACTGATTACCACGCGCCCATCTATTTCCGGGTCAATGGTGAGTGGCTGGCCACGACTGTGGGACGTTGTCTGTTCAACGACATCCTGCCGGACGAGCTCGGCTTCGTTAATGAGACGGTCGGCAAGGGCGCCGCTTCCGACCTGGTCTTCCAGTGTTTCCGTCGGGTTGGGCTCAAGGGGACGACGGACTTGCTTGACCGGGTGAAAGATTTCGGGTTCAGGTACGCCACCGTGGGTGGAACGTCGATCGGGATCGAAGACCTGGAGATCCCGCCGCAGAAGGGGAAGATCGTCGACAGCGCCCGAACCGACACGGAGCGCTTCACCAAGGCCTACGAGAAAGGCGTCATCTCGAACGGTGAGCGGTACAACCGGGTGATCGATGCCTGGACGCACGCCAACAACGATGTGGCAGAGGCGATGGTGGGCGCCCTGGCGAAGTCTCGCGGCGGCTTCAACCCGGTCTTCATGATGTTCGACTCAGGGTCGCGAGGATCACGCGACCAGATCAGACAGCTCGCCGGCATGCGCGGGCTGATGGCGAAACCGCAGAAGAAGCTCACCGGCGGGATCGGCGAGATCATCGAGAGCCCGATTCTCTCGAACTTCCGTGAAGGCCTCACCGTGCTCGAGTACTTCATCTCGACACATGGAGCGCGGAAGGGCCTGGCCGATACCGCCCTCAAGACGGCGGATGCGGGTTACTTGACACGCCGCCTGGTGGACGTCGCCCAGGATGTGACCATCTCGGAGGAGGACTGTGGAACCGTACTGGGCCTGGAGGTGACGGCGCTGAAGGAGGGCGAGGACATCATCGAGCCCCTGCGCGACCGTATCATGGGCACGGTGGCGCTCGAGGAGGTGGTGGACCCCATCGACAATCAGCGGCTGGTCAAGGCCGGCGGAATGATCAATGAGGAGGCCGCCGAGGCCGTCGAGGAGGCCGGTATCCAATCGGTGCGGATCCGCTCAGTACTGACCTGTGAGTCGAGGCGTGGGATCTGCCGTCAGTGTTACGGCCGCAACCCGGCTACGATGGAGATTGTCGATCTGGGCGAGGCGGTAGGCATCGTCGCGGCCCAGTCCATCGGCGAGCCGGGGACCCAGCTGACGCTGCGGACCTTCCATATCGGTGGTACGGCCGCGCGAATCGCCGCGCAGACACAGCGCAAGTCGAAAGTAGACGGGACAATCAAGTACGATCGCGTGACCATCGTTGTAGGTGCGGATCGAGAGCAGATCGTGACAAGCCGTGAAGGCGAGATCCTGATGCTCACCCCGGATGGCCAGATACGCTCCCGGTTGACCGTGCCGTACGGCGCGACGCTCCATGTCAAAGACGGCCAGCATGTCAAGATCGGAGAGCTGCTGTTCAGTTGGGATCCGTACTCGGAGCCGATCGTGGCAGACCTCGGCGGAGCCATCGAGTTTCAGGACATCGTCGAAGAGGAGACTGTTCGTGAGGAGCTGGACGAATCCACGGGGCGCCGCCAGTTGACCATCATCGAAGATCGCGAGAAGAAGTTGCATCCGCAGATCAACATCATGAGCAACGGCAAGAAGGTTCGCGAATTCATCGTTCCGGTCGGGGCTCAGCTTGTGGCGCGTGATGGGCACAAGGTGAAGCCGGGCGAGACCCTGGCGAAGATCAACCGCGAGGTCTACAAGACGCGGGACATCACCGGAGGTCTGCCGCGGGTAGCCGAGCTGTTCGAGGCCCGCAAGCCGAAGGATCCGGCGACTATCGCCGAGGTTGACGGGGTCGTGTCGTTCCGGGCCATCAAGCGTGGTAAGCGCGAGGTCCTGGTCACATCGGACAGCGGGGAGGAGAAGGTGTACGAGATCCCCGTCGGCAAGCACCTGAGGGTCCACGAGGGCGACCGCGTGCGCGCCGGGGACCGGCTGTCGGAGGGGCCGGTGAACCCCCACGACATCCTGCGGATCAAGGGCCCGCGTGCCGTGCAGGAATATCTTCTCAACGAGATACAGGAGGTCTACCGCCTCCAGGGCGTTCGGATCAGCGACATGCACATCGGTGTCATCGTGCGCCAGATGCTCCAGAAGGTCCGGATCGTGGATCCTGGTAACACGGAGCTGTTGGAGGGCGAGCACGTGGACCGAGTCGAATTCCTCGATACGAACGCGAAGATGCGCCATTCCGGCAAGAAACCGGCACGGGCTGAGCCGCTCCTGCTCGGCATCACCAAAGCGAGCCTGACGACCCGGTCGTTCATCAGCGCCGCGTCGTTCCAGGAGACCACCCGAGTCCTCACCGACGCCTCCGTTCGGGGGGCCAGAGATGACCTCGAGGGGCTGAAGGAAAACATCATCATAGGCCACCTGGTACCCGCAGGGACCGGTATCCACCGGTATCACGATACGGAGTTCCTGGTGGAAGGGGCGCCGATCGAGCACGAGATCAGCGAGCTGGCAAGGGCCCGGGCGGAGCCGGAGGAAGAGGCCGAGGTGAGCCTCGCCGATCTGGTGAAGGGCGTCAGCAACCCCGCAACCGGACCGACAACCGGTACGGGCGACTAGCCAGAGCGAAGGCCGGCGGAGGGCCCGGAGCCGCGCCCGCGGCCCTATCCTGTAACGCCGATCACGATTTGTTGCCGGTGGGATGGCCCGACAGGCAGACGGAACGGCAGAAGGCGCGGGGCTTCGGGGCCTCATGAAAGCCGCGCTTGGGGCGTTGACATCTGGTGGTGCGGGGGTAGCTTTGGTGCGCCCAAAAAAAGCCCCGAGGATGCAGTGCTGGTGCGGTGAATGGGGGTTGACGCACGGGCGGTGCAGCCATAGGTTTGCAGGTCTGCCGACGATCCGGTCTGCACACCCTTCTTGAAAGGCGTCGGGGGCGTCTATCGTCTCCGGCCTTTCTTTCGTTGGACCGGTGCGTTCACGGCGAACGGAGACCGTAAGAGACACGTATGCCGACGATTAACCAACTGGTCCGTTTGGGCCGCAAGAGGCACGCTGCGAAGGACAAGGCTCCTGCGCTCGAGAAGAATCCTCAGAAGCGGGGCGTCTGCACGCGCGTGTACACCACGACGCCGAAGAAGCCGAACTCGGCGCTGCGTAAGGTGGCACGCGTGCGCCTGACCAATGGGTACGAGGTTACGGCCTATATCCCGGGTGAGGGTCACAACCTGCAGGAACACTCGATCGTGCTCATTCGCGGGGGGCGGGTAAAGGATCTTCCCGGTGTGCGCTATCACATCATCCGGGGCAAGCTGGACGCGGCGGGTGTCGCGGACCGCAAGAACAGTCGTAGCAAATACGGGGCGAAGCGGCCGAAGGCCTGATTCGTCATCGACGTAACAGCACGAGCTTATGGCGAGAAGACAGAGAGCAGTCCCCAGAAAGGTACTCTCCGACTCCAAGTTCGGAAGCGAGTCCGTGACGAAGTTCGTGAACGCCTTGATGCGCGACGGCAAGAAATCGACCGCCGAGGCGATCTTCTACGATGCGATGCAGATTGTGGAAGAGCATATGGGGCAGCCGGCGATGAACGTGTATCGCCAAGCGTTCAGCAATACGAAGCCGGTCCTTGAGGTGAAGAGCCGGCGGGTGGGCGGTGCCACGTATCAGGTGCCGATCGAGGTGCGGCCACGGCGGCGGGAAGCGCTGGCGCGGCGCTGGCTGGTGGGAGCCGCGCGAGAGCGTGGAGAGAAGACGATGGCCGAGCGCCTTGCGGCCGAGTTGATGGCGGCGGCCAAGAGCGAGGGCGCCGCGGTGAAGAAAAGGCAGGACGTACACCGGATGGCCGAGGCCAACAAGGCCTTCGCCCACTATCGCTGGTAAGAAGCCGGCCACGAGAGAGTCGCTAATCAGGGAAGTCAAGTAGATATATGCCAAGGCAGGTACGTCTAGAGAGAATTCGTAATATCGGCATCATGGCGCACATCGATGCCGGTAAAACAACGACCACCGAGCGCATCCTTTACTATACCGGCAGGTTGCATCGGATGGGCGAAGTGCATCATGGCGACGCCGTGATGGACTGGATGGAACAGGAGAAGGAACGCGGGATCACCATTACGTCCGCTGCAACCACGGCGTTCTGGAAGCGCGACGATGTCGAGTATCGGATCAACATCATCGACACCCCCGGCCACGTAGATTTCACGGCGGAGGTCGAGAGGAGCCTGCGCGTTCTCGATGGCAGCATCGCGCTGTTTTGTGCCGTCGGCGGTGTGGAACCCCAGTCTGAGACGGTCTGGCGGCAGGCTGATCGTTATGGCGTGCCGCGGATCGCGTTCGTCAACAAGATGGACCGGGTCGGCGCGGACTTCGACAACGTGGTCGAGATGATCCGCGATCGTCTCGGAGCAAACGCGCACCCGATTCAATACCCGCTAGGTGAGGGCGAGCTGTTCACCGGCGTGATCGACCTCATTCGCCAGGTCTCGGTCGTCTACGACGAGGCATCGCTGGGGGCCCAGTGGACGGAAGGACCGGTCCCTGACGCCCTCAAAGACAAGGTGTCGACTCTGCGCCATGACCTGATCGAGGCCGCCGTCGAGCACCATGAAGGGCTCCTGGAGAAATACCTGGAGGACGAGGAGCTGCTGACGGTCGATGAGGTGCGCGAGGCGATACGGCATGCAACGGTGCGCAACTTCATAACCCCGGTGCTCTGCGGGGCGGCCTTCCGCAACAAGGGCGTCCAGCAGCTGCTCGATGCCGTCGTCGACTACCTGCCATCCCCAACAGACGTCCCCGCCATCCGTGGCCACCTTCCGCACCACGACGAGCAGATCGTCATGCGGGAGACGAGCGATGACGCTCCGCTTAGCGCCCTCGCTTTCAAGATCGCGACGGACTCCTTCGTCGGCCGCCTGACCTACCTGCGAGTATACAGCGGGTCGCTGAAGGCCGGCTCGTACGTGTATAACGCGTCGCAGGACAAGAAGGGGCGCATCGGCCGGCTACTGCAGATGCACGCCAACAGGCGCGAGGAGCGGGACGAGATCTATGCGGGCGACATCTGTGCGGCGATCGGTCTGAAAGAGACGAAGACCGGCGAGACATTGTCAGACGAGGATCACCCGATCATCCTCGAGGCGATGAAGTTCCTCGAGCCGGTGATCTCGGTGGCGATCGAGCCGAAAACGAAGGTGGACGAGGACAAGCTGGCCAGGGCGCTGGCGAAGCTGGCGGAGGAGGATCCGACGTTCAAGGTGCACACCGATCCGGAGACTGGACAGACGATCATCTCCGGCATGGGCGAGCTACACCTGGAGATCATCGTCGATCGGCTGCGGCGCGAGTTCAAGGTCGACGCGAATGTGGGGCGCCCGCAGGTGTCCTACAGGGAAACGATCAGAACGGCGGCTCACCATGTAGAAGGGAAGTACATCCGCCAGACCGGCGGGCGGGGCCAGTACGGCCATGTGGTCATCGATCTGGATCCCGCTGAACCCGGCAGCGGGCTGATCTTCGAGGACAAGGTCGTCGGTGGAGTCGTCCCCAGGGAGTACATCGGCTCGGTTGAGCGGGGCGTTCGAGAGGCGATGGACGCGGGTGTCCTGGCGGGCTACCCGATGGTGGACCTCAAGGTGAGGCTGATCGACGGCTCCTACCACGAGGTGGACTCCTCGGAGATGGCGTTCAAGATTGCCGGCTCCATGGCGCTGCGGGAAGCGGTGCGGCGTGGCGATCCGGTGCTTCTGGAGCCCGTCATGGATGTGGAGGTTGTGACGCCCGAGGACTACCTCGGCGCCGTTGTGGGTGAGCTTTCCAGCCGGCGCGGAAAGGTCGGCGGCATCACGCAGCGCGGCGAAGCGCGGGTAGTGGGAGCGAGCGTCCCGTTGGCGGAGATGTTTGGCTACTCCACCGCCCTCCGCTCGATGAGCCAGGGGCGTGCTGTTTACACCATGCAGTTTTCTCACTATGACGAGGTGCCGAAGCAGACGGCCGACGAGATTCTCAACCGAGGCGAGACTACAGTTGCAGTAGGGTCGTAGGACGCGGTCCAGAGGGAGCGAGGAGAGGATGGCGAAGGCGAAGTTTGAGCGGACGAAGC
>FXBF010000328.1_pt1 | contig 16044 bp, 16 predicted proteins | sample 5335321 | NCBI WGS metagenome assembly FXBF01 (sample SAMEA103928391, study PRJEB20085) | sediment metagenome | isolation source: sediment
TCCACCATTTTTGGATCCAGCGGAATCCAAAAAGCATCAAAGTCAGCGTAAATGCTGGCTTTCTTGTGCCTTGCCTATCCAGAACTGCCCCATACTGTCCATTGACATCCGGGAGCAACATTGGGGGGCGATGGCCTCTTGTCAAAATGAGTTGCCCCCAAATGGCCCTCACCAATTCAGCCGTCAAATTCTGCCACAATGTCCCCTCCGCATTTGAAATTAATGGCCTTTGCGCATCATGGTCAGCGAAATCCGTGAAAGGATCGAAAGCAAAGATTATTCGGATGCGCGTGAATCGAGGTATTCGATCGCTTTCTCGAAGTCGCGCCTTTTTGGATTGCTGTGGGTCATATTGCGAATGACCATTAGTTTGGAGTGCTCAACGCCAGCGTTTCGGAAAGCTCTATATGCCTTTTTGGTCGGTTCAAGCGCCTGATCGAACGTACCGGTAAGGAAGACGTAACGGTTGGCTCTGATCAGGTCCAGGCGTTCAGGCTCCTCCGCGCCCCAGAACTCCGCACCACAGTTGAATATCGCGCCTTTGAACACGTCCGGATATCGAGCTGCAACCATGCTGGCAACTTTTCCGCCCCCCGAAAACCCGGTCAGATAAATTCTCTCAATGTCGATCTGGTAATACTTGTCGATAACGGCAGGCGCGGTAAGCGCATAGGCTATCCTTCGTGGCACTTTGACTCTGTTGCCGGAATTGTTGGCGCCGATCCAGATGAGATTGTACTCATCCAAGAGCGACTTCCACGGCTTTGGTATGTTGCCTTTCTGCTTGGGGCTGATATAAATCAGTACGCCGGCGGGGCGTTCCGGGTCGTAATTCTCCGGCACGTAGATTTCCCACTCAACCGCTTCGTCTGACGGGATGATGCGCTCGTATTTTTCCGCCGACGTCGCACCGAGAAGTTCTGTGATAGTAAACGAGGCATTGAATTCGCCGGTCCGGACAAGCTTTTCGGGCATAATTCCATCTACGGCGTTGCGGTCCGCATCACTGGCCGAAGATATGCTTGGTCCAAGAAAGATCGTTGCAAGAAAAAGGGCAAACTTCATGGGTAACTCAAAGTCAGGTACCAATCTGCGCGCAGTGTCGAGAATAACATCCGGGGTGCCTGCAACGGACGGCGCAGGTGTCCGCATGACGCGTCTCATCGGCACAGCAGATTTGGATCACGTTGATCCATTCCTGTTACTGGACGTGTTTCAAACTGAGAATCCCGATGACTACATTGCAGGCTTTCCTGCTCATCCCCATCGGGGATTTGAAACGGTTACGTACATGTTTGCCGGCAGGATGCGGCACAAAGACAATGCGGGAAACGAGGGCGTCATCGAATCAGGCGGTGTGCAGTGGATGACAGCCGGAAGCGGCATCGTGCACTCCGAAATGCCCGAGCAGGAAGACGGTCTGATGTGGGGTACGCAACTGTGGATAAACCTGCCCCGCACCGAGAAAATGGCGACACCCGCGTATCAGGAATTTTCTGCGGGGCGTATTCCAAAAGAGACGCAAGCAGGCGACATCGAGGTAACCGTTGTTGCCGGTGTGACCACGCAAGGTACGGTTGGTGCGGTGACCGGCCGCCCGACAGATCCTCTTTATCTCGACGTGCGACTGCCGGGCGGTGGCTGCTTTACAGAAGCCGTACCATCCACGCACAACGCGTTCATATTCGTGGTTGAGGGGTCGATAAAGATTGCAGCAGATCGCATCGATGCGTCGAGTGTCCTTGAGGCTGGAAAACTTGCAATCCTCGGAGACGGGGATACCGTTGAAGCGAGCGGCGGGGGATCGGCCAGTCGGTTTTTGCTGGTTGCCGGTCAGACAATCGATGAGCCAATCGCGCGTGGCGGCCCATTCGTTATGAACACACAAGACGAGCTGCGGCAGGCCTTTGCAGACTATCAGTCTGGCAACTTTTAGGCGGGGACCTTATTCCCCTGTAATTCTCTTTTTGACAGTGCTCTCGAGACTAGTCATTCCCGCTGACCTGCCGAACGCCAATGCTTCCTCGTCCGTTGCACCGTTTAGTTTTTCTCGCAAGGCGAGTAAGGCGCCGACACGATTACTGGTGCCGCAATGCACGAGTACCGGCTCATTATAGTTGCTTAGAATCCGGTCGAGTTTTTTGGCGTTTTCGAAATTGATGCCGGCTCGTCCGTCGATCGGCAGGGAGACGTAATCCATACCGAGTCCTTCGACGACATTGTGTTCGTCCAGACCCCGGTCTTCTCCCGCCGTTCGAAGATCGATGACAGCGACATAACCGTCGTCGGCCAGCTCTTTGAGTCCCGCCTGGTTTGGCTGGCCGGCGGCCGTAATCCCGTCAGCGGGCTCGAATCGGTATTTCCATTCCGTCTCGTCAGCGCCGGCCACTGCTGATATCGCCAACGCAAGCAACAACGCTGCGCCGATGAGCCAGCGATGACGGCTGCCAGGGTCATTGATTCTCATCTCGCCCTCCCCCTTTCCGGATCGTTGAGCTTAGTCTGACAGCTCGATTGTAGATGGAAATTCCATGCCGCGCTCGGTGAACTCGACCTGGAAAGTCATGCGGGAAAACATATTGCCAATGGCGACCATGACCTCGCCAATCGCGGCCTTGAGTTCCGGCGGTGTCGCATCTTTCTCGTCATCCTCGATGACCATGGTCTTAGCAATAAAATCGTAGTATCGGGCAGCGTCAATCTCCACGCTGACGAACGGGTGCGGATCATTGATTGCAGCAGACAACATTTCCCCCAGCCGCGCCTCGGAACCCTGACCGATCGATAATGCCAATGCGTTGTCGGTCATTGCGACGTAAGCCGCGTCGACCACGCCGGCGAGCTGCTGGGATTCAAATCTGACCGGCTCGCCATCAGGCTTGATATCGAGTCCTGCAATCTCCGGGCTGAACATGGCACCCATCGCAAGCAGTCCGGCCGCGTTGTCCGTGGTAACAAGAACCCTGAGGTCGGCCGATGTCGGCGGCTGATTATTGGCGAGATCCATTCCTTTGATATCTTCCACGACTGCTAGAAATCCCTTGAAGCTGTAGACCATCGGAGGGATGGGCTGGTTCAGTACCTCTCTTCCCCGTGCGACACCGTCCTGCAAGTCCGCAAGTAGTTCACACTCGTAAGGATCGGCCTCCATCGCATCGAGTCGTGCCGTATAGAACTCACGGGCGGCGAGAAGATCGATGCTCATGCCGAATGCGAGCAGGCCGCCCTGCTCGCTTCCGAGGCCCGGCACCGGGGCCGGTAATGTGGCAAGCCCGGCGGCGATATCGCTGCGTACTTCTAGAATCGTGTTGGATACAAACTGATCGACGCTCATCTCCGTGTAGCCGGTTACGATTCTGGGCGCAATGCCGGACATGGCGCGAATTTCCGATTTACAGTCATCGTCTAATTCCGAGCCATCGTAATCCAGGAGCGCCAGCAGCTCTGAATTCACGCCTGACTGATCGTCAAGGAAAGTGGCTGCGATCCGCTCGAAGTCGACCAAGCCGACCAAATACGTCAGAAATCCATTGTCGTCGATGATTTTTTGCAGCTCACCCGTATCGGCAATGTTTGAAGAAGGCAGCGTCAGTCCCAAAACGGATTTGAGGAGGTCGTCTGCTAAATTCGTCGGCACGATACTGAGCACAAACTCGTCGTCGATCACTGCGATAACGAGTTGCGCCTCCTCGTTTCCTGCATAGCGATACGACTGGCCATCGATCGTCGCTACCGACATGCTGTCCTTTGCCTTTTCCTCTATCCGGGCGATTGCCGCATCGAGAAGATCGCCGTCCGAAAGCGTCATCCGCATGACAGGGAGCAAGCCGACGCCATACAACACCATCGTCGAATCGCGTTCGAAGCCGGCGCTACGAAAACCCTCTATGCTCAAGAGCCCGGCCAACTCTTCCAGTGCTTCAACCGCTTCACCCGGCAAGCCATCGTCACCTTCAGAATCGGCACTTTTCGCCGCACTGATCTCAACGATCGCCCGCAGCACACCCTGATACGACCTTAATATCGCATCGACCTTGGGCTCCAGCTTGTCGGCCACCTCGTCAGGCAACGGATCCAGCATCGCAAAAACATACGGTGTATCCGCAGGAACATATCGGAGCAGGCCCGTGTCCGACACGGACGCAGAGGCAGATTCGCTTTCATCAGGTGATCCGTTGCATCCGATTGTCACAAACGATACGAAGCACAAGCCGAGAATCGTTTTGAGGGAAATAGCTTTGAACATGAGGAACATTCCGTCGTGGAAAGGGCGTGAACTGTAATCGGGCATTCTGCGATACTCGCCGTCAGAAGTCACACCAGTGACAAATAAATCAGAAGAGTCGAATGGCCGAGAATAACAATCGAAATCACCACCGGTTCGACCTCGTTGTGTGGGGTGCATCGGGCTTCACCGGCAGACTCGTTACGGAATATCTTGTCGGCAGGTACGGAACCGGTGGCGAACTGCGATGGGCGATCGCCGGACGGGATCAGGCGAAGCTGGAGACGGTCTGCTCGGAACTCGGTTTAGGAAACAACGACCTGCCCATCATTATCTCGGATAGCTTCGACAGCGAAGCAATTCACCGACTCGCCAGCGACACCAAAGTCGTCCTTAGCACGGTCGGGCCCTATGCGAAATATGGTTCGGCTCTCGTAGAAGCCTGCGTGGCGCATGGAACCCACTATTGTGATCTCGCCGGCGAGGTCCAGTTCATGCGCAAGATGATCGACCGGTTCCAGTCGGACGCCGAGAAAAGCGGCGCCCGAATCGTTCACAGCTGTGGCTTCGACTCGATCCCGTCTGATATCGGCGTCTGGTTCCTGCAGCGGGAGGCGCAGCAGCTTCACGGAGGGCCCTGCACGGAGATCAAGCTTCTTGTCAAAGCCATAAAAGGCGGCGCCAGCGGCGGAACTTTTGCCAGCATGATGAATGCGCTCGAGGAAAGCCGGCATGATCGCGATATCGCGCGGATTCTCCTTGACCCGTACAGCCTGAACCCGGCGGGTGAGCGAAGCGGTCCAGATAGCCGGGACCAGGCGGGCATCGAATTCCATGACGAGACCGGCGCCTGGACTGCGCCGTTCGTAATGGCATCCGTAAATACCAGGATTGTGCGCCGGACGAATGCGCTGCTTCACTATCCCTACGGCCGGGATTTTCGATACAGTGAAGCGACAATGACCGGTAGCGGCCCGGCCGGGTGGCTGAAATCGGCAGGCATGACTGCAGGGCTTGGCGGATTCATGCTCGCGAGCTCCTTCGACCTCAGCCGCGCATTTCTTGTCAGACGAGTATTGCCCAAACCGGGCGAAGGCCCGGGCAAGGCGCAGCGAGAGGCCGGGTTCTTCAACTTGTTGCTGGTCGGAAAACTGGCGAACGGATCATCGATTCGGGCGCGAGTCACGGGCGACCGTGACCCGGGCTATGGATCGACCTGCAAAATGCTCAGTGAAAGCGCTGTATGTCTCGCCAGGGACGATTTGCCGTCGCGCGGCGGCTTTTGGACGCCTGCCTCCGCCATGGGCGATGCATTGCTCAGACGGCTCGTGGATAACGCCGGCCTCGGATTCGACCTGGTGTGACTCAGTGTGCCGTTCCCGGCAAATGCATTGAAGGGTTTTGCCGGCAACCGTCAAGCAAATATCATTTTGGCCTGTCGCTCACTATAATCCGCGACCTCTGATGACGGCGCCTTCACGAGAATCGGAGCTGGCCTATGCTCAGCTTCAACCAGATGACATTCTGTCGGCAATCGACGGCCTCGGTTTTCGATGCGACGGCCGATTTCTCGCCCTCAACAGCTATGAGAACCGTGTCTATCAGGTCGGGGTCGAAGACAGCGAACCGGTCGTCGCAAAGTTTTATCGGCCTGGCCGCTGGAGTGATGATGCCATTCTCGAGGAACACCGTTTCACGGCCGAGCTTGCGGAAAAGGAGATTCCGGTCGTCGAGCCCCTGGAAATTTCAGGCAACACGCTGCATCACTGCGGGCCATTTCGTGTATCAGTGTCACCCTGTCACGGTGGCCGCGCGCCCGAACTGGACGATCACGATCTCTTGCAGCAATTGGGCAGGCTTGTCGCCAGGATACATTTACAGGGTGAAACGAGTACTTTCGAGCACAGGCCGACGATTGACATCGATACTTACGGCCGCGCGTCTCACGACTACCTTCTCGATCAGGGATTCATTCCTGATGATTTGCAGGAAGCATATATAAGTATCGCTGAGCATCTTTTCGTCAATGTCAACGCATGTTTTGACCGCGCCGGCGGTTCACGATTGATTCGCCTGCATGCGGATTTTCATCCCGGCAACGTATTGGTGGCTGCCGAACGACTACACATCGTAGACCTGGACGACGCTCGAAGCGGACCCGCCGTTCAGGACCTGTGGATGTTTTTGTCAGGGGATCGAAGCGAACAAATGCCACAGCTGGCTGCGCTACTTCGGGGTTACGAAGAGTTTCGCGCATTCGATGCGCGCGAACTGCACCTGATCGAGGCGCTCCGAACGCTGCGAATTATGCACTATGCCGCCTGGCTTGCCCGGCGATGGGAGGACCCGGCATTCAAGATCGCCTTCCCCTGGTTCGACTCGGGCCGATATTGGGACGAGCACATTTTGACACTGCGCGAGCAGGCGGCGTTGATGGAGGAAGAGCCGCTTGTTTGGTCGGCATAGCTCTGAACTGAAACTAGCAATCTGTCTGACTTAGGCGATCAAAGACCAGGCGAGAGCGCAGGGTCGCACTCCGTAGTGGTGAAACATTCGAGCTAGCGCGAGGTCAGATGGCTGCGCCTGGAGCCGATCTCGAATCGTTCGATCCAGCGTGAGAATGTTCGATCGCTCAATTCCATCAATGGTTGTATCGACCCGTTCGTTCGCTCCCTGATTTGCCCCGGGTCGATTGTTCCTGCCGCCTCCTCCAGCAGTGGCTGATAGCCGGCTCTGTCAAGCCACCGCGCGATCAGGGAGCGATTCACTTCGAGATGAAATTGAAAGCCGTAGGCGCTTTCCCCGTAGCGAAATGCCTGCACCTCGCAGGCATCGGACCTTGCGAGGTGCACGGCCCCGGCTGGCAATTCTATTGCGTCCTCGTGCCATTGAAATACCTGTTGCCGGGAGCTGAAAGCAGACAGTACGGGGTCCTTTGCACCCTCGGCTGTCAGATCGACGTCGTACCATCCGATTTCCCTGGCGTGATCCGGCCGCACATTCGAACCGAGGGCACGCGCAAGCAATTGCGCACCCAAGCAAATGCCCAGAACTGATATGCCTCTCTCCAATGCGTCCTGAAGCAGCGACACCTCGGTCGCAATATTCGGATAGTCATCGATTTGGTCTGCGTTCATCGGACCACCGAGAACGATCAGGGCCGAATAACCATCCAGGGACGGCATCTGCCGCGGGTCGCGCGCGAAGTTGACATAGCGAATTCGAAACCCCGCATTCTTGAGCAGCGGGTCCAGCGTACCGAGAGGTTCGAACGGCACATGTTGAAATACGAGAATTTTTGGTCGCGCCATGTGCAGTTCAAATCGTCATTTGGATGTCATCAGCGGGCCCCATTATGGCAAAAGGCAGCAGCTCAGACCGTGCTTGTTGCGCTGCCCATGAACCGGGACTAAAGTGATACTGACAGTCCGGGCCGGAAAATCTGTGGAACTCCGGCTAACTGCAATGCTCTGATATATGGACGAACTGAGGCGTAGCAGCCTCCCCGGGGACGCGGCGATTTGAATTCGAATACGCTCAAGGCGATAACGACAGCGGTTTTTCTGACCGCGATTGGCGGTTGTTCGTCCCGGGTTACGGTCAATAATCCAACGATCCCGGAGCCCCTGGTCATAAAAATTCCTCTTTCCGTTGCCGTCAGGTATCCGGATGCATTCGAGCGCTACGTTCACGAAGAGCAAGTCATGGGCAGGGAAAAATGGACGATTGATCTTGGCCGGTCCAACAAGTTGCTGTTTACCAAGGTTTTTGGCGCGATGTTCAATGAGCTGACGGTCGTTGACGGTAGTGTGGATCCAAGTGACATGCAATTCGATGCGTTGATCGAACCGAGTATCGACGCATTCGAGTTTTCGACGCCAAGTCAAAGCCAAACGCAGGCATTCGCAGTCTGGATCCGCTATCGCATCAAAATATTCGACAGAGAGGGTAAGCAATTTGCGAACTGGCCGATCAGTGCTTATGGCAAGAGCCAAAGTACAACGATGGGCAAGGATAATGCGCTGCGTCGTGCAGCGGTTTTGGCAATGCGCGATGCGGCGGCATTGATCGTTATGCAGATGGACAAAGCGACCCGCATAGGCCGGATAAGTCGTCCCTCCCTGTCCAGCGTCACCGCCAGCCCCGAAACTCCTGCACCTGAACCGGCATTGCCTGAACCGGCATTGCCTGAACCGGCATTGCCTGAACCGGTAGAGGAAGAAGCGCAGCCAACTGCCTCGGAGGACACGACAGATGAAACGGGATAGCTACTTGAGCAATCACATCGGCATGCTTGGAAAGCTGATTTTGGTGATACTGTCCGGCATCTTCATCGGTGCCTGCACTACTGCACGCATCGAAGATGTCAGGGTGACTGCAACCGGAATTCAAGAGGGCGAAGGCGTCGTCATCATGGCCAGGAGTTATCATCTTGGAAACGAAACCGAGACGAAGTTCATCGATTGTGTTGGCTCGGCGATCGGTCGTGGATCTGACCGTCTGCGCGTCGTGCCGACCGACGAATTTGTCGATGCCCTTTTCCCGTGGTTCGAACCCAGAACTGCGCCGGCAGACACCAAAGGGCTGCCCGATCTACTGGAACGGCCTGGCGTCGCCGACATAATTGCTCAAAAAGGCGTGCGCTACGTAATCTGGCTTGATGGTGACACGGATAGAGTCGCAGGTGGCGGCAGCCTGTCATGTGCAGCAGGTCCGGGGGGCGGTGGCTGTTTCGGTTTCGCCTGGTGGCAGAATGATTCGAAATATGAAGCTACCGTATGGGACCTTACTGCGCTGGAATCGGCCGGCACGATAAGCACGGACGTCAGCGGTACATCCTTCCTCCCGGCGGTCGTTATCCCGATCCCGCTATTAGCTCGAACTCGGGCAAAAGCCTGCAAAGGGCTTGCCGATCAGTTGAAGATGTTTATCGTCGCCGACGAAGCCGCCTGACCCGTAGACTTCACGCAGTGTCTCCCCGGGTTATCAGGGGCGCCCACCCCGCACGAACGCCTTGCGGTAATAGGCAGAGTTCAGTTCCGCAATGGTGACCTCGCGTCCTGTCGATGGCGCATGTACGAATCGCCCGCTGCCGAGATAAAGGCCGACATGTGAGACCTTACCCTCGATGTTGAAAAATAATATGTCCCCGACGCGTAAACTGTTCGCAGCGACTGGCTGTAAATTTCGCCACTGGCCGGCGGTAGTTCGAGGTATCGATTTTCCGGCTTTCGAATAGGCGTACTGTACGAGCCCGCTGCAATCGAAGCCGTTGGTTGTGCTTCCGCCGTAACGATACGGCACACCCAATTGCCTGACTGCAACGACTGCTGCCTGCTCGCCGACATCGCGTCGTTTTACCGGTTGCGTCTGCCTGGCTATGACCTCGCCGCTGCCGCCGGCTGATTGTTCGTGCTGCTGCGTGGAACACGCGCCAAGCACGCCGCCGATCAGTACGACTACGTGAATGTTTACAAGAGTCCTGGCTGCCTGCGATATCATGTCACCCACCCATGTGCAGACGGTACCCTGAACAGCCGGAAATCGAAATGAACTGTGTCCCAGGATCACGAATCCGGCCAATTTCGATAGTTATCTTCTGGTTCTTTGCCTGCAGTGTCGCGGCGTCAGCACCAGGGATCGCAGAGCCGAAAAAGGAGCGAGTTTACGGTGCTGACTATTCGATTGCGCCGGACGTCTCGAAATCTGGCGCCTTTGTAGAGCTCAGGATTACTCAAAGAGAGGGATTGTTACGCGAACTGAACATGCCCTTTGACCCGAAGACGCTGAGTGATATCGGCGGGGATGGGCAGATTTCCGTCAATGATGGACGAATACGCTGGCTGCCGCCGGCCGACGGCGGTCGACTACGCTGGTTCGCAACAATCAATCACCTGAGAAACAACGATACCTACGACGCATTCATCGGCGATACATGGGCGCTATTCAGGGCTGAGGACGTAATACCGCCGACGGCGACCCGAACGCTGCGGGGATCGGTGAGCAAAACCAGGCTGATGTTCGACTTGCCTGATGGCTGGTCTGCGGTGACCGAGTATTTCAAGCGTTCGAACGTATTCGATGTTTCCAATCCCGATCGCCGCTTCGACAGGCCGACCGGCTGGATCGTGCTCGGAAAACTTGGCGTAAGACACGAAACCATTGCCGGCGTGCGTGTGGTCGTGGCGGCACCGGTGGGCCAAGGCGTACGGCGGCTGGACATTCTGGCGATGCTGAACTGGACATTGCCCGATCTCGTCCGCCTGCTCCCCGGATTCCCGCGACGGTTGACCGTGATCAGTGCCGGCGATCCGATGTGGCGTGGCGGACTGTCCGCGCCGGGTTCATTTTACGTACACGCAGACCGACCCTTAATCAGTGAAAACGGCACGAGCACAATCATGCATGAGGCGATCCACATTGGCTTGGGGATTCGCGCCGTCAAGGGCGCAGACTGGGTAATTGAGGGTCTTGCTGAATACTATAGCCTTGAGATTTTGCGGCGAAGCGGAACGATCAGCGAAAAGCGATACAGGTCTGCGAGATCGGAACTGGCCAGCTGGGGCAAGAACGCCAATTCATTGTGTGCGGATCCGTCGACTGGCGCCATCACCGCCCGTGCCGTGACTTTATTCGCAGGACTCAACAATGAAATCAGTAAAAAAAGCGAGAGGAAGTACAATCTCGACGATGTCGTTCGCAGGATGGCCGATTCTCGAAGCAAGATTTCAGCACAACAACTCCGCAAGATTTCCGCAGAGCTGACTGGCAGCGAAAGTGAAGTATTGAGCGACAAAGGCCTGAACAACTGCGAGAATTAGCGCCGCGTGAAAAGCAGAAATTGTCCATGGACAGACAACACGATCTTGAGCTGATACTGCGTTCCCGAACACCCATTGTAGCGATTGAGACTCGCGATGAATCTCGTCTGCTGGAGCTATTGAAGTCAATAACGGTAGCTCGCGCCTCAGATGGTTATCTACCCCTGTTTTGCTGGACTGTCACGGACGGCCTGCAACGCCTCGATATATCTCTCGAACCTCAGTTGCATAACTCGCAACCGGAAGAAGTGCTGAGGCACATCCGCGCGGTTACGAAGCCGGGCATTTATGTCCTGCTCGATTTCCATCCATACCTGGAAGATCCCGTCAACGTAAGGTTGCTGAAGGACATTTGCATTCGATTCAATGAAGTGACTCGACACCTGATCCTTGTAAGCCACCGTGTCTCGCTGCCGGTCGAGCTCGAGAGCTTCAGTGCACGTTTTGATATGGCACTGCCGACTGATAGTGAGCGCGAGGAAATTATTAAGCGGGTGGCCGCCGAATGGGCGCTCGAGAATCCCGGCTCCCAAGTCCAGGCCGATCCCAAAGCATACCGCCTCCTGATACAGAATCTTTCCGGTTTGACCGACGCTGACACTGAAAAGCTTGCGAGAAATGCCATCTTCTTCGATGGCGCTATAACCAAGAGCGACCTGCCGGGCGTGATGCAGGCCAAATACGAGTTACTGAATCACGGCGGTATTTTGCAGTTCGAATACGACACGGCGAAGTTCAGCGATGTCGGTGGCTTAAGGATGTTGAAGGACTGGTTGGCCATGAGAAGAACGGCGTTCGTGAAAAATGAAGGCGCCCCGCAACTCGACCCACCCAAGGGAATTCTGCTTATCGGCGTCCAGGGCTGCGGCAAGAGTCTGGCAGCCAAAGCGACCGCAGGGATTTTCGGCGCGCCGCTGCTGCGTCTGGACTTTGCCGCGCTGTATAACAAATATCATGGCGAGACCGAGCGCAACTTGCGCGAATCTCTGAAAACCGCCGACGTTATGACGCCCTGCGTCCTGTGGATAGATGAAATCGAGAAAGGCCTCGCCGGTAGAGGTGGCGAGACCGGGACTACGCAAAGGGTTTTGGGAAGTTTCCTGAGTTGGATGGCAGAAAAAGATCGAGAGGTCTTTGTTGTTGCAACGGCAAACGATATCAGCGCACTGCCGCCGGAGCTCGTACGCAAAGGGCGGTTCGACGAAATTTTCTTTGTCGACCTGCCTAACCCCGGAATTCGGGAAACGATACTGAAGATTCACCTGGAAAATCGCGGCCAGTCGGTGGCGGATTTTGACCTGGGAACTCTTGCCGCAGCGATGGCTGGTTTTTCCGGCGCAGAGATCGAGCAGGCAGTAGTTTCGGCGCTTTACGCTGCTCACGCGAACAAAATGCCGCTTGCAAACGCTCACATTTTGGGCGAGATACAAAAAACTCAACCACTGTCAGTTGTCATGTCGGAGAAGATCGGATCGCTTCGCCACTGGGCATCCGGCCGCACCGTGGCCTGCGACTGACCGGTGGCCTCCGTGTTGTCACCTTATTTAACCTAACGCTTGGAATGCTGTTTGCAGGTAAGCCGTGTAGCGGCGCGCTTCGAAGCGGCACCCCAGGATCGCTCTCGTGTTAAAATCTCCTGGTGGCTAATGACAATAAAACAATCAATAACTTAGTCTCCGACCAAGACGACGATCCTACCGCAGAACTGGAACTTCTGTCCGAAGCAGCTCTCTCGGAAATCGAGTCTGGTCGCGAAATCGAAGCGGAATCGGACGGCGACACCTTCGACTTCGCAAAGTTGGAAGCGGAACTTGGCGGTGCCGACCAAACAATCTCAAGCCTGAAGTCAGATCTAAAATCACGCACTGAGAGCATCAGCAAGTTACAGTTTGACATGGAACAACTCCGATCGAGATGGTCTGGACTCGAAAAGGAAATCAGTGTCCGCGAGAAAATCACCGAAAACCTTACGGAGGAATTGAAGTTAGCTCATCGGAAACAGTCGCAATCGGACAGGCTGCTGAAGAGGCGCCAGAACAAAATCGGATCGCTGAAATCACAGCTGTCCGGCATGGAGCAAACACTGAGAGATTACAGGCAGCAGATCGATCAAGCCAGAGACAAAGAACAGAAGTCGGAATCCCGAGTGCTGGAACTTGACGCACAGGCCAAAGTTGCCGAGGAAAAGCTTGCCGTCCTGACCGATGAATTGGAACTTGAACGTTCCGAAAAGCAGAAAACAATAGAGCAAGCCCGGTCGCTCTCTGAAGAAGCTGACAATCTGAACACGGAGCTCGCTGCCGCCCGTGCCTCTGCGTCCGAGATTGAACAATACATCGACCGTCGAAAGTCTGATTGGGACAAGCAGGAGGCCCGGCTTCTGGATAGCGAAGATCGGATCGGCCAGATCTCCAGTGAGTTGGAAGATGCGAACAGGGGACTGCGGGATGGTCGGACAAATCAGGACAACCTGAATGTCAGGCTGGAGTCACTCCAGGCGGAACGTGACGAATTGCTGAAGGAAATCTCGCAGCTTCGACAAAACGCAGAAAACGAAGACGCCAGGAAAGTCACAGAAGACAAGAAATTACTGGCGGAGCAGACGGGGCTGCTGGCCGGCAAGAACTTCGAAATCAACGAATTAAGGAAACAGATCACACGCACCGAGACTTATGCGGACGAGCTCCGCAAACAGATACAGGACCAGCATTCATTAACCGAAGAACTGCAGACCAGGCAGAAACCACTGGAAATCTCACTGACCGATGCAAATGTACAGATCCGGGAACTCTCCGACAGTATCGTGGAGCTGCGTAACAACAATGCGGATCTGGCCGCGGACAAATCGAAGGCAGAGGAAGATTTCAAGAAAGAGCTGCAGCGAATTGGCTCAGAACTCGACGATGCACAAGCGACTATTGCCGAGCACGATTCGATCAACGCGCAACTTACAGCGGATCTCGTTGAAACCGGAAAATTCAGCATCAGCCTTGAATCCCGGCTCAGTGAGACCGAGAAAGATAGCGAAGCGACTGTTTCGAAGCTCAACAAAGAACTGAATAGAGTCGAGAAGCTCAACGAAGAGCTAACTCACAAACTCAGCAACAAGGAAGATGCAATTAGAGGGTTGTTGAAAGAGTTGGCTAAGAGAAGCAAAGCAATCGAGTCAATTGGCGAAATAGAAGACGTTATCCATGAACTGGATGACAGAATGTCGGAACGAATCGATGACAGGGGAAACGCTGAACGAGAGCGCATCACGCGACTTCTTATAGGTAAAATTGACGGTCAAAAGCTTCGATTCCCTTTATTCAAGAACCGACTCACCATTGGACGAACTGGACATAATGACATTCAGCTCAAGGCTCCGTACATCAGTCGGCGCCATGCGGTCATTGTGACCGACGCGAACTGCACCAGAATTGTCGACTGGGGCAGCAAGAACGGCGTTTTTGTCAACACGAACCGAATCAAGGAACGGATCCTTCGAAACGGCGACGTCGTTACGATCGGCACGGCGGACTTCAAATTCGAAGAGCGACCGAAGCGCTGATGCCTGTCGGCATCGGCCGACGCAAACCACGCGTAAATTCTTTTCAGCATCACGATCCAACTCGTATGGCGCTATGACATAGTTATGTGAGTGCAATCACGGACTTTAAGGTTCTGTTCAGCTACGGTTTGCCATCATATTCACATGGACCGTGAACAAGCCTGAAAGATGCTGACGAAGACCGCAACAAGACATCTCGACCTTAGCTCAACCCAGGAGGTGGCACGCAATGCCGGCAACCTGGCATCCCGCAAGATCTGGCTGCCCAAGCTCCTCTACGATTGCCTTCCCTATTTCTATCTGACAGCCGGTTTCGCCGCTTTTTTTGCGACCCTGTATATCAGTGACTGGTTCTGGGTGCTGCCGCATTACATACTTTTCTCAGCGGCTTGCCTGCATTTGTCGTTCGCGGTCTATCGAAGGCGGAAACGACCCTGCAAACGCGATTCAGACGAGTCGGATCAGACTCCTAAAGACTAGTACTCCATCGATATCACCTTGACGGAGTACTAATCCCTGCCTGCTTGACCTCCGGGCCCTCTTGATCAAGGATGGCGCGTGTTTTTCATGCGAATGCGGACGAGCCGTGTCTGTCGAAAAGAAACCGATCAAACAGAAAGTTATGAATGAGCTGGCGCTCGCCCTCTCGTTAATATTTGCGGGCCTGGTCCTGCTGCCGCTGGGCATATATCTCACGGGTCAGTCCGTTTTCGGCGAATATGGCGGCACCGGTTTTTCAGATTTTTACGGGCGCCTCAGCAGCGAAGTACGCGAGGGCCGGCCTGTGGTCTGGTTTCTGGTGTTGTCGCCCTACCTGATTCTGATGCTGCTTCGCCTCACGATCTGGGCCTTCCTGAGGGCCAGACGGGCCGCATAGAGGCGCAGCTCGACCGCTTCCGCCTATTCAGTTCGCTTCAAAGGACTGTGAACTCCGTCACATATTATCTTTACTGAACATGGGATTAGCGCTGTTTTCGTAGAATTTATGTTAACAATGATGCATGATCATGCCTTGCTCCGACTATATTCATACTTCCTTGGGCTGAGCAAGCAGAACCACTGGACACCGACGATGAATCGCTTTCTGACATGGCTGGGTTCCAAACTATTCCCACAAAAAGCCGAATCGGAATCGGTGCTTCATCAGACCACGCGCAGGAGTAACGCCGCGGCCAAACCGGCCAGTGCAAAGGCTCCCGAATCCGACCTGGTCCATTTCGAGAGCGAACTCGGCGGACGCATAGATGACGGTGGTCCGGGCAAGAATGTCCTGATACGTAACAAGTATGTACGCGAAGACACCGGCACGCACGATACGCTCAAGATAATCGACCATTCACTTCTCGGGGACGAAGAAGAGAATGGAGCCGATCCGTATAACACCGGACGATTCGACCGCTCACAGTCCTGGAACCTGCGTACCAAGAAGTAATTACTTCCGCCCG
>FXBF010000329.1_pt1 | contig 16043 bp, 15 predicted proteins | sample 5335321 | NCBI WGS metagenome assembly FXBF01 (sample SAMEA103928391, study PRJEB20085) | sediment metagenome | isolation source: sediment
GGAATGTATATCTAATAATTATTAGTAAAAACAGCATGTAACAAAGTAAACTTAAAGTAAATAATTGCTACGTATAGAGATTGCTTCGTCTCTTCGTTCATCGCAATGACGGGCAATACAAACTTCACTGAAATTAAGTTTTTTGCTTATATTAGTATTGAGGAATATACAGCACACAGGTAGAATACGCGGGTTTTATTGACTGTAACCAGTATAGATCCAGTTAGGGTCTAGTAAGGATCATCCAGAGAGGAAGAAAATGGCCTTGAATGCAGAAATAAAGGCGAAGATTGTTGAAGAATATCAGACCGGAACAACAGATACCGGTTCGCCAGAAGTACAGGTTGCCCTGATGACCGCACGGATTACTGATCTGACCGGTCATTTTAAAGAGCATATCCATGATCATCATTCACGACAGGGTTTGTTGCGGCTGGTAAGCAAGCGTCGCAAGTTGCTAGATTATCTTAAAAACCGCGATTCAGAACGCTATCGTAATTTGATCTCACGTCTGGGTCTGCGTAAGTAGTCGTAAATCGACTATGTCACAACTCAGAGTAATTAAGTCAGCCGGACAGTATCCGAGTAGAGGATGAATTTTGAAAAAGGTAAGCAAGTCATTTCAGTACGGTGAGCACACCGTTACGTTGGAAACAGGTGAAGTAGCACGTCAGGCCGATGCTGCCATTATTGCAAGCATGGAAGACACAGTTGTTCTGGTCACAGTGGTTGGAGCTAAAAGTGCCCGTCCCGGACAGGATTTCTTTCCACTTACAGTCGATTACCAGGAAAAAGTCTATGCAGCTGGTCGTATCCCGGGTGGTTTCTTTCGTCGCGAAGGCCGCCCCTCTGAAAAAGAGATCCTGATCTGCCGTCTGATTGACAGACCTATGCGTCCTTTATTTCCTAAAGGATACGTCAATGAAGTACAGATCATCTGTACAGTGATTTCAATCAATCCTGATGTCGATCCCGATATCGTTGCCATGCTTGGTACCTCAGCGGCCCTGGCATGCTCGGGCCTGCCATTCAACGGCCCGGTTGGTTGTGCCCGTGTTGGGTATATCGATGGCGAATATGTTCTCAATCCAGGCGCAGAAGCACTGAAAAGTTCAGATCTTGATCTGGTTGTTGCTGGCACTGAAAGCGCTGTTCTGATGGTTGAATCAGAAGCGAAAGTGCTATCAGAAGAAGTCATGCTTGGGGCTGTCATGTTTGGTCATGAACAATCAAATATAACCATCAAAACCATTCGTGAGCTGGCGGCAGAAGTCAATACTGAAATGCGCGAGTTTGTGGCTGCTGAGAAAGATGAATCGCTGGCTGAAAAAGTGGCAGCAATCGGTTCGACCGGTTTTGAAGAGGCCTACAGCACAGCTGAAAAAATGTCTCGTCAGGATAAATGTTCAGCAGTCCGCAGCTTGATTAAGGACGAATTGATAAATGGAGAAACCCCAGACGAAGAGGCCGAAAAAATCTCCGGCGCCATAAAAGGACTTGAGAAGTCAATCGTACGTAGTCGTATCCTCGATGGTCAGCCGCGTATCGATGGCCGTGATACACGAACTATCCGTCCTATTACAATTCGTACAGGCGTCCTGCCACGTGCCCACGGTTCAGCCCTGTTTACCCGTGGTGAAACCCAGGCCCTGGTTGCGACAACTCTGGGTACCGAACGTGATGCACAGATTATTGATGCCCTGGAAGGCAGCTACCGCGACCCCTTTATGCTGCACTACAACTTCCCACCCTATTCAGTTGGTGAAACCGGGCGAGTAGGCAGCCCCAAACGTCGTGAAATTGGTCACGGCAAACTGGCCAAGCGTGCCGTTGCTGCCGTCGTACCGACACTGGATGAATTTCCCTATGTGATTCGTGTGGTTTCTGAAATTACCGAAAGCAACGGCTCAAGCTCGATGGCTTCCGTCTGCGGCGCATCACTTTCAATGATGGACGCAGGTGTAAAAACCAAAGCACCTGTTGCCGGTGTTGCCATGGGACTGATCAAGGATGGCGACAAGTTTGCCGTGCTGTCTGACATCCTCGGTGATGAAGATCATCTCGGCGACATGGATTTCAAAGTAGCTGGCACCACCGAAGGTGTTACAGCGCTGCAAATGGACATCAAGATCGAAGGCATTACGCGCGAGATCATGGAAATTGCTCTGAGTCAGGCCAAAGAAGGCCGTGAATACATCCTCGGTGAGATGGCTAAAGTCATTGAAGCACCGCGTGAAGAAATGTCTGATTACGCTCCGCGCATTATCACTATCAAAATACCTACCGACAAGATTCGTGACGTCATTGGTAAAGGTGGTGCAACTATCCGCTCAATCTCTGAAGAGACCGGTGCAACGATAGATATCCAGGATGACGGTACAGTCAAGATCGGTTCAACCGATAATGCTGCTGGACAGGAAGCGAAACGTCGCATCGAACAGATCACGGCTGATGTTGAAGTTGGAACAATCTATGAAGGCAAGGTTGCCAAGCTAATGGACTTCGGTGCATTTGTAACGATTCTTCCTGGCAAAGACGGTCTGGTACACATTTCACAGATCTCTCACGAGCGCGTAGAGAAAGTCAGCGACAAGCTGTCTGAAGGTGATGTGATCAAGGTGAAAGTACTTGAGGTTGATCGTCAGGGCCGCATACGCCTGAGCATGAAGGCAATCACTGAAGATGATGCAGCCTGATTATTGATCAGCGACTTTTATAGTATTGCAAAAGGGCCGCATGGCCCTTTTTTATGGGTATAGATTGAAAGCAGTCTAAAGCTTAAAGTTCAAAGTTCAAAGCTAAAAGCTAAAAGAAGACAGTTAGGCCTTTTGTGTGAGGCGCGCCCTCGCGGCGAATTTAGCGGAAAGTTGAAAGAAAAGTGGGCACTTCCTCTTTCATCCTTCATCTTTAATCATAGATCTTAAAAAAGCAGGAATGCGTGTATCAAGCCAGTAGCTGCTGTTGTTGAATGCCGGTTGAAAAAAACCGACATGTCCGCCATTGGGACTGAGTTCAAGTTTGACAGGGCTATTCTCATCAGCAAAGTCTGGTATTGCACTACTATTCATGAAAGGATCATCTAGCGCATGCAGCAATAGCGTCGGTATCCTGATCTTATCCAGATGTGAGTAGCTACTTGCCCTGCTATAGTAATCGTCAGCATCCTTATACCCGTGCAGGGGGGCAGTGACCTTGTTATCAAAATCATAGAGGCTTTGTATACGCTGAATTTCAGCTGCATCCTGGTTAAGGATGCCGCGCTGTATCTTTTTCAGGGTCTTGATCTTTAATGTACGTAACAGGCGCCATCGATAGATTCTGCTGAAAAAGCCTTTGCTATCAAGTGCGGTTGAGGCGATAGCTAGCCGGTATGGGACCGAAACAGCGATAGCGGATTTCAGCGGGTTTTGCTTGCCAGTTTCTGCGCACCACTTTAACAGTACGTTGCCGCCAAGCGAGAAGCCGATAGCATGCAGGGATGAATCGGGGTAACGTTCACTTAGTAAAGAGATAATTTCATCCAGGTCATCTGTTGCACCTGAGTGGTAGCTTCTTTGTAAACGATTTATTTCGCCGCTGCAGCCACGAAAGTTTACCGCAGCACAACACCATCCCTGTTTGACCAGTGATTTGACCATGCCGCGGATGTACTGCGAGTCGGAACTTCCTTCCAGACCGTGAAGCAAAATGACCAACGGTGTGTCAAAATTATTATTGCCACACCAGTCTATATCTAGAAAATCGCCATCACGTAGTTCTATGCGCTCTCGCTTATAGGCAGGTTTTGCAATGTAGCGAAATAAAGTCGGCCAGATGGTCTGGAAATGGGGATTACGAAACAACCATGCCGTTTTGAATGGCAGGGTGTTCAATGATTCAGTGCGAATACTGGCCAAACAGAAAGGGCTTCTGTCTGGTGATCAGGCATGTTGTTTTTCGCGAATCTCATCCAGCGTCTTGCAATCGATACACTTGGTGGCCGTTGGACGTGCTTCCAGGCGCTGGATGCCGATCTCTACGCCGCATGAATCGCAGTAACCATAGTCTGAGGTTTCGATGAAATCTATTGATTCGTCAATCTTCTTGATCAGTTTCCGCTCACGATCACGGCTGCGTAGCTCCAGCGAGATGTCTGTCTCCTGGCTGGCGCGATCATTTGGGTCAGGGTGATTTTCAGTCTCATCCTGCATTGAGTGTACCGTGCGTAAAACTTCATCAAGCAGTTCCTGCCGCCAGGCGGTCAGAATATTGCGAAAATGATCGTGTTGTTCAGGGTTCATGTACACCTCACGCTTTTTTGCAACGTAGGGCTCAATCCCGTGAATCAGTGTTTCTTTCAGGTCAGTTTTTTTGCTGGCCGGCATGTAGTGTCTCCTGCCATAATCCGTGGAAATTTTAACGACGCGCATCTATAGCAGATTTATATGGTGTGTTGCAACAGAGATTCTCTGATAAACGGAAAATTTAACTAATATGTCACTTAAAGCGTTGATTTTTGATGTTGATGGGACTTTAGCCGACACCGAGCTAAATGGCCATCGCGTTGCCTATAACAGGGCGTTCGAGCAATTAGGAATAGACTGGCACTGGACTGTGGCCACCTATGGCGAACTGCTCGCCGTCAGTGGCGGTAAAGAGCGAATGAAATATTTTGTTGATAATTATCAGCCTGAAATTCCTGCTGGCAGTGATTTAGAGGAGCGAATTGCTGATATATACTACTCCAAGACGAAGATTTTTAAGGCAATGCTGCTCAGCGGGTTAATTCCATTGCGAAGTGGCGTCGCAAGGCTATTCAATGAGGCACGTGAGGCGGGAATAAGACTGGCGATCGCGACCACGACTGCCCCATCAAATATTAAATACTTACTCAGTAGCAATTTAGGTGAAGATTCTCTCGACTGGTTCGATATTATCGCAGCCGGTGATATTGTCGAAAACAAAAAGCCTTCACCAGAGATCTACCAGCTAGTACTGGATGAAATGGGCTGGCAGGCAGATGAATGTGTCGCTTTTGAGGATTCCGAAAATGGTTGTCTGTCTGCCAGAACTGCGGCCCTGCCGGTAATCATCACTGTGACCGAATATACGCGCGATGAGCCGTTTATTGATGCAGATCTGGTGCTAGACAAGCTTGGTGATGAAAAAGACGCAGCCAGCGTAATATTCGATCCGGATGGTTCATTTAATGGGTCAATGTTGACCATTGACTATCTGAAAAAGAAATACAGCTGAATGTCCATCAAGTTGTCTACCCGGGCCCAGGCGATAGAGCCCTTCCATGTGATGAGAATCCTGGCACAGGCGCGGGAACTGGAAGCTCAGGGTCGTTCGATCATCCATATGGAAATCGGTGAGCCGGATTTCTCGTCTCCAGAACCCGTAATTGAAGCAGGGAAGCTGGCACTGGAAAATAAATTAACCCACTATACTGCTGCAAACGGCTTAGTTGAGCTGAGGCAGGCCATCGCAGATAAGTACCATCCTGGTTTGAATCTGGATTCGGCCAGAATACTGGTCACACCCGGTTCATCCGGCGCCCTGCAACTGGTGATGGCAATGTTATTAAACAGCGGCGATGGCGTCATGCTGGCAGACCCGGGTTATCCCTGTAATCGTCACATCGCAAGCCTGTTTGATGCAAAAGTTCAGCCTGTCTCGGTGGATGAATCAACGGATTATCAACTGACGGCTGAACTGGTCGAGAAATACTGGCAGGAAAAAACTAAAGTGGTACTGATAGCCAGCCCTTCAAACCCGACTGGTACCATTATCTCAAGCGAGCAACTGTCCGCTATCTGTCATTTAATAGAGGAGAAAGGGGCGGCTCTGGTCGTTGATGAGATCTATCACGGGCTGGTCTACGATGAAGAACCTGACAGCGCGTTGAATTTTGGAGAACAGGTGTTTGTTATCAACAGCTTTTCAAAATACTACGGTATGACAGGCTGGCGAGTCGGCTGGCTGGTGGTGCCGGAGGATTTTATCGAAGTCGCGAATCGTCTGGCTCAGAATATGTATCTTGCTGCACCGACCATGTCTCAATATGCCGCACTGGCTGCCTTAGGACAGGAGGCAAAAGAAGAACTGACCCGACGCCGTGATGTCTTTCATAAACGCAGAGATGTGCTGTTGCCGCTGATCGATGCGGCGGGGTTTAAAGTCAGAACTAAGCCGACAGGCGCTTTTTACATTTACGCAGACTGTAGCGAAATCAGCAATGATTCAATGGCCTTATGCGACGCGCTTTTGCATCAGGCTGGTGTGGCTATCACCCCGGGTGCAGATTTTGGTTCCAATGAAAGCAACAAGTATGTTCGATTCTCTTATGCGAACGCGATTGAGAACCTGCAGGAAGGGATGAGACGCATCCAGCAGTGGATCAGAGATAATCAGTGATGAGGAAAAGAAAAGAACACATAGTGCAATCCCCCTGTGTTGATAACTGCTGTCTCAACGATGAGGATATCTGCATGGGCTGCTTTCGTACATTGCAGGAGATTCTGGACTGGGGAGAAGTGGACTCACAGGCAAGGCGTGAGATTTTGCGGCAGGTGGAAGTGAGGAGAAGGGGTGGTTGAAGTTCCAAGTTCCAAGCTCCAAGATCCAAGTTAGAAAATCTAAAACCCTCTACCACAGAGGCCACAGAGGCACACAGAGGTTTTGTTTTTTCTTGTAACTTGGAACTTGGAACTTCTTTTTAGTGTTTGACACCCACCCCACCGCCCAGTATCGTTCACTGTTTTGTCGAATCAAATAGCCCGGTATTTTAATTGAGTAGAAATGGAAAAATTTGCACGAATCAAAAGACTCCCTCCATACGTTTTTAATATCGTAAATGCCCTCAAGGCAGAGGCGAGGCAGCGGGGTGAGGATATTATCGATTTTGGCATGGGCAACCCTGACCAGCCTACGCCAAAGATTATCGTCGACAAGCTGTGTGAGGCGGCTAAGCGGCCCGACACTCATCGCTACTCTCTTTCCAGAGGTATCCCTCGTTTGCGCAAGGCAATCTGCAACTGGTACAAGCACAAATATGATGTCGATCTGGATATGGAAAACGAGGCCATCGTCACCATCGGGTCGAAAGAAGGACTGGCGCATCTGGCGCTGGCGACAGTAGAGACGGGTGACGTAGTACTGGTACCTAATCCCAGTTATCCGATCCATCCATACGGCTTTGTCATTGCCGGAGCAGATATTCGTCATGTGCCACTGGTTAAGGGTGGCGATTTTTTCGCTGAAATTGAAAAGGCAATCAAAAACTCCTGGCCAAAACCGAAAATGCTGGTGATCAACTTTCCGGGAAATCCTACTACGCAATGTGTCGATCTGGATTTTCTTACCCGCGTTGTGGCAATTGCAAAAGTGCACAATATCTGGATAGTGCATGATGTGGCCTATGCTGACATCGTTTTTGATGGCTATAAGGCACCTTCGATCCTGCAGGTGCCGGGTGCCAAAGATATCGCTGTCGAATCCTATAGCCTGTCAAAGAGTTATAATATGCCGGGCTGGCGGGTCGGTTTTATGGTTGGCAACAAGGAGCTGGTCTCCGCTCTGGCGAGAATGAAATCCTATCTCGATTACGGTATGTTTACACCGATACAGGTGGCGGCGATTGTCGCACTGGAGCAGTGTGATGATGAAGTGGTAAAAATTCGTGACATGTATCAGCATCGTCGGGACGTGCTTTGTGAGGGACTGACCGCTGTCGGCTGGCCTGTAGATAAGCCTAAAGCCACTATGTTTGTCTGGGCAGAAATACCGGACAGGTATAAAGAGATGGGTTCGCTGGAGTTCGCTAAAAAACTTCTGCTGGAAGCAAAAGTGGCCGTTTCTCCGGGAATTGGTTTTGGCGAATACGGTGATGACCATGTCCGCTTCAGCCTGATAGAAAATGAACAACGCACTCGGCAGGCTGTTCGTGGCATACGCGAGATGTTGCGCAAAGATTCATAAGCATTCATGAATTTACTGAACACTGAACACTGAACGTAGAAGAGAAACAATGAAACCAGTAAATATAGGAATTTTAGGTCTGGGTACAGTCGGTGGTGGAACGGTAAATGTTCTCAATCGGAATGCCGATGAAATTACCCGGCGCGCAGGGCGTGAAATACAGGTCACTATGGCCTCGGTCCGTTCGCTGGATAAATCGCGTATTTGCGATACCCGTTCCATTAAACTGACCACAGACCCGTTTGAGATCGTTAATCATCCAGACATCGATGTGGTGGTGGAGTTGATTGGCGGCGATACGCTGGCACTTGAACTGGTGCAAAAGGCCATCGCCAATGGCAAGCATGTAGTGACGGCCAATAAAGCATTGATTGCAGTGCATGGAAACGAAGTTTTTGCTGCCGCGCAGAAGATGGGTGTCACCGTCGCCTTTGAGGCAGCGGTGGCAGGCGGCATCCCGATCATCAAGGCCGTGCGGGAAGGCCTGGCAGGCAATCGAGTGCAATGGCTGGCAGGTATCATCAATGGCACCAGTAACTTCATACTGACCGAAATGCGTGACAAGGGTAGCAGCTTTGATGACGCACTGGCGGAAGCACAGGAACTGGGCTATGCGGAAGCTGATCCGACTTTTGATGTGGAAGGTATCGACGCTGCGCACAAACTGACTATCCTGGCTTCTATTGCATTCGGGATTCCGCTGCAGTTTGACAAGACCTATACTGAAGGTATGCGCAGCTTGACTACGCAGGATGTTAGCGATGCCGCTGACCTGGGCTTTCGTATCAAGCATCTGGGAATAGCCAAACGCACAAATAATGGTGTTGAACTTCGTGTCCACCCTACACTGATTCCTGAGAAACGCCTGATCGCAAACGTTGACGGGGTAATGAATGCGATACTGGTGAATGGCGATGCCGTTGGCCCAACATTGTATTACGGGGCTGGTGCCGGGGCGGATCCAACAGCTTCGGCGGTGGTGGCTGATCTGGTTGATGTGGTGCGTGCGCTGACGACAGACCCTGAAAATCGTGTACCGCATCTGGCTTTCCAGGCAGATGCACTGGATGACACGGCAATATTGCCTATAGAAGAGGTGAGCAGTGCCTGGTTCCTGCGCCTGCTGGCGAAGGATCAGCCGAAGGTACTGGCAAATGTAACAAAAATACTGGGTGAAAACGGCATCAGTATCGAGGCAATCGTACAGAAAGTGCCCCATCAACGCGGTGGCAGCGTACCGATTGTCATTCTGACACACTGCGTGGTTGAGAAGGCGATGAACCAGGCTTTAAGTTCGATTGCAGAACTATCAGAAATTGGATCAGATATTACCCGTATTCGAGTAGAATACCTGAGCTCAGATTAGATACTTGTAGGAGCGCCGCTCGGCGCGATGATTAAAATCAGATGAAAGATGCGAGACGAATGACTAAGGAAAAATCAATTGGCGATATTATTAGAATTAATCCTTAGTCTCGTATCTTTCATCTCGTATCAGTTTTATCTCATCGCGCCGAGCGACGCTCCTACAATGTCACGATATTGTCACAATTTTTTGCTATAAATTGATTATATAATTCCAAACGATGAGGCCCCATGCCTGACCAAAGCACCGTAAATACACGTACACTGGCAAAGAAAGAAGAGCTTGCCAAACGCATCAAAAAACCTCTCGCTGAAGTAGCTGAGATGTGCAGTGAAAACTGGCCCGATCAGCATGCAATTGATGAGATTTTACAGCACGAAATTGGCGCTATCCCGGATTGCAGTTTACTGTATGCCTGGAATGTCGACGGGCAGGTGATCAGCTGCATGATTCTGACAGACAGAGTAGACGAATCCTGGTTGGGCAAGGACTTAAATGATCGCCCCTTCCTTAGCAAGCATTTGCCATACATGGGTATTATGCTGTCGTCTGTCTATCGTAGTGACTACGATGGAAGAGAATGTATTACTGCTTTGCAGGCGGTGAACAGGGACAATGAGCTGCTGGGTTTTGTCGCAGCAGATTTTTCTGTCACTGACTTACTGCGCGATACCAGTCTTAATGTAAACATTCCGCAGTGGAATCAATATCGAGGTGACCCGGCAGTACGGGGCACGCTTTTCCTGCAGGAGCGATTCACCTCCCAGCTGGATGAACACATCGATGAAGTTCTGGCTCGATTCGAAACACTGATTGCCGAACATGGCGTGTTCCATGCCAAGATCCATTTTTCCAGTGGCCGTTGTTCTATATGGTTAATGGAAGATCCATACAGTTACCGCATTCTTACCATCGAAGAAATACTTGATCCAGACCTGTCACTGGCCTATCCCTGGCGATCCTATACCAGTAAGGCCACGATAAGCATTGAACAGGTAAGGGCCTGTTTTGAACAGTTTAAACGGCTGCGATTTGGCGATGAAACGATCTACCTGCGGTCAAGCTCTATTAATATTATAAATGGCATGATCGGGCTGACTTTTTCCTGTGATGGGTCACATTACATGCCAGTAATAGATTTTCTCGAAAAAGATCAGGCCTTCTGGTTCGGCGATACCATGAAAGACCTCTCTCAGGTAGCTCAGACGGACTAGTCACCATGGTCAGGTCTCTTGCTGACAAAACTATGCTTGATGACAATAGTCCTGAGCGCTGGATTCTGTCGCTAGAGCATGAGAATACGGGCATGGATGAGCCCGTATTAAACACTGAAATAATACGCCAGGCTTTTGCCTTCAGGCAACCTGAAGTTTCGACAGACGATGAACGTGACACGATACAGTCGTCACTGGAGGTGGCCACAATTCTGCACGAGCTTAAGGTAGATAATGACACCCTGGTGGCGGGTATCCTGCAAGACAGTTCAAGGCCAGATCAACAACGCATAGAAAATATCAAACAAAATTTTGGCGATGTAGTCGCCGGTCTGGTTGCTGGTGTATCCCGCATGGATATCATGCCTGCAGCGGAGGAAAATCTGCAGGCAGGCCAGTCATCCCAGATTGATGGCGAGAACCTGCGCAAAATGTTACTGGCCATGGTTGAGGATGTACGGGTTGTTCTGATCAAACTGGCTGATCGTCTGCTGCAATTGCGTCATTTAAAAAGCAGTTCTGCCGAACAGCAGCAAAGAGTCGCTAAACAGACGCAGGAGATTTATGCCCCGCTGGCCAATTGCCTGGGCATCTGGCAGCTCAAGTGGCAGCTTGAGGATTTGTCGCTGCGCTATCTGAAGCCGGATGAATACCACCGGATCGCGGCAAGCCTTGCTGAACGGCGTACAGACCGTGAAGTGTATATCGAGCAGTTCATGCAGCAACTGGAAACTGAGCTCAATAAAGCCGGTATCCAGGCAGAAATCAGCGGCAGGGTAAAACACATCTACAGTATCTATCGCAAGATGAGGCGTAAAAATGTAGACATCGATCAGATATTTGATGTGCGGGCTGTACGCATACTGGTCGATACCATCCCTGATTGTTATGCCGCGCTTGGGGTGGCACATTCTCTGTGGCCCTACATCAGAGAAGAGTTTGATGACTACATTACTACGCCGAAGAATAATAACTATCAGTCCATTCACACCGCTGTGCATGGGCCGGATGGCAAGCTGGTAGAGATACAGATTCGCACCCATTCCATGCATGAGCGCGGTGAACTCGGCGTTGCTGCCCACTGGCGCTACAAGGAAGGGGTTGGCCATGATGAAAGTTTTGATCGCAAGATTGCCTGGCTCAGGCAACTGCTGGAATGGAAAGATGAGGCCGCTGACGGCAGTGACTTTGTTGCCGAATTCCGCTCTCAGGTATTTGAAGATCGTGTCTATGTCTTTACTCCGGCCGGTAAGATTATCGATTTACCGAGCGGCTCCACCCCGCTGGATTTTGCCTATGCCGTACACACTGAAATCGGTCACCGTTGCCGGGGCGCACGGGTGAATGGAACTATTGCCCAATTGACCACCCCGTTAAAAACGGGTGATAAAGTTGAAATACTGACAGTAAAAGAAGGCCAGCCCAGTCGTGACTGGATCAATCCGCACCTTGGCTACACACGATCACATCGCGCGAAATCAAAAATCCAGCAATGGTTTCGTCATCAGGAATATGATCAGAACGCGGCGGAAGGAAGAACAGTACTCGACAAGGAACTGCTGCGTCTTGGTTTGAAAGACGTCAACATCGATAAACTTTCACAGCGGCTGAAATTTAACAAAACACCTGACATGATGGCAGCGGTAGGGCGCGGTGAAGTAAAAATCACTCAGATTGCCAATGCACTACAGGGTTTTCTAAGACCTCAAACAAGCAAAGAACCGGAATTAAAGCTGCGCCGTCAGCCTGCTAAAAAAAACCGGTCTGATATACAGGTGCTAGGGGTTGGCAACCTGATGACGCACATGGCACAGTGCTGCAAACCGCTGCCGGGTGATGACATTGTTGGCTACATTACTCAGGGTAGAGGCGTCAGTATCCACCGCAGTGATTGCAGTAATGCCCTGCGGGCAAGAAATCAGGAAGATCAACACCTGATTGAAGTCAGCTGGGGAGGCCCGGAACAGGATTCCTATACCGTAGATATAAAGATAGTGGCCTATGACAGAAAAGGATTATTGCACGATATTACGGCATTACTTTCAAACGAAAAAATCAACGTCACGGCCGTGACTACAAAATCCAATAGCCATACAAATGAAGCGACGATGAAACTGACCATAGAAGTTGAAAACTTAAACAGGCTGAGCCAGCTGCTGTCACGAATCAATGAATTGCCTAATGTGCATGAAGCCAGAAGATTGTCTGAATGAATATTCTTGCACTGGATAGTTCAACCGAAGCCTGTTCAGTTGCATTACTGTCTGAGCAGAAAGTGGTGGAAAAATTTGAGGTTATTGGCCGCGGACATGCTGAGCATCTGTTGCCGATGATCACTGGTTTGCTCAAAGAAAATGCCGCTAGTCTGGATGACATAGACCTGTTTGCCTATGGCGCAGGACCCGGCTCATTTACGGGTTTGCGAATCGGTGCAGCAATGATGCAGGGGCTGGCGTTGGCCAGAGAGCGTAAATTGATTGCCGTATCATCACTCGCTGCGCTGGCATTAAGGCAGAAAGGGCAGGTTCTTAGTGTTATCGATGCTCGCATGGATCAGGTGTATTACGGTTTATATAGCATTCATAAAGATGAACCTCCCAGGTTGACTGGGGAAATTACAGTAATGACACCAGACGTGCTCAGCTTACCGGATACTGGCAGTATCACTCTGGTAGGAACAGGCTGGGATCGCTACAAAGAAAAATTTATGCTGATGCAAACCGCGACAAGGACAATTATGGGTATCGATAATGAGTATCCGCATGCTGCCGATGTTGCCCGCATTGCATTGTATGAATCAGAGCAGGGAAGAGAAACTGATCCAGCAGAAGCCTTGCCTCAGTATGTTCGAGATAAGGTGGCTAAGACGATGGCTGAACGATAGAAAAAGATACTGACCCCTTTTCTCTATTTATTCTGCATCTTCATCGGCTTCTTTTTCATCGGAATTTTCCCTGGTGGCGGTGTCGATATTCCTCTTACTGGCGCCATTTTAAGTCCTGACCTTACTCCAGCTGGCGGTTCGAGCGTCGATGATTTTTTTGGTGTGCAGGTCTTTGTAATTTCGGTGCCGGCGAGTCCACCCTTGCCACCATTTTTGCACAATGCCTGCTTACACTTTACACAACTATAAGGGCTGCCTCCTATAGTCTTATCGTATGCATCACCACATTTCTTTGAAATTCCTTCGCACGCTTTTGCCTCTGCCATGGCTGGAGACGAAAAAGCTAGTAAGGCTACTGCGGCCGTTAATATGACTGTGCCATGAAGTCGTTTTACAACTCTCATATTGATATCCTTCGAAATATAATTTTTGAACTGGAAAGATAATATAGCAGCTGTTTACTAATGTAAAATGGGCCAGTACGCCCCATTGCCTGGTTCTTAATTCCTCCCCTTTTTTATCTGTGAATATTTCTATTTCTTTTTCTTGACCTGGAGTCCACTCCAGGGAATAGACTGCCTGTAATCATGAATATAAACTGAATAGCTAATGTTTGGAAAATAACTCAAGAGATGACAATCAGCCTGAAACGAATTCAATATAGCGCCATTCTGTGTACTATTCTTGCAGGCAGCATGTCATGGCCAGCCTGGTCTGCTCCCATTACCTTTAATACGGCTTTACCGGTAGCCAAAGGTGAGTATCTTTTTCGTGAGCAGCTAATTATCAATCAGTCCGGTGACGACCCCAGCACACTGGATCGGGATCGCACCGCAAAAGCGGCTGTCAGCGTATTAGGCTACGGTATTAATAGCGACCTGGCTGTATTCGGCATATTGCCCTATCAGGATAAAAAACTGAATCTAACTGCAGGTGGTAGCCGGGTCAGCCGTCGTGCCAGTGGTTTTGGTGATATGACCGTTTTTGCGCGCTACACGGTCTATAAACAAAACAAACCGGGACAGAATTTCCGCATTGCCCCCTTTGCCGGGATAAAACTACCCACAGGTAAAGACAATGATCGCGATAGTCTGGGGCGGTTACCCGCCAGTGTTCAACTGGGTTCGGGTTCCTGGGATCCACTATTTGGCGTGATATCTACCTATCAGACTCTCAACTACCAGCTGGATGGACAAATAAGCTATCTGGCCAGAAACGAGGCCAATAACTTTGAAGCCGGAGATGTCACGCGGCTGGATGGTTCGTTGCAATACCGCCTGTGGCCGAAAACCCTGACTGGTGGAGGAACTCCCGGCTTTCTATACGGCATCATCGAGGCCAACTGGATTCATCAGCAGAAAAACAGGATCAATGGCATTGCAGACAAAAACTCCAATGGCTCACGCTTATTTTTGAGCCCGGGAATTCAGTATGTCACGCGACGCTGGATCACAGAGGCGGCAATACAACTACCGGTTTCACAAAACCTTAACGGACTGGCGCTGAAGAATGATTATATTGGTCGTCTCAGTGTCCGTGTAAATTTCTAGAAAACACAAACAAGTAACAAAACCAATCAGGATAGACACTATGTTAAAACTCCTTAAAAAAATCATCATCGGGCTAATCGCTTTTGCCATTGGTCTGGTGTTTATTGTCTGGTTGGTGTGGATGCCAAGTGCGACGGAACCGGGTTACAGTTATGTCATGTCGTGGGGCAGCAAGGGTGATGCCGCAGGTCAGTTTAACGACCCCACCGGCATTGCCGTAACGGCTACTGAAGTGTTTGTCAGCGATGCCCGCAATACGCGTATTCAGGTATTTGATTACGACGGCAGGTTTATCCGCCTGTTTGGCAATAATGGTGAAGGCCCGGGGGAGATCGGACGCCCCATGAATCTGACCATAGCAAACAATGAACTCTATGTGGCCGACTACTTTAATGACCGGATTCAGGTTTTTAGTCTCGATGGCACACCACTACGTAGTATTGGCAGGCGTGGCAGTGGCCCGGCAGAATTTAAGGAACCGGGTGGCGTCGCTGTCGCCGCAAATGGTGATCTGTATGTGGCCGATTTTTATGGACAGCGTGTTCAGCATCTTTCGAGGGACGGTCGGTTCATCAAGCAGTGGGGCGCCGGCAAGATTGGCATCCTGGCAGGTGAATTTAACTATCCCACCGATGTTGCCCTGGCCGATGATGGCACTGTGTATGTTGCCGACGGTTACAATGATCGGGTTCAGGTGTTCGATGCGCAGGGACAGTTTGTTCGTAAATGGGGTGGGCCATTTGGCATGAATATTTTTGGCCCATTTAATGGCTGGTTTGCTACTATAACCAGCATCACGCTGGACAAACAGGGCAATATACTGGTTGCCGATTTTTATAATAACCGGGTACAGAAATTCACGCCAGAAGGAAAGTTTCTCAGCAGCTTCGGTGAAAAAGGCACCGGCGATGGGCAGTTCCAAAAGGCCATCTCTGTCGCCGAGGGTGCCGACGGATCATTATTTGTTGCTGATTTCCAGAATAATCGAATCCAGAAATGGAAACCAAAACCTTAAGGAACCTCTGATGTGTCTGGACGAAGTAGATTGCGATCTAAAATATTCAGAT
>FXBF010000330.1_pt1 | contig 15990 bp, 10 predicted proteins | sample 5335321 | NCBI WGS metagenome assembly FXBF01 (sample SAMEA103928391, study PRJEB20085) | sediment metagenome | isolation source: sediment
GTATGGCGAAGCGGTCGAGATCCTGGGAACCAAGAAGGTCGTGGATCTGGCCAGTCACCCGGTCGCGCTTAGCAAGCAGGTCGCCGCAACCCTCTCGCAGCTAATCCATATCTCCCTGCAGCCGATTTCGTCTTTTCTGGCGCTTACCTTGGCGAACACGGGCCAGATCATTCACCCGGGAATCATGCATGGCATCTTTCGCAGTTGGGACGGAAAGTTACCTGGCGAGGATCAGGCGCCGCTGTTCTACGCCGGTGTGACGCCCGAGATTGCCGCCCAATTGCAGGCGATGAGCGATGAGGTTCAGGCCGTGCGTAGGGCGTTGATTGCCGCCCGGCCCGATCTGGACCTGACGGCCGTGCTGCCGCTCGATGCCTGGCTGCGCCGGTCTTATGGGTCGGACATCGCCGACTCCACTAGCCTGCATACCTGCTTCACGACCAATCGCGCCTATGCGAGCTTGCGGGCGCCAATGAAGCTGAATCATGACAGCAAAACACTGGTGCCCTCGTTCGACGCTCGCTATCTGACCGAGGACGTGCCCTTTGGCTTGCTCGTCACTCGGGGTATTGCTGAACTGTGTGACGTATCCACACCCGCGATAGATCGGGTCATCGAGTGGGCACAGGCCGCGTTATCGCGTGAATGGCTCGAGCACGACAGATTGCGCGGCCGCGACCTCGCCAACTCGCGCATCCCCCAACGTTTTGGCATACACCAGCTCTCCGAGCTGGAGTCATAACCCATGTGCGCATGCTGTCTCTTCCAGAAGCAAAGTGAGCGGTTCTATGACAGATAAAGGTGAGGCACACCCTGCTGACCCGCGTCATGCGGCGGATTGGCAAGAGCCCGAAAAATCACCCCGTCGCAAACGGCGCGTGATGGTCGGCGCCATCGGTAAGTGCGTCCATAACCTGGGCGTCGAGAATTTCTCCGACTGGATGCTGGATCGGGACGAGGGTTACGTCGCCGTCAAGCTAGGCCCCGCGGTACCCATCGACGAAGTCGTCAATAAAGTGCGCGAAGCTCGGCCCGAGATCGTCGGCATTTCAATGCGCCTGGGTGACCTGCACGTGGACAAACTCATTGGCCAGTTCATGGAACAGATTACCCTGCACGGCGTACACCCGCGCGAGAGCGGCATCCGCTTCGCTTTCAGCGGTCTGCGCCCCGCCGCCAACCTGGTGCGCGCCATGACTGGCCTGCCCCTGGAAGAGGACCGCTTCAGCCGCGAAGATGAGCGTCATTTCGACCTAGACGCCATCCGCGCCGAGTGTGCATTCAAGCCCCACTTCCAGGGCTTCTTCGCTCTGGTGGCCGACGACTTCATCACCATGGAAGAGCTGGAGCAATTCGCCTCCGGTGAGGTCAGGGCGGATGAGGCCAAAACCGTGCAATGGTCCCATTACCTGGTTGAGCGCATTCGACAGGTGCGCCAACGCGAAGGTCGGCCGGCGATTCGGGCTCACATCGGCATCGCAGCCGAGACGATCGAACCCACCATCGAAGCGATCGAGAAGCTGGCCGAGGCCGGCGCCCTGGAAATCGTGTCGCTGGCGCCCGACCAGACCTCGCAGGAGTTGCTCGCCAAGTTCATTCGCGGCGAAGAGGACCCTGCCGAGTACCTGGCCGGGCAGGGCGGCGCGCCTATCCGTTCTGTCGCAGACCTGCAACGTCTCAAAGCCGCGACCCAACGCGGCAACTTCCCGACCACCCGCATCTATACCGGCACAGACGAACTGGTGGAGTTGGCCAAACTCTACGAAGAACATCTCAACATGGCCTTTCCAGCCGTGCCCATCTTCTTTTACAACGAGCTCGACGGGCGCGGGCCGATATCCATCCACGACAGTTTCGACGAACACTACCGTACCATCCGCTGGTGGGCCGAGCGCGGCAAACCGCTGGAGATCAACGATCCCCACCAGTGGGGTCTGCGCTACGCTTCCGACGATTTGCAGGTCGCCGACCACGTGCTGGTGGCGGTCATCGCGCTGAAGTTGGGCATCACCCACTATGTGATGCAGCAGATGTTCGAGCTGCCGCCCGAGATCAGTGCCCTGGATGACCTAGCCAAGATGAAGGGCGCCTACGATTTGATCGAGCCCTTGACCCGCCATTTCGACTTTCACGTCATCAAACAGACGCGCAGCGGCCTGCCCAGCTTTCCACCCAACCTGAACCAGGCCAAGGGCCACTTGGCCTTCGGTATCTACACCCAGCTCTATATGGAGCCGGACATCCTGCACGTGGTGACCCACTCCGAGGCCCACCACGAAGCCAGCGCCGACGACATCATCGAGTCGTGCGAGATTGCCAAGCAAGTATGTTGGGACTTTGCCAAGGGCGGAGTACCCAACATCTGGGCCGATCCCAGGCTGGCGGCGCGCAAGTTCGAACTGCAGCAGGGGGCGATGTACAACCTGCTGCATCTGGCCCTATTGGGCGGCTATGAAGGCGAGCTGACGGTGGAGAACTTCCGGGACTGGTCGCAGCCGCCCCGGGAGGGAGATGGCGCGCGCAACTTTGAAACCATGTTGCTCACCCTGATCGACGAGGCCAACTACCCCAGCGGCGAGTGCGGACTGATCAGCCCCGATACGCTGGACCTGGCGCTGCAGATCGGTCTGTTCCAGGCGCCCCACGTCACCGTGATTGACCGGCGCTACGAACTTGCAGGCGCCTGCCGCACCCACGTGGTCGACGGCATGTGCCACTGTTGCGAATGGAACGGTATCCCGGTCAGCGGCGAGATCGAGCGAGTGGACCTGGTGCGGCGTCACTTCCCCTGGTTCTTCGACAAGAGCATCAGCCGCACCGACGACCAGCAAGTCTTCATGCGCCAGGACGCCGAGGAAGAGCAGATCAACGAAGCCGCCGTGGCGCGCTACCGAAAGGAGGTCGGCATCACCGGTCGCGTCAGCAAGCGCGTGCTGGTGGCCGACTTTGGCAGCACTTACACCAAGATTGGAATCTTCGATCCGGATGATGATAGCTTTCGCCTGCGCTACGTGCCCACTACGGTGGACGACATTCGCATTGGCCTGGCTGACGGGCTGAACGTGTTGGAAGACTGCCGCCGCTCTGGCGCTGGCAGCCGCGGGGACGAAGAGCTGGACTGGGCGCCGTTGCAGCGGGCCATGGGGGAATTCGCGGTGCGCCTGCCTTGTTCCAGCGCGAAGGGCGGCCTGAAGATGGTCACGGTCGCTCTGACCAAGGCCGACAGCGGCTTCGCCGCCGATCTGGCGGCGCTCACCGCCGGCGCCAAGCTCATCAACAGCTACCAGGGCAAGCTGACACCCAAACAGGCCCGCGCCATCTTCGAGCAGGAAGAGCCGGAGATCGTCTTGCTTGCCGGCGGCGCCGACGAGGGCGGCGACACCGAGACGGCGTTGCACAACGCCCGCCTGCTTGCCGAGGCGACCCGATACGCCGCCTATACCGACTACGGTGTGCCCTTCATCTACGCCGGCAACCAGGACGCGCGCGCCCAGGTCGAGCGCATTTTCGGCGACAACGACGTTGACTTTCGCATTGCCCCCAACATCATGCCCGAGGTCAACGAGTTCCACATCGAGGTGGTCAACGAGGCCATTCGCGAGCTGTTCCAGACCGTGATCATCCGCGGCAAGGGTTTCGATGTGGTGGAGGACTACATGGACGCCGCCTTCATCCCCACGCCGCGCGCCTGCTTCCGTGGCATCCAATTGCTGGCTCACGGCTACGGCGACGAACAGGGAATCGGCAACATCCTTGCCCTAGACATCGGCGGAGCCACCACCGACTTTTATTCGATGGTGCAGGACAACCCGCTGTATCGCTATCCGGGCGACGATCCAAAGCGGAAGGTCAAGCGCACCATTCTGAAAACGCCCAACACGCCACTCGCTTACCGGCGAGTGGAAGGTAAGTATGGTCTGAGCTTCAACGCCGAAAACCTGAAGGAACTGCCCCAGTTCCAGAGCGGCAACCTGCATTCCCGGCTGGCCGACTTTCTCTCCACCCACTTTCCCACTTTCCAGCCGGGGCAAGACCAGATCGGCCAGTTTGTGACCTCCGAGAATGGCCGCTTACGCGTCAACCTGGATCGCTATCTAGCCTGGATCAGCGCCAACCCGCACCGCAACGCCGTCGGCCATGTAGAGAACAGCGTTCGCTCCTACCTGGCGCGTGAGATCATGCGCGTGGCCACGGAAAAGCATGCGGGACACGTGCAAGAGACAGACACCTATTTCTTGCAGCACGGCGTCAACTTCTTCAACCAACCGACCACAGTGTTGCTGATCGGCGGAACCATCTACCACAAATGCCGCGATCAGGAGCCCGGCTATCTGGACGATCTGCAACTCATCGCCAGTGGCGTCCTGTACGACCCCGACCAATCGCATGTGCTGCGTCCCACGGGCGACGTGTTGCTGGATGCCAGCTACCTGGTCAGCGTTCTGGGCGGACTGTACGGCCGTTTGGAGCCGGAGCGCGCCCTGCGCGTGATGAAGCGCGAACTGCGGCCGTTGCCGATCGGCGCGTCGATCCCCGCTTCCATCGCGCAGGGCGTCTGAGAAAGGAGGAAATGATATGGAGTGATACAGATCACGATACTCTGCATCCCAACTAACCTTTAAGCGAACCTACGAAACTCAGGAGGAGGATCATGAAACACATCCCTAGATACCGTTTGATCGCTATCTCCGTGCTGCTGCCTTTCTTGCTGGCTGCTTGCGGTACCCCCACGCCGGAGACGATCACAATCAGGGAGACCGTGGAAGTGGAAGTAGAATCAGAAGTGACGCGCGTCATAGAGGTCGAACCGAAACCGGAACCGGGTCGCACCACGCTGATCGTGGCCCTGGCTGACACACCAGTGTCGCTCGACCCCGCCGACCATCGCAACCGCACCAGCGAAACGGTGATCCGCAACATGTTCGATGGCTTGATGACCCGTGACACACGTAGCGGCGTGCACCTGGATCTGGCCGAGGAAATGAACTTGCTGGACGACCAAACGCTGGAAGTCAAGCTCCGGCAGGGGGTATTGTTCCACAATGGCACTGAAATGACGGCGGATGATGTGGTCTTCACCTTCGAACGCATCATCAATGAAAACGCCATTGAGTACCCCGAGCCCCACACATCACCCCGCAGGGGGCTCATCGCTCCCCTGGAGTCTATCAAGAAGACGGGCGATTATACAGTGGTGATGAACTTCAGTGGCCCCTGGCCGCCGATGATGCAGATGCTCGTCCACCAGCAGATTGTGCCCAAGGCCTATCTGGAAGAGGTCGGCACCGAGGGCTTTGTCGCCAATCCCATTGGCACCGGCCCCTTCAAGTTCGTAGAGGGTCAGCTCGACGACCAGATTGTCATGGAACGCTTTGACGACTACTGGGGCGGCGCGCCCGACCTGGAGCCGGTAGGACCAGCCTGTGTGCCACGCGTTATCTTCCGCGTGATCCCCGAGGCCAGCACCCGGGCGGCCGCGCTGCTGGCCGGCGAGGTGGACATCATCCAGACCGTGCCGGCTGAATTGGTAGACACGCTGGCGCAGACCCCAGGCATCCAGGTGCAAACTGCGCCGAGCACCCGGCCCAAGTGGATAGAGATAAATGTCAACCAGCCGCCCTTCGACGACGTGCGCGTTCGCCAGGCGCTTAACTACGCTGTAGACAAGCAGCTCATCATTGACGCAATCTATGGTGGTCGCGGCGTAGCCCTTCCGGGACCGTTGTCGCCCTACAACAACTTCGTCAACAAGAGTCTGGAGCCCTATCCCTACGATCCGGACAAGGCGCTGGCCCTGCTGGCGGAAGCGGGCTGGGAAGATTCCGATGGCGATGGCACCCTGGATAAGAATGGACAGCCCTTTGCCTTTACCTTGGATACATACGCATCGTTGCGCCCCCTGGCCGAAGGAGTGGCCGGTCTGTTGCGGGAACTCGGCATTGATGTCGGCGTACGCGTCTGGGAGTACAGCGTCGTCAAGCCGCTGTTGCAGGCGGGTGAGCGCATGGCCTTTCTGAGCGACTGGGGCGATTCGGCCTTCGATCCCGTAGGCCACTTCGAGGCCAAGTGGCACAGCATTGTGGAGGGTGAGCCGTACGGCCGTGGAAACTTCTCTACCTACAGCAACGAGCGGGTGGACGAGCTAATCAAGCTAGGCGAAACCACAGCCGACCTTGCCGAGCGACAGCAGATCTACGACGAAGCCCAGCAGATTGTTTACGACGAGGCCCCCGCCGTGTTCCTGATCCTGCCTGAGGAAGCGGAGGCAGCGTCCACTTCTGTTCAGAACTGGGAGCCGGCCTCGGACAGTCGCATCAACCTACACGATGTTTGCCTGACGGCTCCGTAACCTCTAGTGCCCCATCCATGTGGATGTGACGGATGTCCAATGGCGCATCTGGGCCTGTGGGCATCTATCGAATTCTTGTGGACCGGGTACTAGGAGATTGGAGGCCAATCCTTCGGCGGGCAGGGCAGGCCCTGAGCGGAGCCGAAGGGTTGGTCTCCTATCTCCATTCTCTGTTCCACAGGGGAAACCATTTTGCGAGCGACAAAAATCCTGGAACGCATTCTCTATACCCTGCCCATCATGTTTGGCGTTGCTGTCATCGTGTTTGTTTTCATTCGCCTTACCCCCGGCGACCCGGTAGATATTATGATGGGACAGGGCGGGGCCATCTCGGCCGGAGAAATCGAACAGCTGCGCAGCGAATTTCACCTGGACGAACCCGTCGCTACCCAATTGTGGTTGTTTCTTCGTGACGCCACCGGCGGCGATCTAGGCTACTCCTACCTCAAAAAGAGGCCCGTTACCAGCATCATCGGCGAAGTATTGCCGGCCACCATTGAACTGGCGACGGGGGCCTTACTCTTCGCTCTGGCTGTTGCTTTCCCCATTGGCATCATCTCGGCCGTGCGACAAAACTCCCTTTTGGACCGGTCGAGTATGGCCCTTGCCTTTCTGGGCATCTCCATGCCGGGCTTTTGGCTTGGGATTGTGTTAATCATGATTTTTGGCGTGTGGCTGCGATGGTTACCGGTTCAGGGCCGAATTGACTACGATGTCGGTTTGCAAACGATCACGGGTCTTTACGTATTGGACAGCATCATCACTCGCAACTGGCCGGCGCTGTTGAGCAGCCTCGAGCACCTGATTCTCCCCGCTGTCACTTTGGGAGCGGCTGTAGCAGCTATCGTCGCGCGTGTGTTGCGGTCGAGTATGCTGGAGACTCTGCGGGCCGATTACGTGGTATTGGCCCGGGCCAAGGGCGCACCTGAAGGGGTGGTCTTGCGCAAACATGCTTTGCGTAACGCCCTCATCCCCACTGTCACGGTAGTTGGTTTGCAGGTGGGCGTCTTGTTGGGCGGCAATATGATTATCGAAACCGTTTTTGCCTGGCCTGGTCTGGGCCGATTGGTGGTCGAGGCCATCTTCAACCGCGATTTTCCATTGGTGCAGGGGGCGGTCATAGTGTATGCCTTCACCTTCGTCCTCGCCACCTTGATTGTGGATGTGTTGTATACCTATTTGAATCCAAAGATCACATTGTAAGCGTGAAACGTCACAACTCATCACGTTTCACGAATTACACAGCAGTAAAAGTATCATCTTCTCTCGAATTGGCCGCCTGGTGGTACGCCTGGCAAATTAGGTTGAGGTTGTGGAGACGCAACCTGGCCGAATTCTTCGGCGAATTGCGGCAGCACCCCATTGCCTTATTAGCCGGCGTTATCGTCCTGCTTTTCATTCTGGGAGCCATCTTCGCCCCGAACATTACCCGTTACTCCCCGTACATTGGCAGCTTGCGAGACCGGCTGCAACCGCCAATGTGGCAAGAGGGTGGATCGCCGGAGCATATTTTTGGCACCGATGCCCAGGGCCGCGACCTGGCAACCCGCATTGTCTACGGGGCGCGGGTCTCGTTGGCAGTAGGCATTTTGACCGTAGTCATTTCGGTTGCGGTGGGAGGCGCCACGGGGTCGCTGGCCGGTTACTACCGGGGGAAGCTGGATACGGGTCTATCCCGCTTTACGGACCTGCTCCTGGCCTTCCCCTTCCTCATCTTCGCCATCGCCATGATGGCCTTTATTGGGCCAGGTTTTGGTAACCTGATCTTTGCGCTCACATTCAAAGGCTGGGTGGAGTTTTTCCGCCTGGTACGGGGCGAAATGATGAGCGAAAAGACGACGGAATACGTAGAGGCAGCGCATGCCCTGGGGCTTAGGCACAGCGCCATCATTGTCTCCGAAATTTTTCCCAACATCCTACAAACCATCTTTGTATTGGCTACGCTGCGAATGGGGTTTTTTATCGTCATGGAGGCCTCGCTTAGCTTCCTGGGTTTGGGTATTCAGCCGCCCACCCCAGCCTGGGGATCCATGGTGGCTGAGGGTCGTGACGTCATGCTATCGGCCTGGTGGGTTTCTACCTTGCCCGGATTGGCCATTGTCTTACTGGTTCTTTCGTTGAATGTATTTGGGGAAGGGCTGCGAGACATTCTGGACCCAAGGTTAAAGGTGGAATGATAGACCAAAACGGTAAACTGCTTCTTGAGTTGAAAAACCTGACAACCGTGTTTCCCACGAAACGGGGGCTGGTTAAAGCCGTCAACGACGTAAATCTACGGGTGGCTCCGGGCGAGATTCTGGGCATCGTTGGCGAATCAGGCTGTGGCAAAAGCACAGTCCTCCTTTCCGTTTTGCGCCTCATTGCCCGGCCAGGGAGCATTGACGCCGGCGAAATCATTTTCCAGGGCCAAGACCTGCGCCATTTGCCACCACAGGTCATGCGTGGCATCCGGGGCAAAGCGATCTCCATGATTTTTCAGGATCCCCTGAGTACGCTCAATCCGGTTTTCCCGGTTGGAGAACAAATCCGTGAGGCGATGCGCCTGCATGGCATTGTCAAGGGAAGAGGGCGGCGTACCCTGGAGAAAAGACGGGTGCTGGAAGTGATGGCCGAAGTGGGAATCCCGGCCCCTGTATCCAATTACCGGGCCTATCCGCACCAGCTTTCTGGCGGGATGCAGCAGCGGGCGCTTATCGCCATCGGCCTGGTTTGCGAACCGGCGCTGCTCTTAGCCGACGAACCGACTACGGCCCTTGACGTAACTATCCAGGCCCAGATCATGGACCTGATGCGCCGTATCAACCGCGACCATGATGCCGGCATCATTCTAGTGACCCATAACCTGGCGCTGGCGGCCGAATTTTGCCATAACATTGCGGTGATGTACGCTGGTCACATTCTTGAGCGCGGTCCCGTAGACCAGGTGGTTGAAAATCCGAGGCATCCCTATACCAAGGGTTTATTGGCTTGCCTGCCCCACCTGACCAGCCGGGAAAAGATTGACCCTATCTCTGGCAGTGTGCCTGATCTGGCCGACTTGCCTTCGGGCTGTACTTTTGCGCCTCGTTGCCCCCTTGTCCGTGATGAATGCCGGCACACAGACTTCCGTTTGCGGGCCGTTGCTCCCGGCCACTATGCTCGCTGTATTCAATATGAATCTGGTGAGCGTTATGCCTCGGAGGAAGAAGCATGACCCAATCCTCATCCTCTCAGAGCCGTATCCCCCTGGTGGAGGTGCGCCACATCAAGAAATATTTTCCTATTCGCGCCAGCCTGCTGGCTAAAGTCCTGGCCCGCCAAAAGGATCAGGTTGTCAAGGCGGTGGACGATGTTAGCTTGAAAATCTGGCAGGGCGAAACGGTGGGACTGGTGGGGGAAAGTGGTTGCGGCAAAACGACTCTGGGCCGGGTGATGACGCGCCTGTATGAGCCGACAGAGGGACAACTTTTCTTTCGCAATCAGCCGGTTGTGGGGGATCGGGTAGCCGTGCCGGTGACACCACAGGATAAGGCAATGCGCCAGGCAAGCCAGATGTTGTTTGACGAATCGGCTGCGGTGGGACCAACGTCCGGTTCTCTGGAAGAAGGGCAAAAACGGCACTTCAGTTTTTTCCGGCTGACGCAGATTATCTTCCAGAATCCGTATTCTTCCCTTAACCCACGTAAGACCGTGCGGCACATCATCGGCGTGGCTTTGCGCCAAGGGGGAATCAAAGATACCCAGAAGCGAGAGGCGGAAACGCTGCGTCTGCTCAAGCGCGTAGGCCTGAGTGAGCGCCACATTGATGCTTACCCTCACCAGTTTTCCGGCGGGCAGCGGCAGCGTATCGGCATTGCCCGTTCGTTGGCGGTGCGGCCCCAGTTTATTGTGGCTGACGAGCCGGTGTCGGCGCTGGATGTGTCTATCCAGGCTCAGGTGATTAACCTGCTGCAAGAGTTACAAGATGAGTATCGCCTGACTTATCTCTTCATCGCGCACGATTTGAGCGTCATTTATCACCTGAGTGACCGGGTGGCGGTGATGTATCTGGGCCACATTGTCGAGCAGGCCGAAACGCAAGCCTTGTTTGACAATCCATTACACCCCTACACCCAGGCGTTGCTGGCGGCCATCCCGGTGATGGACAAAGCCGCACGCCGCGAGCGCATCATACTGGAGGGGACGGTGCCCAGTCCGATTGATCCACCTTCCGGTTGCCCTTTTCATCCACGCTGCCCCGTGAAGATAGGGGCGATTTGTGAGACCGAGCGCCCTACGTTCTTTAACGCGGGCAGCCAGCGGGTGGCGTGTTGGCTGTATCGGGATGCCGGTTCTGCGGCTGAGAAGGGCATGCCCATGGCGTCGCCTCAGAAACGTCCAGGCGATTGACTGCGAATTGTGAATGGTGCTCGAACTTGAAGTAGCAGGGACCCACTACGAGATGGGGAGGCAACACGCGCGGCAAGTGCGGGCGCAGCGCCCCTTGATTATGCGCGCAATGGCAGCGCGTCAATCCGAATTGGAGCAGCTCGGGTTCGATTACGCCGCACGCTTGCAGGAGGCTGCCGCGTTCATGGCCGCCCACGGCGACGCTACCTGGCAGATGATGCGCGGCATTACCGATGGCCTGGAGCTGGATTGGGCAGCCATGCAGCGATATGCTTTCAGCTCCTATCTGCTCGATAGCCATCACGCAACAACCTCGACGCTGGAAGGCTGCACCACGTTCGCCGCCTCTGCGCCGCTCACAAAAGACGGGGCGCCGCTGCTGGCCAAGAACCGCGATTACCGGCGTGATCACATTGCTATGCAAACTATTACCCGTGCCCACCCCGCGCGCGGCTACCGGTATCTGCATCTGGGCAGCGCGGGCAGTCCGGGCGTGTACAGCTCTGGTATGAACGAGCGTGGTCTGGCGGTGGCCGATACCCACGTACCGTCGCTGGACCTCGGCCCGGGCCTGCCACGCTACGCCCTGATGCTCGACTTGCTGGAAGGGTGCGCGGACGTGCCCGCCGCGATCGGCTGCCTGCGCAACGTGACCCACATGGGTGGCGGCACGCTCATCCTGGCCGATGCCGCCGGACGCCTGGCTGTATGCGAGAGCAGCCACCGTGGCTCAGGCTACATGACGCGCGACAGCGGCTGGCTGGTGAGCACTAATCATTTCAGCATGCCAGAACTGCGCGACCGCTGGCTGCAGATGGAATCGCCGGGACGGCGCGGCAACTCGCAAGCGCGCCGCGCGTACGTAGAGCAGGCACTGGCGGCCGCTGTCGGGCAGGTGGACGTGGGCTGGATACAGGCGCTCTTGTCCCACCATGACGAGGGATTGGCGTGTATTTGTCGGCACGAACGCTCCGATTCCGATTCGGCGACCATTCTCGCCGCCATCTTCTTACCCGGGAGCAGGCAGCTTGTCCTGGGTGACGGAAACCCCTGCCTGGCAAAGTGGATTAGCGTGATGCCGACCGTATCAGGGTGGTCTTCCTCTAGACGGCGCGCTTGATGTTGGCCTCAGCGGCCGTGGTGAACATGGACGACGCGGGCGACACGGCCCCTGAATCCCGCTGCCGGGCCTATCCGCAGGGCGCGGAATCCTATTCTTTGCAGGCCGATAAGGCCGAGATCATCCTCTGAGGTCCTCCGATGTTGGAACTGCTCCGCACCGCCCTCAACGGTAAATTCAAGCGAATGTGGCACGTCCACGACCTCAAGGATTCGTACGAGGTCGTGATCATCGGGGGCGGGGCGCACGGCCTGGCAACCGCTCATTACCTGGCCCGGGATCACGGGATCACCGACGTTGCGGTGCTCGAGAAGGGCTACTTGGGCAGCGGCGGAAGTGGTCGCAACACGGCCATCGTCCGCTCCAACTATCTAACTCCGGAGGGAATTTCATTCTATGACGAGAGCCTCAAGCTCTATGAGCAGTTGGCGCTTGAGCTGGGCTTCAACGTGATGTTCAGCCAGCGCGGTCACCTCACGCTTGCCCACAGTGACGCAGCCGTGCGCACGATGCGCTGGCGGGCCGAGGTCAACCAGATCCAAGGGGTGAACAGCCGGCTGATCTGGCCCGACGAAATCGCTGAGCTGTGTCCAACCCTGGATTTGAGCAAGCATCCGCGTTATCCCATACTGGCGGCACTCTACCATCCACCGGGCGGCATCGTCCGACACGACGCCGTGGTGTGGGGCTACGCGCGGGGCGCGGACCAACGCGGCGTTCATCTGCACCAACAGACCGAAGTGACTGATATCGATGTTCAGGCGGGCAGCGTCGTCGGCGTGCAAACCGATCGCGGCTATATCCGCTCCGGGACCGTTATGAACGCCACCGCCGGATGGTGCACCCTGATATCGGACATGGCCGGCGTTCGCCTCCCGGTTACCACCCATCCGCTGCAGGCATGCGTGACCGAAGCGCTGAAACCGTTCCTCAACGTGGTCGTGGTTTCCGGCTCGCTGCACGTCTACGTCAGTCAGTCGGATCGGGGGGAGCTCGTCATGGGATCAGCCATCGATCCTTATCAGTCGTACTCCATGGATTCAACGCTGGGCTTCTTGGAATCCATTTCCTCCCACATGCTCGAGCTGTTTCCCAGCCTAGCGAACGTGAGAATACTGCGGCAGTGGGCGGGGATCTGCGATATGACCCCCGATTACAGCCCCATCATGGGTCTCACGCAGGTGGATGGATTCCTGGTCGACGTGGGATGGGGAACCTATGGCTTCAAGGCCGCGCCGGTGAGCGGCAAGCGAATGGCGGAGCTGATCGCTACCGGCGAGACGCCGCAGGTGCTGCAGCCTTTCCGTCTCTCCCGCTTCGAGGAGATGGACCTGGTGGGTGAGAAAGGCGCCGCCGCCGTCGGTCATTGAGGAGCCAGGTGAACGAGCTGTCAAACCGAGAATTGCAGCCAGCGAAGATCGCGTTGGAGCCGATAAGAGTGCGGCCCGTTAAAGCATTCGACCAGGGGCCTGAAACATGATATTGCTCGAGTGTCCAAACTGTGGACCGCGCAATGCCAGCGAGTTTCGCTACGGTGGCGAGCTGCAGGTCCGCCCCACTCCCGAACAGTCCGACCGGACCCGGTGGGCAGCCTATCTCTACTTCCGTCGAAATCCAATGGGCATCCTGCGCGAGTGGTGGTACCACCGAGCTGGCTGCAGGCGCTGGTTCATCGCCGAGCGCCACACTAAGTCCCATGATGTCGGCGCCACCTATTTCTGGAGCGAGGCATGACCGACACCGCCGCGATCACAATTGAGCGACTGCCCGAGAGCCGCTCTCAGGTGCTGGATCGATCTCAAGTCATCCAGTTCACATTTGACGGCGTGACCTATCCAGCCTATGCGGGAGATACGATCGCGTCCGCCCTGTACGCCGCCGGCGTGCGCACCTTCAGCCGCTCCTTCAAGTACCACCGGCGGCGGGGCCTACTTTGTGTCTCCGGCGACTGCCCCAACTGTCTGGTGCAAGTCGGATCGGAACCCAACATCCGAGCCTGCCGCCGGCCGGTCTCGGACGGAATATCGGTCCGCTCCCAGAACCGTTGGCCGTCGCTCGACCACGACGCCATGAGCCTGATCCAGTTGGTCGGCAGGTTCCTCCCAGCAGGCTTCTACTACAAGACCTTCATGCGGCCGCGTGCCCTCTGGCCGGCATATGAAAAGGTCCTTCGTCATGCTGCGGGCCTCGGTCGGATTTTGCCCGACGCTTCCTCGGGTTACTCCGACAAGGTCTACCGGCATGCCGACGTGACCGTTGTCGGAGGTGGACCGGCGGGGATTGCCTCCGCGCTCGCCGCTGCCGACCAGGGCGCGCACACCCTCTTGCTCGACGAGAATGGGGATCTTGGGGGCCACCTGCGCTATCGGCGCGGGCACTTCAACGGGCAGTCGTACGACGACTATCTCCGGGAACTCGTCGCCTCCGCCGAACGCCACCCACAGATTGAAGTGTTGAACGGCACAAATGCGCTCGGCTGCTACGATCACAAATGGATCGGCGCGGCGCTCGACTCGCGGTTGGTCAAGATCCGCACTCGCAGCCTAGTAGTGGCAACCGGGGCGCGAGAGATTCCGCTAGTGTTCAAAAACAACGATCTCCCGGGCATCATGCTGCCGGGCGCGATCCAGCGCCTCATCCGTCTGTGGGGAATACGACCGGGCGAGCGCGCCGTGGTGGTCTCGGCCAACCGGCATGGATTGAGTGCCGCGTTGGATCTGATGGAGGCGGGTGTCGAGATGGCTGTCGTCGCTGATCTGCGCCAGGAGCCCGACCCGGATCTGGTCGCTGAGCTTGGGGACCGCGGCGTAGAGGTTGCGACTAAGGCGTCCATCATTGCGGCGATTGGCCGGCGGCATGTGGAGACGGCCTGGCTGAGCTTGGATTCCGAGCAGAAACCTCAGGCCGTTGATTGCGATTTGATTGTGGCTAGCGCTGGCTTCGCTCCTGCCAACGATCTGCTCTGTCAGGCAGGCGCCAAGCTGATGTGGAATGGAAGGCTGAACGAGTACCTCCCGGAGCAGCTCCCGGAGAGAATCTTCGCCTCCGGAGAGGTCGCCGGAATCCACGAACTGGAAAACGTGATTTCAGATGGTCGGCGGGCGGGAACCGCGGCCGGCGAGTATGCAGCCGGAGATGGTCCGCAAGACCGAGATTCAGGCGAAGGGGGCAATATAACTAGTGGGCAGCCCTGGTCGGTCTCCCCACTCGGCGGTGAGCAAGCCGACAAAGCCTTCGTATGCTTTTGTGAGGACGTCACTCGGTCGGAGCTGCGGCAGACGGTCGAGGAAGGGTACGACAGCGTCGAACTCCTGAAGCGCTACAGCACGGTGAGCATGGGTCCGTGCCAGGGCAAGATGTGCAACATCGCCGTCATGCATTCCTGCGCGCAGGACACCCGGCGCTCGCTCGTCGAGACAGGCACCACCACCTCCCGACCTCCTGCGCGCTCGGTGGCTATGCGTACGTTAGCTGGCAGACCCATGCATCCGGCGCGATACACGCCCATGCACAAGTGGCATGCAGAGCACGGGGCGGTCATGATGGTGGCCGGCCCTTGGATCCGCCCCGAGCACTACGGGGATCCGATAGACGAGGTGCGGGCCGTCCGCGAGCGCGTAGGACTCATCGATGTCAGCACACTGGGCAAATTCCACCTGCACGGCCCGGATGTCCCCGAGCTGCTCGAACGCATCTACACCAACCGCTGGCGCAAGCTGGGTATTGGACGCGTGCGCTACGGAGTGATGGTGAACGAGGAGGGCGTGGTCATAGACGACGGCGTGACCGCCCGCCTGGACTCTGACTTCTATTACATGTCCGCCACCTCAAGCGGTGCCTTGGGGGTCTATGAGTGGATTGAGTGGTGGCTCCAAAGCGGCTGGCAGCTGAACGTGCACGTACTGGATGCCACCGAATTGCGGGCGGCAATGAACCTGGCTGGGCCACACGCGCGGGAGGTGCTTGCCAAGGTCGCCAGCGACCTCGACTTGAGCAACGAGGCCTATCCCTACATGCACGTGCGTCAGGCCAGGATTGCCGGCGCACCCGCCATCCTGCTCCGCATCGGATTCACAGGAGAGTTGGGATACGAGATCCACACACCCAGCGGTTATGGCACCTACGTGTGGCAGGCCCTGATGGAAGCCGGCGC
>FXBF010000332.1_pt1 | contig 15955 bp, 10 predicted proteins | sample 5335321 | NCBI WGS metagenome assembly FXBF01 (sample SAMEA103928391, study PRJEB20085) | sediment metagenome | isolation source: sediment
TTATCGATGAAACTGGTTACTAAACTGGCCTTGCTTCTGGCCTTGGCGGCACCCGCCGCGGCGCAGCAGCCGGACGGGATCTTCCCGTTCGACTACCGGGTGGTGCAGCTGGAGAACGGATTCAAGGCCTACCTGATCAAGGCCGGCGCGCCCGATCAGATCGCCTACGTGTCGATGGTGCGCACAGGCAGCCGCGACGAGTGGGAGGAAGGGAAGAGCGGCTTCGCTCACTTCTTCGAGCACATGATGTTCCGGGGCACCGACAAGTATCCGGACTACGCCGGCGTTACCAGCCGGATGGGTGCTTCACGCAATGCGTTCACCAGCAGCGATAGGACGGTCTATTACCTGGTCGCCTCCAACGAGTACCTGGAGCAGATCGTCGATCTGGAGTCCGATCGCTTCATCAACCTGAAGTACCTGGAGCCGGATTTCCGCACGGAAGCCGGGGCGGTGCTCGGCGAGTATCAGCAGAGCGCGACCACACCGTTCGGATTCCTGAACGAAAAGGTGAGGGAGGCGGCCTACGACGAGCACACGTACCGGCACACCACCATCGGCTTCGAGGCCGACGTGCGCGCGATGCCGGAGGGCTACGAGTACAGCAAGTCCTTCCACCAGCGTTACTACCGCCCTGAGAACGTCGTGCTGGTCCTGGTCGGCGACTTCGATCCGGATGAGGCCGAGCGATTGATCCGCGAGTACTACTCGGATTGGGAGCCCGGTTACGTGGCGCCGCAGATCACCCCGGAGCCGGCTCATACGGCGCCGCGCTGGAAGACGGTGAAGTACCCGGGCCGCACCCTGCCGGTGCTCGTGGTCAATTACATGGGGCCGGCCTGGAGCGCGACGGACAGGCTCGCGGTGGCCACCCAGGTGTTGGGCCGGGTCGCGTTCGGATCCAACTCCGACATCTATAAGAAGCTCGTCATCGAGGAACGCAAGGTGCAGTCTCTGAACGCCGGGTTCGGCCTGTCGCGCGATCCTTCGCTGTTGAGCGTTACGGCGATGGTGATCGAGCCACGCGATGTGGGCCTCGTGGAGGAGGGAATCCAGGAGACCGTGGGGCGGTTCAGGGAGGAACTGGTTGACCAGAAGCTCTTCGACGACACGAAGAGCAACATGAAGTACGGGTTTCTCATGAGGCTCGAGACGGCACAAGCCGTTGCCTTCGCCACGATGCCCTATGTGATCAACACAGGCGGCGTCGAGGCTGTCAAGGAGTACTATCGCACGCTCGATGCGGTTACGCGTGAGGACCTGCGGGAGGCCGCGCGGCGATACTTGGTCGAGAACGGGAAGACCGTGGTGCTGATGGTCGAGGCGGAGGGCGAACGATGAGAAAACTAGCACTAGTACCGGCATTCCTCCTCGTCCTGGCGGCGTGCGAGAGGGCTCCCGTAGATACGGTCGCGCTCCCCGAGGCGGAGTCGCCGTTCATCGCCTTTGACATCTGGGTGAAGGTTGGCTCGCAGAACGATCCTGCCGGGAAGGAGGGGCTTGCGGCTCTGACTGCGAACATGCTGTCCAACAGCTCCACTACCGAGGACAGCTACGATGCGATCCTCGAGAAACTCTACCCGATGGCGGCGGGCTACGGTTTCAACGTCGACAAGGAGATGACGGTCTTCAGCGGGCGGGTGTACAAAGACAATCTCGAGGCCTACTACGAGCTCTTCCGGAACCATCTGCTCTCACCCGCCTTCAAGGAGGGGGATTTCGAGCGGGTGAAGACGCAGACGATGAACTTCCTGGAACGGAGCAGGCGCTACGTGCGGGACGAGGAGCTGTCGAAGGAGCTGCTCTTCAGCATGGCCTATGAGGGCACGCCCTACGCGCATCCCGAAGAGGGCTACGTCCGGTCGGTGGAATCCATCACGCTGGACGATGTGAAGGACTTCTACTCCAAGTACTACGTCCGCAACAACATCGTGGTGGGTGTCGGTGGCGGCTATCCCAGCGGGTTCGTCGAGCGGGTGAGAGGAGACTTCGATTCGCTCCCCGAGGGCGCCGTGGCGCCGGTGGCGGAGCCGCAGCCGCGGATGCCCGACGGCATCGAGGTGCTGATCGTAGAGAAACCGACGAACGCCACGCCGGTCTCGATCGGGTTCCCGATCCCGTTCGTGCGCGGCGATCCCGACTACTTCCCCATGATGGCGATGGCCTCTTGGTTCGGAGAGCATCGGAACTCCTTCAGCCGCCTCTACCAGGTGATCCGCGAGGAGCGCGGGATGAACTACGGGGACTACGCTTACATCGAGGCATTTCCCCTGGGTTACACGACGCAGCAGCCGCGCGTCAACTCCGCGCGCCGCGATCAGTTGTTCGAGATCTGGATCCGTCCGATCTCGGCGACCGCGCCGGGCAATCTCCATGATCGCACCCTCTTCGCCACTCGCGCCGCCTTGCTGGAGTTGAAAGAGATCGTGGACAACGGCATGACGGAGGAGACGCTTGCGGCGACCCAGCAGTTCCTCCGCAACTACACCATCAACTGGGGCTCGACGATCAACCGCCGCCTGGCCTACGGCATCGATGACGTGTTTTACGGGATCGGCGGAGATGGCTACCTGGCGTCGATTCGCCCGGGGCTCGCAGCGCTCGAGCTGGGTGCCGTGAACGAGTCGATCAGGCGCAACCTGCAGTACGACGATATGTACATGGTTCTCATCACCCGGGATGCCGAGGGGATGAAGCGTAAGCTGCTGAGCGGTGAGCCTACGCCTATCACATATTCCGGTGAGAAGTCGGCCGAGCATATGGTGCAGGACGAGCTGATCGCCAGCTTCCCCATCCCCGTGCGGGAGGAGAATATCACCATCATTGGCATCAACGAGGTGTTTGAGGGCGAGTAGACTCAACTATCGGCCGGTCAGCCTGCTCCCGGGCGCCGTTGGAGGCCCGGGAGCAGGCTGGCGCCGCCGCCCTGGTGGCCGGGGCCTTCCCTCGCTGGCGGGGGGCCATTATTCTGGTAGCGCTGTGACACGGTTGGCCCTACCATGCGGCGAAATAACGACCCATGACGCTGCGAGAGGTGCGCGATGGCGAAGCATTACGTCTCGAACAAAGACGTGTCGGTCCGGATCTTCAAGAGCGACTTCCTTGAGTGGTTCAGCCACGTGCATCCGGCCGTGCCGCACGTGATCTTCATTCCCGTGATCGGCTACATGCTCTATTCGAGTTACGTTCACGGAGTGCAGGCCGGCCGTATCGGCCTCCTGTTTCCGGCCGGGGTGCTCCTCTGGACTCTCACCGAGTACTTCGTGCACCGTTTCATCTTCCACACGACGCCCGAGATGGAGGAGGAGGTCCGTAGCACCGTCAGCCAGCTCGCCCCGAGCGAGCCGGCGCTTCGCAAGCTCGCCGGGTTGCGGCAGAAGCACTATTTCCTCGCGCACGGTGTGCACCACGATTTTCCCAACGATACGAAGCGGCTGGTGATGCCGCCCTCGCTCAGCATACCTCTGGCCGTAGTGTTCTATGTTGCCTTCAGGTTCCTGTTCGGCGCCGGCTCCGGACCCGGCCTCTTCGCCGGCTTCATGTTCGGCTATTTGATCTACGACACGATCCACTACGCCGTGCACCACTTCTCGCTGCACGGGCGGATCGTGCTGTACCTGAAGAAGCAGCACTTCCGCCACCACTACCAGGATCCCAGGAAGGACTTCGGCGTGAGCAGCCCGTTGTGGGACGTGGTGTTGGGTACGCTGGGAGGCACTGGCAAGCGCGGGGTCGTTCTCTAGCACGATCGCGCCGCTCACAGCCGACCGTCCTCACCGGCACTCCAGTTCCGGTCAAGCCCGAGCGGGCTCAAGACTTCCCGCGCCAGGACCAAAGTGAGGTTGACAGCCTCGCGGACCAGGTCTAGCATGATTGATTATGTTCAGAATTGGCCGCAGTGGCGTCAGCCTAGGGATGGGCGCGATATTGGTCGGCTTCGTCGCGTCGCAGGCAGCAGCGCAGACACCCGGCACAGGCTTCGGACCACGGACGCTCTCGCCCTTCGATATGGTCAAGGCGGAGCGGTTGCTGCGCGAGAAGCTGCCCTGTCTCGGTTGCCATGAGCTCGACGGGCGAGGAGGCAGGATCGGGCCGAGTTTGTCGAGGCTGAAGGAGACGCGCGCGCCCGACTACGTGTTCGCCATGATCATTGACCCCGGGAGCACCATTCCGGGCACGATCATGCCTCGGGTGCCGATGACGCGGCGGTACTCGTGGGATAGAAGCAGGTTCGACTTCCAGCTCAGCCGCGACGAAGAGGGCCGGATGCTGGAAGAAACGAAGTCGGTTACGGAGAAGACGCTCGAGCTCATCGCGAGCTATCTGCTCCAGCGCGAGCCATCGAAGCAGACGCCACCGCCGCTCATCCCACTGCCTGCACCCGGCGCGCAGGCGGAGTCGGCGGAGGGGAACGAACTGTATGGAAGCTACTGCGCGCCCTGTCACGGCCCGGAAGGGGAGGGCGACGGACCCAACGCCGAGTTCCTACCGGTGAAGCCCACCTCTCACGCGGACGCGGCTTACATGTCCGCGCGGCCGGATGACTCGTTGTTCGATGCGATTTACGTCGGCGGCTACATCATGAACCGCAGCCAGATGATGCCTTCCTACGGCTGGACGCTCAGTCGCGAGCAGATCTGGAGCCTTGTTCGCCACCTCCGCACTCTCTGCGAGTGCGAGGGGCCGATGTGGTCCCGGGACGACCGATGAGTAAGAGCAAGCGACGTCGCCGCAGTAAGCCGCGAAGCCGGCCGCCGGATGCGGAACGGCAGGGCAAGCAGCCGGCACGGCGCCGGTGGATTGCGGTTGCTGGAATGGTGGCCGTGGCCGCGCTGTTCGTGCTCGGCAGGACGTCCCTGAAGCGCACACAAGATGCGGGGGGCGGCGACTTCCCGGCTCCGTTGCCCGTAGCCGCCGATACCGGCCCCGTCTTCGAGGACTTCGTGGCGGCTGAAGAGTGCGCCGAGTGTCACCGGGTCGAATACGACCTCTGGAGAGAATCCACCCACGGCAATGCTGGGGGAGCGCCGAGCGAAGTGAGGGTCATCGCTCCGTTCGATGGCACGCCGATCCGCTTCAAGGATGCAGTGGTCACGCCGCTCACAACGGAGGACGGGAAACGCATCTTCAAGGTGGAGCAGCAGGGTCATCCGGAACGGATCTACGAGGCGGCCTGGGTCGTGGGTGGCGGCTTTATGGCCGGGGGCGGGACGCAAGGGTTCTTTACGGAGTACCCCGACGGTACGGTTCGCTTCCTCCCGTTCGACTTCATCAGGCAGGAAGGCGTCTGGTTCTGCCAGGCGAGGGGCTGGACCAATGAGAAATGGACTCCCATCACTCCGGACATTCCGTTGGCGGCGTGTTCCGATTGGCCGCCCGCCCGGGTCATGGGGAGTCTCGAGCGCTACTGGAACTGCCTGCAGTGTCACGGCAGTCAAATCGAGGTCTCTTTCGATGCTGATGCTAAGCGCTACCGGACGCGGTTCCAGACGCTGGCTATCAACTGCGACTCGTGCCATGGGCCGGGCAGGCGACATGTGGAGCTCGCCCGCGCGGACAGTCTCGGCGCGTCGGCCGACATCGGAGTGGAGGCGCTGGCCACATTCGACAAGGACAGGTCCCTCAATACGTGCTTCCAGTGCCACTCGGTGAAGGAGGAGATCAAACCCGGATACCTACCGGGAAAACGGCTGCAAGCACATTTCGGTCTGAAGCTGCCGCTGTTGAGTAACCGGCCGCTGTTCCCGGACGGGCGCATTCGACTGTTCGCCTACCAGGCACAGCATCTCTTCAGCGACTGCTACCTGAACGGCTCGATGACCTGCGTCGATTGCCACGACCCTCACAGCCAGAAGTATCGGGACGTCTGGGGCGAACCGCTGAGGGGCCGGTTCGACGACGGGCAGTGCCTGGGCTGCCATGCGTCCAAGGCCGACTCTCCGGAGCGTCACACATACCACGAGGTCGATTCGCCCGGCAGCCGCTGTGTCGCCTGCCATATGCCGTACCTGCAGGAGCCCGATGTGGGCAAGCGACTCCGTTATTCGCGCTCGGATCATACGATTCCGATTCCGCGCCTGGGTCTGGACCGGATTTTCGGCATCGAGAACGCCTGTATGAAATGCCATTCCGATTATTCCTTCGACGCGATGCGGGACACGCTGCTCGAGCGGTACGGCACGCTGAAGCCCCTCAAGGGTCTGGTCGAAGGCGTGATCCGCGCCCAGAGGGCCCCGAGTCGGTTGGAAGCAGCGCGGCTCGAGCTCTCTCCCGGCGACGGCTACGAAGTACTCGAGTACACCGGGTTGGCCTACTTCTTCCTGAACCATCTGAGTCCGGACATGCCGGCGCTGGAAGCGGAGATAGTCGAGCGATTGAAGCAACTGACCGAGAGCGACGATGTCGATATCCAGGCGCTCGCTCTCACCAGCCTCCACCTGGCCCGCGGGAAGGACCCGGAGATCAGGTCGTTCCTGTCGAAGAAGCTGGGGACGCTGGGGCCGCGGGATGAAGAGATCCGCCGCCGCTGGGTCTGGATCCTGAATTTCCGTGCGGATATCTTCCGCCTGAGGGGCGACCATAGGGAGGCGCTAGTCATCTACGAGAAGGCGCAGGAGATTCTTCCCGGCGATCCCACGGTGCTGCGCAACCTCGGGATCGCCTACAGCAACCTGGGAGCCTACGGCAAGGCCATCGCGAGCCTGCGCAGAAGCCTCGAGGTCGATCCCGTCCAGACGCTCACGCTGGTCAACCTGGCCTTTGCCCTGACGCAGCAGGGAGACTTCTCGAGCGGCCTCGAGGTCTATCGCCAGGCCATCGAGATGAACCCCTACGAGCCGAACTCGTACCTCAGTCTCGGTAACGCTCTGTTGCGTCAGGGCATGGTTGAGGCTGCCGTGGATGCCCTCGAGCGTGCCGTTGCCCTCGATCCGAGCCTCAGCGAGGCGCAGTTCGCGCTGGGTCTCGCTTACGTGGAACAGCAGAGCTACGATGAGGCGGTCGCCGCGCTCAATCGCGGGCTCGAGTTCGATCCCACCGGAGCGGGCGCTCAGCCCCTGATCGACGCGCTCCAGCGGCAGGGCGTTCGGGTGTCTCCCTAGTTCCCGGCCTCGAGCAGGGATTTGACCCTGGTCAGCGTGTCGAGGAGTTCCTTCTTCGCGACAGAGGCGATGAGATGATTGGGGACGAACCTGAGCAGGCCGCCGACGTCGGCCTCGACCCGCATCGTCACCCTGGTGCCGCCTTCGACGTCTTCCCAGATGACTTCACCCACGGCCTGGGCATCTGACTCGGGCGCGGTCTTGTAGGCAACCTTGTGATTGGGCTCGTAGACCGTGTTGACGTAGACGTTCTCGAAGCGCCGTCCCATGAACTCGCTCACGTAGCGCCTCACCGTCCCCACACGCGGCTCGCCGTCCGGCGTCTGCTCGGCTTCCCGGAGGTTGGGCTGCCATTCCTGCTCGCGGTGGATGTCCTGCATGTAGCGGAAGACTTCCTCTACCGGGCACTGGATGACGATGCTTTCTTCGTACTTGAGCAAATCGATTCAGGACCCTGGAATCTCGTCCTCGTCGTAGTAATCCAGCTTGTGGAGCGGCATCACGACGCTGGAGAGCACGTTGAGAACGTGTGCTGCGATGCGCTTGTAGAACCGGGTCCCCATCACCACGGCCGTGGCGTCGCGAGCGTTGTAGTCGCTGCGTGCAACCAGTTCGATGAGGGCATCACAGCGGTGCGTGATTTCTCTCCCTTCGCGCGTCAGATCCAGGGCCCGCTCGCGGTCGGAACTGGCGAACACATCGGCGGTCGAGGCGAATGCTGACTCCGTGCCCGCGCGTATCTCGCGCAGCTCACCGACGATATCGTCGTCGGGCAGCGGGTCGGGGTGGTATTCACGGACCTCCGACAGGTTCTTAGCGTAGTCTCCGAGCCGTTCCACATCCTTGACCAGGCTCATGAGCAGCAGGCAATACGGCAGCGAGGCCGAGCTGCCTGCCAGCGAGAGGTGAGCGATCACCTGTTTGCGAATCGTCCGCTCCAGCTTGTTGACCTGCACGTCCCGCTTGTAGATCTGGGTCCGCTCATCAGGCGACGCAGTCTCCCCGAAATAGACATCGCCCGCCTCGACGGTCATCTCGTATGTCAGCCGCAACATCTGGGCGAAGTTACGGCCCATGCTGGCCAGCGGCTTATCCGAACGAAAGATGCTGAGCAGTTCGTGTAGCATGACTTGCCTCCGAGGCTACCCGAGGAGCCGGTTCAGGAGCGCGAACAGGCCCGGCAGCCCATAGAATAATACTACAACATAGAGGAATGCGTACTTGCGGGAGCGTACCGCAACGGCGGCGAGCCACCGCGCCGCCCTGAGCGGGATGTTGCGGATTCTCTCCACAGGATAGATAAGCAACGTAGCGCTCACGTTGAAAAACAGGTGAACGAGCGCGATGGCGATGCCCCATTGCGCGTTAGGCCCCGTCACGGCCAGTGCGGCCAGGAGCGCCGTCACCGTCGTTCCGATGTTCGCGCCGATGGTGATGGGGAACGCCTGCTGCAGCGTGATTAGCCCGGCGCCGGCCAGCGGCACGAGCAGCGATGTCGTGATTGAGCTGGACTGCACCATGGCGGTCACCAGTACGCCGACCAGGATCGCGAAGGCGGGCGCCCTGTACAGCCCACGAGAGACGATCAGTTCGACCCGCGAGTGCATGGCTCGCCGCATCACACGTACCAGCAGCATCAGAGCGACATAGATCAGCGTGGCGGAGACAATGATCAAGATGATCGCCTGCAGTTTCTCCGAGCCGACGACCGCGTGTATCGCATCCTTGATGGGTTTCAACGCCCCCTTGATCGCACCTTTGATGGGGCTGTCGTATTCCATCCCGCCGACACCGATGAGCAGCGATGAGAGCGCGGTCGCAGTGCGCTGCAGGTAATGGGTCATCATCTCCAGGGGGAGCAGGATGGCCACGGCCATGAAGTTGAAGAAATCGTGAACCGTGGCGACGGAGAATGCACGGTAGAACTCCTCCTTCCTGCCCATGTGCGCCAGAGACACGATGGTGTTGGTCACTGTCGTCCCGATGTTCGCGCCCATCACCATAGGGACGGCGTTGGCCAGAGGAAGGGGGTTCACGGGAGCGGCGACCAGAGCAACGATCAACGCCGTCGTGACCGACGAGCTCTGGACCAGGGTCGTTGCGAGGATGCCCACGATCAGCCCCATGAAGGGGTTCTGCGTGGCGGCGAAGAACGAATCGATGGCTCCCCCGCCAAGCGACTTGAACGCGTCGCTCAGACCGTTGACACCCATCAGGAAGATGAACAGCAGCGCGAGCGCGCCCACGAAGCGCGTGAAGGGATGGCCGGCAACGTTCGCCGGAATCTTCGTGAGCGGGTGTGTGGCAGGGCTCAAGAGAGCGCTCGAATGTAAAGGTTCGAATGTCGGACTCGCGCGATGTTTCCTGCTGCCAGCTAACCGCGGGCCAATGTTGCGGCAGCGCCTGGATTTGGCAAGAGGCCACGGTTGCCTTTCCCGCCCTCAGCTCTAGATTCGGGCAACCGAAATCCAGGGCTCCGGGCCGGGACGCCGGGCTCATCGCATCCGTCCTCCTGATGAGAACAGGAAAGTGAGGTCAGAGTTGCCGAGACGTATTGGTCTTGCCTTCATGGCAGTTGCCGGCTTGATGGCGATCGGTGCCGGCGAGGTCCGAGCCCAGGACGGAGTCGTTTTCGGCTTCGAGCTGGGCTATAAGGAGATGGGCGGGGGGCTCGGCGACGTCCTCGATGGCGGCATCATCGGCGAGTACAGCTTCGTCTACCAGAAAGGCCGGTTCCGTTACGGACTGGCGTTCAACCTGGTATCGCTCGATGTGGTGGAGCCCTTCGACGAGAGCGTGAGCCAGGTTGGAGCGAGCCTTCTCTGGACGTGGTTGATCAAGCAAGGCACCTCGGTTCTTCCGTACCTCGAGCTTCGGTTGGGCGGGGTCCGCTACCGGCCCGAGGGCGATACGTTTGCGCCGGAGGAGCCGGTCCAGCTCGACCAGGACGAAGACGAAGGGAAGAATGCGGCCGACGCCGTGGACGGCTTCGAGGGAAGCCTCCTCGGTGGCGCCGAGTTTGCGATCTCCAAGAAACTCGCCATCGACCTGTCCGCAGCGTTCAGTTTCATCAGCACGGAAGAGGTCGATTTGAGCGCGATCGGCCTGGGCCCGGTGGACAGCGGGACGGCCTGGAGTGTCCGGCTTGGCTTGAGGTGGAACCCATGAGCGCCGTGGGAGGGATTCGTCTGACGCGGCTCGGCTTGACGCTGATATGCTTGATCGGGCTCACCGGCTCACGCGCCCTGGCGCAGGGAGCGGATACGACGGACGGCGAGACATCGCCACGCCTTGTCGCCGAGGAAGACACGACTGCTGATGAACGTCAGGACGCCTGGGGCGTGAGGCGGAACTGGGGCCTGGCGATCGGCGAAGTTATCGCGATCAACAACGTGGTCTGGGCCTTCAACGAGTACCTACGAGGCGCCAGCTTCACGCAGGTCAACCCTCGTAGCTGGTATAACAACATCAAGAATGGCTTCGCCTGGGACGACAACCAGTTCACCACCAACGTGTTCGCTCACCCGTATCACGGGAGCATGTACTACACCGCCGCCCGCTCCAACGGCTTCAACTACTGGGAGTCGGCACCGTTCGCCGTCGCCGGCAGCTTCATGTGGGAGTGCTGCGGCGAGACGCACCCTATGGCGATCAACGATTGGATCAACACCAGCCTGGGCGGTGCCGCCATCGGCGAGATGACGTATCGGCTCTCTTCGACGGTGCTGGACAATACGGCTACGGGATCTGAGCGGACGTGGCGCGAAATCGGCGCCTTGCTGATAAGTCCGGTGCGTGGCTTCAACCGCCTGGTATCGGGCCGCTGGTCGCAGGTCGGCGAGAATCCGCCTGAACGTATGCCATCGGTACTGTCCAACCAGTTGTCCGCGGGCGTGAGAGTGATCGGGGAAGGCGAGTCGATTACCGAGAACACACAGACGAACGCTTTCTTCGAGGTCGACTTCAGGTATGGGGGGCCGTTCGTGGGCGACAACCGTGATCCCTTCGATTACTTCCTTATGCAACTGCAGGTGAACTTCTCCGAGAAGCAGGCGCTTGGGCGCCTTCAGATCCGCGGCAACCTGTACACAACGGAGTTGAAGAGGTCAGACAAGGCGCATCACGTCTTTAGCGTCGCCCAGAACTACGGCTACATGAACAACAACGCTTATGAGTTCGGCGAACAGAGTTTCAGTGCCTCGATTCTCTCTCGTTTCAACCTGTCCGACACGTGGCAGGCTTGGACCGCCCTTGACGCGTATCTGATGCTGCTGGGCGCGGTGAATTCAGATTTCGCCTTCCTGGCGGAGTTCCCTCCGGGCTTCGAGCAGGAGAGGTTCCGGGAATATGATTTCGGTCCCGGCGGCGGACCTGCCATCGGCGCGGGCCTCTTTTGGAAAGGCCGGGACGTTCTGACGTTGCGTTACCGTCTAACGTACCTTTACACCCTGAACGGGTCGGTCCAGGAGGGAGACAATGCCTGGCACTTCGTCCACTGGACGCGGATCATAGGCAAGGTGCCCGTCAGCCGGAACTTCGGGCTGGGCATCGACCTGGGAGTGTTTCTGCGCGACAGCCGCTATACATGCGAGATCTGTAGGGATGTCACGCAGAGGAATCCAGAGTTCCGGGTCTACGGGGTCTGGGAAGTGGGGGCCGAACCCCGCTAGTCTCCCGACAGAAAGTTCTGGAACAGGATCATGCCATCGACGCTGAAGTGCCCGGCTTCAGGAGCGGGCCGGTGTTCGCGAAAAGGCCGTGATGCACCGTCACTTCCGTTCGACAGGCAGGATCAGGCAGCTTGGCCCGCCGGCACCTTTCCTGAACTCCGAAAGGTCGAGGCCGTGCACCGTGACACGCTCACGCTCGAGGGCGCGAATCGTCGTCAGCTCCTCGGCCGCGTTGGCGATGACCTCGTTCTCGCGCAGGCATATCACGTTGCCGGTGCCAGGGCCTTCCTGACGGACCTCGATTGCGCTGAAGCTCTTGAAGAAGCCGTCGGGGAACACACCCTGGCGGCAGAGGACGCGTTCCGGCCCGATGACGCTCATCGCGCCGCCCAGGTGCAGATACGCTTCGCCGATCGGCGCTGTTCGCACTTCATATCCCATATCGCCCAGCATGCTTGCCAACTGGCTTACGCCGTCGATGTCCGACCTGCGTGAGAGCCCGATGAAAGCGACCGAGCCGGCCAGGATGACGTCGCCGCCCTCGACTGTGCCTGGCTCGTTGATCTCCCCAATGCACGGCTGTCCTATGGACTCCAGGACTCGAGACATCCAGGCCTCTTCACCTCTACGCGATTCCAGCCCCATCCTCAGCTTGATGTGTCCGTGAGGAGTGCATACCGCCACATCGCGCGGGAACACCGAGTTCGGGTGATTCTCCAACTCCGGCACGTCCATCACCTCGCATCCGAATCGCGCCATAGTAGCTCTTAGGGCATCGTGCTGTTGCGCCGTCAGATCTCTGTCGGGCAGCCTGGGAATGTTGCCGGCTTCGTGGGTGCTCGCATTGAAGTACGCGTCGCCGGGCGAAGAAACCACGACGCGCGTCAACCTGTCACCTTCGTTTCTCAGCATGAGAGCCTCCCCAGCTCGGACCGAGTGGTCAGCGCTCGATCCGGTACAGGATGTCAGTGCTCTCTCTCGAGCCGGTCACGGCCTGCAAGGTGATCTTGCTGGTAAGCAGGTAGCGGATGCGAAGAGTGTTGACCGGCTCGAACAGGCCGACTCCGTAGGCGACGTAGAGCTGCGGCGAGAGGTACTTGCCCGCCACGAAGGCGGCGTCTTCTCTCTTGGTGCCGGTTTCGATACGCGCCTCGTCCAGGCCGATCTGCGACGCCATGCTCATGGCCAGCATACTGCCGCCCAGTGCGGCAGCCGCGTTGGCGGCGCTTGCCTGATCCGCCTGCGATCCCTGTTCCAGCGGGCGTCCGAACAGCATGTAGGCTAACGCGTCGGACTGAGACATTGTGGGATCAGACCAGACCTGCACATCCGGCTCCTTCAGGGTTCCACCCATTAGCAGGCCCGCCCTTGTCCCGTCCGTCGCCGTACGATAGGCCCGCACGTCCAGCCGCGGATTATCGATCGGCCCGGCGAACACCAGTCGTCCGGGGTCGATGGTCAGGTTTTGGCCGTATCCCCTGTAAACCCCCTCCCGGAAGACCAGCTCGCCGCTGCCACGGGCCGGAGCACCCGGCGTTTCCGACACCGCAATCGCGCCCATGAGGCGTGAGCTGAATCCGAATCCCTTGAAGAAGACCTCGTCTCCCAAGACGAAGCGTACGTTCGCGGAGACCGGTACGTACTTGGCTCCACCGTCTTCCTCTTGTCCGACAAAGACCACGTCAGGCGAGACCGACACGGCGGACGCGGGGATCTCGAGGACCTCGAAGGTTGCGCTGGGGATGGTGATGTCACCGCTCACCTCGATAGTCGTGCCCGTGAAGAGCACCTCCATGTCGGGCGACACTTCCAGGTGGATCTCCTCGGTCTCGGCCGCCAAGAACCGATCTCCCCGAACGGCGAGGCGGGTGGGCGACTCCCGCGAAGGGAGAGCTGGCGAGTGGCCGTCGATGACCACATACCCATCACCCGACGACGCTCCGCCGCTTATGGTGAGTTCCCCCTGTGCGTCGGCTGAGGCTGTCAGCTCGATCTCTCTGAGGTTGAGCCCCAGCTTGGGTATATCCGTCTGGCCGCTCAGGCGAACCGTTCCGGTCAGCTCGGGTTCGGCGACCGTTCCCTCTGCGCTGATGTCGAGCTGGAGTCGCCCCGCGCTCTCGGCGAAGTCATCGGAGAATGCCTCGATTGCCGCCAAGTCCCATTCGCCTTGCACACGAGCGCTGAGGGGTTGCGCCTTGAGGGACTGGGTGAGTTTCCTGTACTCGGGAAGCTCGAAGCTGCCGGAGAGCGCCGCGAAGGGCGTACCGTCCGGCCTCCCCCATGAGAGAGCTGCATCGCCCATCACCCCCTCGGCCCCTGCTCGCAGACGGATCGATCCTTGCTCGTAATGCAGCGTCCGGACCTCTTTCCCCACGGTGTACCGAATCGTGCCGGGCCCGGGCCGTAGCTCCGCTTCGCCGCTGAGCGCGCCGTCTGCGGCCGCAGAGGCATCGATTCCACCACTGAGCGAGCCGCTCACGGCCGATCCGTCCGGCAGGTAGAAGCTCAACAGCGAGAGTGGCAGCCGATCTATGGACACAGCCAGCCGCCAGTCGTCTAGCAGGGCTTCGGCCAGTCCTTCTGAGTTCACTTCCTGAGAGATCCCGCTGACTGCGGGCACGTGTATCTTGCCGGTCAGCGTACCGGGCCGTGCATCATCCGCGCCGGCGAGCTGGATGGACACGCTTCCTGTCACACTGTCGGCGTTCGCCATCAAAACGACTCGGCCGTTCTCGAACCTCACGGATCGGGTCTCGTCTCCGGCCCTGAACTCGACCGTGCCGTGCCCGGATCGAAGCTCGGCTTCCGCAACCAGCGTGGCTCCGGCGGCGGCCGAGGCATCGATCTCACCGTTTACGTCGCCGGCCAACACCCAACCTTCGGGCAGGAGCCGGCCGGCGAGCGAGAGAGGGACATCCTGTATCGTTGCCTGGATCTGCCACCTGTCCCCGGACTCCCACGAGCCTTCGACACAGAATTCGCCGTCCGTAGAGACCAGGCAGAAGCTCGAGAGCGTGGCCTCGGTCCCGGACGCAGTGAGGGAAGCCTTGTCCTCGAGTTGCCAATTGCCGGCCGCGCGAGTCTCTATGTCGAGCCTGCTGATCTCACCCACCCAGTTCTCGCCAGTCACAGCGCCTGCGGCCCGCAGCTCGATGCCGGCCTCCTGGCTGGCGACCTGCAACGTGAGCACGTGCTGCTCTCGCGAGCCATGGGCGTCCAGCAGCAGCGAATCGATGAGCTGATTCGATACATCGAGCCCGACGACGCGCAGAACGGCTCTGTTGTTCCTGCGCGCTCCCCAGTCCACGTCGACACGTGCGTAGGCGCTGTCGAATCGAGCCTCTCCCACGCTCACGGCGTTCGCCTGCGCATCGGCCTTGACCAGCGGTGCCGAAGGAGAGCCGCCGATGTGTCCGATCGCAGAAACGGATCCGCTCGAGTTGGGAAGCACGACTGAGAGGTCGGGAGCACGCAGCTCGAAATCGAGATCGAGTCGCTGGCCAACCTCTCCTTCGGCGCGTAAGCGCAGCGGACCCCAGTCGAGATCGAGCTCGGATATTCTGTACTGCGAGCCTTGTATCGCGCCCGAGATTCTTCCGGCGAGAGCTATGTCACGGAGGACGCCTGCGAGCGTGTCTACATCTACACGTGCGACGAGGCTGTCTTCCCAAATTCCTTCCGTCCGCGCGCGTATCGAGAGCTGCCCCGGCCAATCGGATGGTTTGGGTGTAAGCTCCGCAGGGGAGAGTTCATCCCCTTCGAGCGTGAGCCGCCACTCCACCCGCGGTGCCCAGGTGACCGAGCCCGTCGCGCGGAGCTCGCCGTCGAGCACGTCAGCCCGCAGCGTCGACAATTCGAACCCCTGAAGGGTACCGGTGCCCGAGAGATCGACCCGCGCCTCCTCTATCTCGGGCGTTCTTACGGCAAGCTGTCCGCGAACCGCGAAGCTGTCGATGGTCCCTGCCGCGTCCAGGTTGATGTCGTAGCTGTTAGCTAGCCCGGCCATCGCAAAGGATCCATCCCGGACTCGAAGCGCATCCACGATCAGCTCGACGGGCAGATTGAGTCCTTCGCTTTTCCCGGCGCTCGCCGGCTCATCAACCAGCGAATCGGGCTCGGTCTCCGGACCGGGCGGCTGCTCGATGAGCACGGCGTGCACACCCGAGAGGCGGAGACTGTCGATGT
>FXBF010000333.1_pt1 | contig 15953 bp, 20 predicted proteins | sample 5335321 | NCBI WGS metagenome assembly FXBF01 (sample SAMEA103928391, study PRJEB20085) | sediment metagenome | isolation source: sediment
ATGTACATACTTATTGCATCCAACACCACACCGAGTAAACCTAACAGTCAAATAACCATTACCTTTTGGAGTTTGTTTTAATATACGCCCTTGTATACCTATAGGTGTCCTGCTATGAAATACTACCCGGACCAATGAACAAACGTTTCCAAAGTTAGAAACTTCATAATAACCTTCGTAACCAATAACAGATTTCCAAACTTCAATCATCGAGACCCTGACTAATCTCACCCATTGTAATAAGTTCTAATTTACGATTTGATTTCAAGATTTTGTGTGTTTTTTCATCGGTAGGTAAATGATAGATATCAACAATCTTACAGCCTTTATTTTCATCCATCCCTTTGCGATGAATCCTATCTTCACTTTGGGAACGTGACTCAGGAGAAAAGTCATTTGACCAATAGACAGCCATTCGTGCTTCAGTCAAGTTTAGGCTCAAACCTCCACTTGCCGGGTGTGCAACAAATGCAACTTGCTGATGGTGTTCTGTATCAGACCAGTAGTGTAGAGGTTTGTCAGTTCTGATTGACTTTCCTGTTTTATCCATTACCTTCCAACCACGACCATCTACTTGAACTACATCCCACCCTTCTTTACGACATATATTTCGTATACGATCAATGCTTCCTTGAAAACCAGCAAATACAATAATGCGACCTGCTTCTTCACACTGTGCCAGACGAGCCTTGAGTTTGGCTTCCTTTGGACACGGCACTTCGCGTGCAATGCGTTTGGTTTTGGTCACCTGACAAGTGCCCTTGCAGCGTGGACACGCAATATATTTCTCTTCCAAGGTATCGACATACTCTTGTTCAAGCATGTCAATCGCCCGAATAGGCTCACCAGAAACACCATCAGGATCGAACCACGCTTTGACTTTACCCGGCTGCTCTGACCCACTACAAGTCGGGCAACTACTAATGCCATCCGGCACATTCTTGTACATGAATCCGTCACTAAGTTCACGTAGCCATGTAATGCCGGTCATTACATTCGGAGCACCTTTGGCAATTGTCTTCGCAACACGTAGTGTCGAAGGCGACGGCTCACACCTATCAATTTCATATACCTTGTCAGGCAAGTCAAGAACATCTTTTTTGTGGACAACTGTGACAAGTCCTGCGAGGCGTTCATACATATATGATACTTCATCTTTAGACTTCTCAAAGTCATGCCACGCAGCATCAGGGTTGTCGATGTCCCACTCGTGGGCACCTTCATCTTTCAACTTGGTACACTTCACGCACTTGTCAGAGTTGTCTCTCCAACCCATACGCACGTTGATAACGTTGTCAGGGAGTTCCTGTTTGACCATGAAACCTAAACGAGTTTCTAATTGATCTTTTGAGCCTTCCTTCAAGTAACCGGGCCATGCGATTTCAGCCTGACGCCACCAATCTAAAGGTGACTTCGGACTTGGTGTCCCAGACATCAGAATGACATACCCACTGTCAATGCCATACGTAGCGCGGATCATATCCGACAAGTCCTGTGCGGCCTTGGATCGTTTGGTAGCCGGAGACTTCAATCGAGATGACTCATCAAAGATCACGCCAGCAGGGATTGGATCAGAGTCCAACCGTGTTTCCATGAATTTGACCAATCGCTCATACGTGGTCAAATAGATGTGGTGTTCGTTCCTGCGAACAGACTCAACGAGTGCGTTGCCATCCTTTGGCTTGTCCCATGACAACGAAAGATTCCATTTCTCCCACTCGCGTTCGATGTTCTCAAGTGACTTCAATGGACCAACCCAGAACCACTGATCACACCCTGACTGCTCCATAAGTTCCTGTGCAGCCAATGTATTGTGAGTCACAATAAATTCATCTGTCACATAACAGTGTGTTGGTGAATTCACACGGATACAAATACACTCGTCAGTCCCAACCGATTCAACAGATACTATGGCGCGTGTAGGTTCATATTTGGTAGGCGCCATATAGAGGTCTGCTTTGCGAGACAACAGAAAGGGAACTACACGTGAGTCGAAAGAACCATGGACTCGGTGCGAAGGTTGTCCAATATAAGACTCACTCTTATATGTGTAAACTGGTTTCTCTCTCAAGCCACGATGATATGTGCCTCCAAATGATTGGATTAGAAACACCATACTAGATGCAAGCTTAGTTGACGCCGAACTGAATTCAATACCAGATGTATTGAGGGGTGAGCCATCCGAATCAAGAAGCCCCTGCATTAAAAGCAGCCTGTTCTCTAGTGTGTTGAACAAAAAGTCTTCCGGGACAAACTTTGAGTTTGATCTACATTCTTTCAACTTATAGTCATCAATTGCGTCACGTGTACTCTGACACCTAATAGTGTAATCAATTTTCTCACCTTTAACCGTGGCACTAGTGGGTGTCATTAGTTCAGACATGAAAGAATTCAAGCGATCAATTGTTTCTTGATCAGGCACAGACACCTGGTATGCAGGTAGATGTCCGTTTCCAAGAATATAGCCCATAACATAAGGGTGACACTTCAAGTTACGAACATCAAACTGCACTGGTTCAACCATTGGGATGAACCATTTGTTATTACCATTGCTATGCTGTAGACCACGCGACACAAGTTCTTGTAACTCAAATACTTGCCAATCTTTACCCCGCCATTTACGAAGGGGTGTAGTAACTCGCCAAAGGTGTTCAGCGCCACAGTCAGTTGAAGAACCATCTGTGAAAGTAACTTTGAAAACTTCCTTCTGTCCCTGGGGATGGAGGCTAATAACTTTACATGTACCACCACTTGGATCAATGAGCCTGCTGCCAACTGTCAATTCACCCATCATTGTCCAGCCTGTTGGCGTAAGAATCGGCGTTGTTAAACGTCCTAACTTTCCAGTCCCCATCTCAGCAGCCCAAATCTGATAGTGAAACGTTAGGCCAATATCACATAGCTTGGCCTGATGCTCCATCAGCGGTTTGTCATATTCATGAGTAATCAACTTACGTTCAAACCATTCATAGGGGTCGCCGCCCATCATATACTTCAACTGGAACCAGTTGCGTTCACAGTTATCCACAGTCCAGACCTTACGAGGCTTTTCACGATCGTATCCGTGCCACCTGGCACCCATCATCGACTTGATCTCATTCTTGAGATGGAAAGGCGATTTCTTGAATTCGATCTCTGTGGGACTCACAACTAACGTGACGGGATTCTTGATTCTTAGACCACCCTTGGTCTCGGTGTACAGGTGAGTCTCAAGAATCTTCTTTTCAGTCTGTACTCGGGTCATATCCGTAGTCAATGACTAGCTCCTCGTTAGTTTCAATATCACGGAGTGCAGTGATAACCATAATAACATTATCAGTGTCATCATCTTCAGTAACTTCACAATTAGGGTCCTCACCATGGTTTACAAATCTCCAAGGTGGCTCAGGCATAAATAGGCTGTCACTGTCCCACTCGAAGCAGTAGTCCATCCATGATTCATAACCATATTTTTCATCCTTGCCGCTAATTTGCCCCTCTTCATCTATCTGTTGAATAATCACCGCCGGTTTAACCATCCGTCGTTGACCATATATCCATTGCCACTGGTCTTGTTCAATGCTGGCATAGGCAAATACACCGCGACCATGAATCGGCGAATCTGCAATGTAAACGTTCAATGGTGTTTGTATTCGAGCAACAAATAGGTGCCATCATCCTGGGGCTTCTGTTCATAGTCATTCCAGACAGCGGTGAGCCCTTCTTGAACAAACAAGTCATGTATCTGGTTAAAACCGACTCGAACGGTTTGTTGTTTATGGTTTGTTCCAGTCACAATAGCGTCGCGCCACTGCTGAACTGTCCCAGTAATAACGACGACAAGCACCTGTCGCATCTTTGTTTCGGTGTGCGTGAAAGCCATCCCGGAACACGATTCCAGGATATCCAACGTATCAACTTCATCCGCTACCGTCAATACAGAAAATGAAACATGCGCAAGTAGCATAGGCGGCAAACCCGCCGGAGCCTGCTCATCCCTCATTGCCGCGAGAATAGACAAGAACCGCTCCGCATCACTGAGGTTCTTGGCCGTATTATCAACTCCAGTGGTCACCTTGTGCTCCAGCACTTCGTCACAGACTTGCAGCAAGACATTGAAGGCCACGGAAGGCTGAGCGATAAAGGTCGAGCGCATCATAACCCTCTCATATTACTACACCGCGTTAACCATGTCAACCATGAAAATAGCCACGATCCATCAATATAGATCGCGGCTAAGCAGCCCCGGCAGGAATCGAACCCGCATCCTGAATTTAGAAGATTCGTGTGTTGTCCATTACACCACGGGGCCTTAAAAAGTGGCCCCGCTGAGAGTCGAACTCAGATCGTCCCGATTAAAAGTCGGACATAATGCCGGTTATACGACGGAGCCATCAAGTGGCTCCGCTGAGAGTCGAACTCAGATCGTCCTGATTAAGAGTCAGGCATAATCACCAGTTATACGACAGAGCCTTTTGAGGGCCGCCGGAGGGAATCGAACCCACATGGGCCTGTTTACAAAACAGGAGCATAACCATTCTGCCACAGCGGCCTATTGAGCCGCTCGACCGAGCGGCTATTTCTTTCTCGTTGTTGGTTTCGTCCTACCCATCGTATGTTTGCGCGTACGAGTAGATCGACCTACAACTGTAGGCTTGCCATGTTTGGTAAGTGTTCCTGGAATGCTGGCTCGATTGTCGTTGGCCATGGTACTATCGTATGCTTCCCCTATTGTTGTTTTCTTGCCGCACGAACGCGGGCACGTTGCTTCTTCATCATTGCACGTAACTCTAAGAGACGAGCGCTTTCTTCTCCGAAAGTTCCTATTCGATCTTGATCTACCGGTTCATCCTTTGCTGCTGCAACAGCACGTATGAACAGGTCGATGAATACTTCAACAGCGGTGACCTCAAACATATCGACACCACCATCATCCCACACAAGGGCAATTGTATCCGTACGACTAGTCGTTCGTAAATCAACTGTCCGGCCGTTTAGTGTAGTGTACTTACCGAATGAAATCGACGGATTGCTGGGTATCTCATGATAATAGTCGTTTCTGTCTCGCATAAATGTTCCTTACAAAGACATGCCGGTGAGAGTCGAACTCACGCTTAACCGTTTTGCAGACGGCATGCCGGCCATCGGGCGGCATGTTAATGTCGGGGTGGGTGTCCCAACTCCGCAGGATTCCAGAAGGTAAGGTGGTCCTATCCTCTACTGCCGTGCTGTTGAGTTATTTCACTCTTCTTGGAGACAACCGCTCCGAGCCGGTACCGAACCGACAAACAATCATATAAGTGGTAAGGGTGGCGCTCGCATCCACGTTTCGTGTTCTTCAGACACGCACTACACTATCTCAGTTACCTTACCATGCTCCCTATGACATGTAGGGCATGTGATTGGTTCCACATACTTCAGTAGGTGGGACATGGTGAGCGGTAAGCTCCCACTCACGTGTACATTTTTATCAAGAGCCTAGCACGGCGTGCTTCAAGCCGATCTTCGCGCCTAAGCAAACGATACATACGTCTGTCAATACAACGTAGCCTGAGATTGATAAAATTGACACGTAGTTTCAAAAACATCTTACAGTCTCCCGCAAGTAGCCCAACTACGATTCGAACGTAGAATAACTGGTTCAGAGCCAGTCGTGTTACCAGTTACACCACCGGGCTATATTATTTGCTACTCCGAAACGAATGTTTGTCGAATCCCTTCGCTGCTGCCAAATCTCGATCCGAAACCTCTGAACTCATCGGTCTACCTTTATACTTGGTCTTGTGCCCACCGTGTGTTCCCAAGATGCCACCCATATACATGTCAATTTCCTGAAAGGCTCGGTAATTATCAACTTGGGTAAAGAACCCTACGTCTTTCAGACAAGCATTGATCACTAACTTCTTGGAACCTGTAACAAAGACTGGCGTATGATGCAAATGAAACAGGTGTTCATGTTTATCTCGCTGCTGATTACATGCGATAAAAAACTGCTCGAATAAACCACGACGTCGCCTGTAATTGTAACCTCGCACCCATCTGGTTGACTTATAGGCACGTATTTGACCACGATCCAAATTGTCTTGCATGAACTGATCCACATCTTCGATCGACCAACACCGGTGCGGCTCGGCGTCGATGTTCGTGTACAACTCTAGCATCGGCGTAATCGTGCCGCAAAACCCGACGACTCTCGGTCGAGTCAGGGGGTGTCGCCAATCTGTTCCATACACACCGTAGCAGATAGGAAAATTATGACCGTCAAATGTTTCTTGCTTTCGCAAGTACACCACTGTGTGATCCTGACCCATACATTGAATGCAGTCATAGTAATCGTGGAAATCGGAGATAATTCTCATTAGCAGGTCACCAAAGACTCGAACTCTGACCAAGTGGTTTGGAATCACTCATGCTACCATTACACCAGTGACCTGTAAAGACCGCGAGACGGGGATCGAACCCGCTGATGCTTGGATTGAAAGCCAGCCGCAATACCATATTGCCTCTCGCGGTCGGTGTTGTTACACCGAGATAGTGAGCCAGCCATAAAATGCTTCATAACCGGCTGTGTTGCCAAACTTCTTAACGATCTGATGCGCCCGCCTGTCGATACTTGAACGTCGTTTACCTTTGGATTCAACAACCGACAAAGGCTTACCCCGAAGGTAGCCATACGCGAGCAATGATGCTCGTGCCTCTCGTCGAACATCCCAGGTTCGATGTTGATAGAGTCTGTTACGGAGTGCCGTTTCAGACTTTCTCTCTTCTTGACGAATAATCCTGGACTCTTCGGCCAAGGATTTGATTTTCACTTTCAGAAACCGTTGATGATAAGGTTTGAACATTGCTTTTGTCCTTGTTTTATAGTGTAGTGATTAACTATACAAAACAAGATCATGGTGGACCTCTACATTCACGTGTCTCTCATGATGTGGGTTCTCCTAAAGACCAGCGATGCAGGTAAACGTGCCATCATCATCTTCCTTTGGTTCTTTCTTCTTGATCTTCCCGATGCCACCACACTCGTGGCATCGACTAAAATGATTGAATAAAAGAATCTTGCCCTCGCCGCTACAGGCAGAGCAATCTTGCATCTGCGGTTGCGGAACATACATTCCTGACCACATAGGTTTACCCACATTGAGCCTTTCCAAATTGTTTAGTGACCATACTTTGTTCGTGATCTTAAAAGTTTCTGAATAGCAGAAGGGCAACCTGGGGACGCTATCGCTTACCACAGTTTCAGCCAATCTGGGTACCAAGACCCTCTCTGAACCTTCTTCGTTTTTACACCCACCAAGATCTTTTCAATAGATTCGATACCAGTATACCGCTTTACTTCCTTACCTTGATTGAACACAACGATTACCGGAACGTATATGATCTTGTTAGATAAGAAGAACTTGTCGTCTTCAACATTTGCGGCGCGGTCGCCTTCGTAGAACTTATAGACAATGTGAGTCTTTTCCATTTCCAGCACACGGCCGGACATTATCCCGCAGGCGCGACTGCTTCACAAGCGTGTTCCAAAATAAACCAGAAAATTCTTCTGGCCATTATTGTCTTTCTTGATCTTCGGGTGCATCGTATTCAACCTTAAATGGCACAGTCAAACTGCCAGTTCGTGTGTTTTCTGTAGTCATTACCATTCGTTCAATATACTTCTCTGCACAATTGTCGCAGATAACGCCGACAAACTCTGTGCCGTGCATATTCAAGTCGAATCGGCACGACCCATAATGGAAATTGAATTTGACTTCACCGCCAGCATGTGGCTGATTGGTGCTCCAATTATCCACAGCACATTCTAACTGGCATCCACACATGATGCAAGGGCGTGTCCCTATCGGTGCAACAGTGTTGCACAAACGACACCTGGGGCCAACACCAGGGCGGTATCCCAGTAATGCGGCTGGACATACACAACCGGCGACACGGAGTAATTCTTCATTCGCGAGATTCATAAGTAGAACAGGTAGGAGTCGAACCTACACATCTCCTGCGTATCAGGCAGGCGCCTTCACCAACTTGGCCACTGTTTTATATCTAAGGCATGCTGTGTTGCACTTATGCCGCCAGCCCAGAGTGACGTCCCGTCTCGACAGAATTGTTTGTCCTTTCATGATTGCTCATGACTGACACGAACATCTACTACAGTGTAGCAGCGTCCAAACCACATTCGCCAAATGGCAAAGCGGCATTGACCATCCAGTGTACGATACTTTGTCCAGTAAGTCAAAGGTACTAATTGCTTAACGTACCAAATGAGTCTGTTCATGTGTACTCCGAGAAGCGGCAGCAGTGAGAATCGAACTCACGACAGGCTATTAACCATGCAGCGGTTTTCAAAACCGTGTCCTCGTCCATGCCGGTCTACTGCCGTAGAGTGGGTGGTGAAGGAATTGCGCCTCTCGACCTAATGCTTCCCGACCTTTATTGGGCCGCCTGTTTTACAGACAGGTGCCGGGGACACCATCCAGATTTTCACATGTATAGTTCTTACGAATTATACTGTGACGAAACGTAACTGGATGAATATCGAAACATAGGATTAGCAAGGTGAACAGGTGATGGCCCACAGCAAGGCGCCAAATACCTTGTGGTACTGGCCGCAGGCAAAACCCATCGCAAAGGTTGTGACAATCAGGAACCATCCTGCTGTCGTAAATTGGTGAACTTGTCGCATTGTGTGCAATAAATCTCTCTCAAATGTCCCCGGAAACCCCAGGACTCTAAACGACGCCCTGTATTCATGACATGTGTCTCGCCACACAATGCGGTTTTTCCATTCTCTGAAAGATGGTAGAACCATACACCAGCGATACTTTCAACGATTTTCATGGGATGTAACCCATCAGGGTGTGCGACTAAATTACAGCAGTCAAATGGATTAGTACCAAAATGAGAAGTACAACAAACTGGTGTGAGTGTCATACACTAGTGCTGAACGGCGTTGTGGACCGTATGGTGGGTAAAATCTCTTATACTGATTGTGTCTGAAGTCTCGCCGATGCTCAAACTCAACTTGACGATCAAATGTTGGGCTTCGATACCAATCCCGGCGATAGTCTTGACGATGATCAAATTCATCCCACCGACTGTCAAAACGCTCACGCGGTGTCAATTGTGTAGGATGTTGGGCGCTGGTGATGGGGCACAAAGTAAACATGCACCCCACAACCACGGCAAACAATAAGGCTCTCATGTGTTGTCTCCTGTAGGCGAAATTGCCAGTACCGCATCACGGTTTCGATCCGTGTTCTAGGGCCTGAAAAACCCTCGACATAGCCAGTAGTCCAATGCGGCAAATGTCAATGTATGGTGGGTCAGGGTTGGGTTCTAACCAACAACCACGCGCTTGTCACGGCCGCTCTCACTTGGCGTACCCGACCCATATATTGTGATTTGACAAGTTGTTGGACACGGGTATTCCTCCCTCTCGGGTGGGCTGGTATCGAAACCAACAAATCCGATAACCATATCACGTCAAGCGCCCCATCAGGGAATCGAACCCTGACCTGTGAATAGACAATCCACCGTCCTAGCCGTTGGACCAATGAAGCGAATATTGAATACAGTTGCCGCTGGCCCTAAATGCCTGGGCATTATGACATATGCATTCAATTCCCTAAGCACGCCCGCAGAGAATCGAACTCCGGTCTCTTGGTTCAAAGCCAAGTGTAATGTCCATTATACTAAGAGCGCATACATTCAGTTTTGTTGCTGCTCGCTCTGTTGTAAAATGAAAATCATCATTGCTTTTGTGCTTTCTGTAAGTGGGAAAGATTAGAATCGAACTAATGATAATGATCTGGCCAGTCGGTCTCTGCGTTAGTCGCTTAGCGTCCGCCACAGTGACAAGTTATTGGAGATCGGTCCCCTAACCAACGTGGGGTACTTTCCCGAATGACCGTCAGGATGGCTGATTATACCGTCCGTCAGGCCAAGTCTAGCGAGCAGGAATCGAACCTGCGTGCCCGTGATCCCAAATCACGTGAATCATCCCCTGTTCTACCGCTAGATAATGAAGACCCTAAATTATACTCACGGGGTCCCCATCGTGAGTGCAACCATTTACCGACCAGATTCGAACTGGTGACCCAAGGCTCTACCTACTGAGCTACGGTTTAGTTGAATTATAAGTCGCTGCCCGCTGTACATACGAGCAACTAAAATGAAGTTTGGCTTCGAACCAAAATATCCATGGATACCCGACTAGGCAACATTTCTAAGGTGACTAAAGGGAATTGAACCCTTACCTGAACATTCACAGTGTTCCGTGCGGACCAAACTACACCATAGCCACAGTTGAAGTGTCTGGAATCGAACCAGAATCGCTACGCTTATAAGACGCGGCTCGTTGACCAAACTTCACTTCAATATCAGTCGCCTCGCCACGACTGTCTTGTTTTGTTACACCGCAAAGCCCTGCACACGCATGAGTTCCAGGTGTTTATCGCGAACGGCTGCACTACCCACGCCGATTTTTCCAGCCTCAATGCCGGCTTCATCAGCCAACATTTTCAATACGAGTTCATTCGGATTCAAATGCAAACTACCAGGCTTGGCATTTGCATAGTCAGCACTCACGGGCAATGAGCCAATCGGTTGTGTGTCACCGGTCAAGCCAATCAGATTCATCACAGCAAGTGCTGGACGATTTGCTTGCCCATTGGTGCTTACGCTAACTGCGCCGGCCGAGCCGCCACCTGTCAGGCCGGTGCCATCAATCACGGTCAAAAAATGCTTCTGTCCGGCCACGCTGGTGCCATCAAAGGTCAAGGTCACCGGAGCCGTGTTCAGGTCGCCGCCAGCAACAGTAATATCACCATTAGTCCAACCAGTAATCACGCCAGTCGCAGCAGTATCAATAGCACCTTCAATTGTAGCAGCATTTGCAGCAAAAGCAATAGCCGCAGTGGTGAAAGTTTCACCATTGAACAACTTCACTAACAGAGTAAAGTCTCCACCCGAAACAGTCGGCACATGCTGTGCGATGCTTTGAATTTCGTCGCTTACTGCGTCGCGGCTTAAGTATGGGGGGTCACCAGAGATTGTTTCAAGATTTTCGATATACCGTTTTAGGATGCGCTTATTTGCGCTCGCATTGAGTGTCGGGTCAACCGAACTCAAAGTTTTGAGGTCTGCTACCATTCCCATGTAAGTGTTTCCTTTATGTGGGAGATATGATTAGGGGTCACTTTCATATTGACAAAATAAACAGAGGCTCAACAAGTTTGCGCGGTGTGGAATACAATTCAAGATAACCCACAATGCTTCGGTCAAGCATGTATTGTGACTGACAAGTCACTACAAGCTAAACACATCTTGGGCATTTGTCATTATTGGGTAACCCATGATGCTTCGGTCAGTCAAGTACGTCATCACCGATTTGCACGGAGACCTTCTGGTTGGAAGCCAGACATGCTGCTATTCAACACTAATGACGCATATTGTAGTCTACCACGCCAGACGTGGTAAGTCAATCCCAGCCCCACGGATTCTCCGTATCTGCTGGTTTGTTACTAGGAATATCGTCATACCGTTCATGGTATAAAAGTTGTCGAGTGGTTTGACGATCTTTCCTGTGTGAAAGTTCTTTGACAGTCTTCATCCAAGGGCGCTCAGAATGCCAGTGTTCACGTCCTTTGGACTTTTCCATCTCATAACCTCAAGGCTCCAGGAGCAGGACTTGAACCTGCAAAGACCTACGTCCGCCTGATTAACAGTCAGGTGCGTTTACCAAATTCCGCCACCCTGGAATAATGCACCCTCAAACCCAAAGGCTCGGCCGCTCGACTTAGTGAAGGTGCTATAAGCGGCACACCTAATTCCAAGAAGTGATCAACTTCATGCCAATCCACTTGGGAACAACTGAATCCCTTTGTTGTAGTGTTTGAAGTAGGCACGGTAGGAATCGAACCTACGAACTTCCACTTTGTAAGAGTGGCACTCTGGCCAATCTGAGTTACGCGCCCATGGTTACCAAGCCAGTTCTTTCTCTCCGATTTAGTTATCACCTGACTCAGTGTCTTCGTCTTCGAGGCTACGGCGAATGTCTTCCGTTGCCTCTCGTCTTTCGTATCGTTTTGTAAGTCGCTTTGAATACTTCCCTGGATCAAGGAAATAGTCTGGATGCCGTCGAGACCAATATTCGTAGCCCGGCCCCTTCTCACCCTTATTTGTTCTGCTCACGTCTGTATTCCCACATTGATAATTTAGTCCTGGGTCGTCGAAGTAGGTTGGCCAGTGCTTGATCTCGCTGTTTCTCTGTCTTGTAGCGTCGATGTACATGCCATGTATACCAACTGTCAAACCACGCCCGGTCGCCAATATATCGACACTCTATCACAAATGGCTTTTTGCCAATGGTTTTCTTTTTCCAGCATCGCTCACGTTCCTCAATCTGCGGACCCTTGTCACGTGGTTCATCCCAGTCTTTCATTAAAGTCTTTCATTAAAGTCTTTCATTAAAACTTGGCGCATCCGTTTACTGGTCTTCCGTTTGAAAACTTTGCACTTCCGTGTCACATTGTGTCCAAGTGGACGTGAGTGGCGTTTGGCGTTAAGGTCTTGGTTGATGCCAATTGCACTGTAGTGCTTGCGTCTCAACATCAAAATACCCAATCAAGGAATCAAATTCCATCTTACAGTGTCGAAGACTGACATACTAGTCCGGCACACTCACAGAGTGCCTCCAATGAATCTTTCTATGACAGTTACAGCAAAGACAAACACACTTACCCAATTCAATTTGGAGTCTGTTAATACTCCAATTATTTGTAACAGCCCTAGAAATTTCTATTTCCTTGTTATTAGGATTAACATGATGAAACTCAAGGCAAGCAGGGTGGTTTTCGCCACACTTCTCACATATAGACTGTTTCTTATATTCTCTCAACCATGTTGAGACAACATCTCGGCGTATCTTTGCCCGCCTCTTAGCCGAATCTTGAGTATGTTTACTACTAGCATAGTATTTTCGCTGATAGGTATTCTTTCGTTCTCGGTCTTTAATAGGCATACTAAATACAACTATCGCTGTGACAGAGAGGTTTCTATACTGAGAATCGCGAGTCCACAAACAGCGTCGGTTTTAACTCAAAGTAAGCCTATGGCTTAAAGGACAGTCGAGCCGAGACTCATGGTAGGCATATTTGATAACTGTGGATACTACTCTGCGCAAAACGTACCATTTGATTCCTCATGAATTGAAATCTTTCGTTTTCAGTTATAGTTAAATTATAGGCGGGGAGTCGTAATCCGGCTGTCGAACAATGTTCAGTCACCGGGACCGCCTATGTAATATGCAATCACAAACCCTAAGATCGTTCCGAGCATAAACAATGAAGACAAATATAGGATTATGTTAGTTACAAGTCGAAGTCATTCATTTCTTCAGTCACGGAATGTTTCTCCAAATATTCAAGGTAATGATTGTCAAAACAATCTGAGCAGGAGCACCAATTGCAGACATACTCGTCTTCGTCTATTTGTTTCCCGCATTCGTTGCATTTCATAAGTGGACCACCGGGGAATCGAACCCCGATTATCTGAGTGCAAATCAGACGTCTTCCCGTTGGACCAGTAGCCCATTAACAATTTGTAGACACCACCCATGGAGGGGCATGGTCATTAAAGCACGAGCGCCCCACCGCTGTGCCCTACAGATTATTATAAATTGAAAGGTAAGAATTGAACCGACAACGCCGTCTAATTAGTTACTATACTTTGTGTACAGCAAAGTGAGATCGCCAGTTCGTAGCCCTTCAATAAACCCGTCCACAGTCTGAAAGGGTCCCAGGAGACAAGCATCTGCTTTGTTAAGTGCTAAGCAATGTGTCTAAATCGAACCAGCCCAACCTTATGTTTCAATAGGGACGCACGTGAAGTGTCATTTATACCCGAGCGCCGCTTTTCGCTTTGCTGGACTCCCATACTGGGGAACCGTAGTCTTTGTAGCAGGCGTCGCACATTATCGTAGTTTGTCGATCCGACCTTTCTCAAGGATGTCTTTCAGGCTTGCTGTCTTGCCGCTTCGGTGATCTGTGACGAGGCCGCGCGAGAAATCATATGTCCTGATTCGTGTTTCATTCTTGATGGCGACATCTCGCCTTGATTTCCGGGAGACTGCCTTCTGATTTTCAAGGTGTGCGTCGATGCGCTTCTGAAGTTCTTTAATCGCAGCCCGTTTATTCTGGTGTTGGTTCCGACCATCGACTGTAACTTCGATCCCTGTGGGCTCGTGAGTCGCAATCACACAAGAATCTGTCTTGTTTTTGTGCTGTCCGCCCGGTCCTCTACCCCGAGTGTAACGGAATACGACATCTCTCTAACGAATCTTCATTTTTTAAATGCTTTCTTTAACATGTCAAGCGTCGCGGCGCGACGCTGGAACACTGGGTCATAGTTGTGTTTGCGTTTGAATTTCTCAGCCGTTTTTGAACCCACACCACAACTGTGCAAAATGTTTGTGTAAGTAATAATCAAGGGATCATCGGTGTGCATTATCTTTCTCACATACCTTCTCGGCTGGACCCCGCTTACGGTGCTTACTCAGAATGTACTCGATACCAATAGTGCGGATGGCATAGTAAATTGTCCCCATTTCTGAAAACTTACCGACGCTTTCGACTACTTTATATAGGCCACACCGTGAATTCCAAGTTCGCCGTGTTGCGCAAATTGTTTCGTCTCTCTTTGCTCGCATCCAATCGAGCACTGGGGGAGCCACCTTACGAATACCACGCTTGGCCTTTTTGATTGTTCGTTTCTTAGCCATACATCACAAGCATAGCATAAATGGAATCAAAAGTGGATCATGTGAGAGTTGCACCCACCACAGATACGCTGCCAGCGTTTCTCGCCCCTAACGGCATGATGACCCATTAAACAGTAATAGGCAGATGTGATGTCACGCGCGCCTCACGAAGATGCTTTGGTACCTTGCGGAATACGCCAGCACTCGGGTCATAATGTTTCTTCCTGTGCCACACAGTCCAGTGCGCTCCAGAATCTGATTGCCAATATAACAAGGCCGAGCCTTCTTTCGGCATTCCTGGAAACCGCCGTTCACCATGTTTGATGTTCATCTCGTGCAAGGCACATTTCAAATGTTTCGTCTTGGTCTTGCCCTTTGTTCGTACAAGTATGATTGCATCTTCAAGACTGATGTTACAAATGGTCGCAACACATGCTTGTCCGCATAGGTTTGAACCTTCAGGTTGTCTGACCAGTTTCATTGTGACCAATCATATGTTGATGTTGGTTCAAACAATCAATCCAGTCATCAGAGTACATAGTGCCGCATCCCGGTAATGCTCCGAGTTCTTCAGATTGAGAACCTGATGACATATCTTTTAGTCCAATGCGGCTCATGTATTATGGTGATTGTAGCACTGGCTACACGACCCAGTAAAGTCCCTGTTGAAAATTCCAGCCTTGTGCGTGTACATACTGTAGACAGACGCACCCCTCACCAGCACTGTAACCGCGAACCTATGCACAGGTCGGCGGCCAATCACCAAGAGGTCACGCTGAGAATTGAACTCAGTCTTCTTCCTTACCAAGGAAGGGTGCAGCCAAAACACTTCACGACCTTATTGTAGGTTAGAACTCGACAAGTTAATGCGTTTGTGGGCGGTCATTGATGTTTAGATAACCCACGGTTGTGCTCGGTCAAATCCTAAAGTAGTGGAGGGCGGAGTTGAACCGCCAAAATGAGCATATGAAACTCATTGGGTCGCCGGACCTCCCCGCTATGTGTATTTGTATCTAAAACCTCGGTATGGGATTCCGAGTTTTGCCGAGCGTCGAACACCACTACTGTATCCATGAACTGCACGCGCGGCTGCCCGGACACCTTGAAACTCAACACCATCTGAGCGGCGAATGGACTTCATACTCCCTATCTCACCTAAGCGGATTGCGTCCTGCATATTTTCCTGTTGAGTCCCATACCATAGGTTATCAAG
>FXBF010000334.1_pt1 | contig 15939 bp, 15 predicted proteins | sample 5335321 | NCBI WGS metagenome assembly FXBF01 (sample SAMEA103928391, study PRJEB20085) | sediment metagenome | isolation source: sediment
GTTCAGTGCTCAGTTTCAAATTCAAAATCTGTTAACCACAGAGGACACAGGGGTGCACAGAGCTTTTCTGGGGATGATAGACACAGGCCATTTGTGCCGTTGACTTTGCCTTTTTTAGTCTTTTTTTTGATTTTGCCGAAAACTGAAAACCATTTTAAATGCTATAATCCGCCGACCTTGCCAACCTGTCAATCGAAGAGTTTTGTAATGAATGACAATATCAAAGACAGCCTGAAAGACAATTCCACCTGGATGCGTATCCTTTATATGGCTATTTTCGTGTTCATTTTTAATATTGTGGAATTACTGATTGCTGTTCTGGTTATTTTCCAGTTGCTGGTACTCTTGTTTACCGGTGAGAAGAATATACGACTGGTTGATTTTGGTGGCCTGCTTAGCCAGTACGCCTACAGGATGCTGCAGTTTCTGACATTCAATAGCGAAGACAAGCCTTTCCCGTTTGCCGACTGGGATGACGTAGCGCTGGAAACAGGCAAGCAATAATCCTGACAGTAATGGAACACAAATACATCCCTCAAAACATAGAAACTGCTCTACAGGCCCAGTGGGAAAATGACAAAGTCTACAAGGTAACTGAAGACCCTGATCGGGAGTCCTTCTACAGCCTGTGCATGTTTCCCTACCCCAGCGGACGGCTGCATATGGGACATGTGCGGAATTACACGATTGGTGATGTGATTACACGTTACCAGCGGATGCAGGGGAAGAATGTGCTGCAGCCGATGGGATGGGATGCATTTGGTCTGCCGGCCGAAAATGCGGCTATTAAGCATGGCGTTCCACCAGCCAGGTGGACGCATGAAAATATCGATTATATGCGTGATCAACTGAAGCGACTTGGCTTCGGTTATGACTGGGATCGTGAACTGGCGACCTGTGATCCGGAATACTATCGCTGGGAACAGTGGCTGTTCACCCGCCTGCTGCAGAAAGGTCTGGTCTACAAGCGCACTGCGCCGGTTAACTGGTGCCCGCATGACCAGACCGTGCTGGCTAATGAACAGGTCATCGACGGTTGTTGCTGGCGTTGCGATACGCCGGTGGAGCGCCAGGAAGTGGCGCAATGGTTCATGAAGATCACCGAGTATGCGGATGAGTTGCTAAACGGTCTGGATCAGCTTGATGGCTGGCCTGATGCGGTAAAGACCATGCAGCGAAACTGGATCGGTCGATCAGAGGGTGTAGAGCTGAGCTTTGCGACCGAGGGTGAGGTGGATGATCTTGTTGTCTATACCACAAGACCGGATACCCTGATGGGAGTTACCTATGTGGCTGTCGCTGCTGAACACCCGCTGGCACTGAAAGCAGCTGAAAACAATCCTGATCTGCAGGTCTTTGCTGAAGAGTGCCGCAACACTGAGACTGCCGAGGCTGCCATGGAAACCATGGAAAAAAAGGGCATGGCTACCGGCTTCAGTGTTAGCCATCCTGTTACGGATGAAGACGTTCCGGTCTGGGTGGCGAATTTTGTTCTGATGGGTTACGGCACTGGTGCGGTGATGGCGGTGCCCGCGCATGATCAGCGGGATTTTGAATTTGCAGGTAAGTACGGTATCCCGGTCAAAGCAGTCGTTTTCCCAGTAGACGGGGAGCTGGAGCAGCCGCAGACCGAAGCATATACTAATTTCGGCGTGTTGAAGAATTCAGGCCAGTTCGACGAGCTGACCTCAGAGCAGGCCTTTGATGCGATCGCGGACTGGTTACAGCAACAGGAAAAAGGCGAGCGCCGAGTGAATTACCGGCTACGTGACTGGGGTATTTCCCGTCAGCGCTACTGGGGTTGTCCGGTTCCTGTGATCTATTGTGATGATTGCGGCACAGTGCCGGTGCCGGATAAGGATTTACCTGTGCTGCTGCCGCTTGATGTAGAGCTGGACGGTGCCCGTTCACCGCTAGTCGACCATCCAGATTTTACCCACGTGAAATGCCCATCTTGCGGTGCCGACGCACACCGGGAAACCGATACCTTTGACACTTTTTTTGAGTCTTCCTGGTATCTGGCGCGCTTCACATGCACCGATCAGGATAAGGCTATGCTTGATGAGCGGGCGAATTACTGGCTGCCGGTCGACCAGTATGTCGGCGGTATTGAGCATGCTATCCTGCATCTATTGTACGCGCGTTTTTTTACAAAACTGATGCGTGATGAAGGCCTGCTGCATGTTGATGAGCCAATTAAACGACTGTTGACCCAGGGTATGGTGCTGAAGGACGGCAGCAAGATGTCGAAGTCTAAGGGCAATACGGTCGATCCTGAGTCTCTTATAAATCGCTATGGTGCCGATACGGTACGTTTGTTCATTATGTTTGCTTCGCCACCACAGATGTCACTGGAGTGGTCTGATGAAGGCGTTGAAGGGGCATCACGCTTTCTTCGACGACTATGGCGTCTGATGGCAGAGCATGTGTCAGACGGTGTGGTGTCAGGCAGTGCAGTTGCAGGCAGTGTGGATGAGCTGTCAGATGTGGCCGTAAATCTCAATCGTCAGATTCACCTGACCATTAAAAAAGTAACTGATGATATAGAACGCAGGCTGCAGATGAATACGGCGATAGCGGCGGTAATGGAGCTGATAAATGCTGTCAGCAAATTCAGGCCGGTGCATGACATTGACAGAGTTGTTGTGCAGCATGCGCTGGAAACGGTCTGTTTGTTATTGACACCGATAGTACCGCACATTACCACCGTGCTGTGGCACGAACTTGGTCAGACAGGTGCTATTATTGACGCAGACTGGCCGTTAGCTGACGAAGCCGCTATGGTGCAGGATGAAATCCAGTATGTCGTTCAGGTCAATGGTAAGCTACGTGACCGTATACTGGTGTCCGCAGATGCAGATCAGTCTACGGTTGAGCAGCTGGCGCAGGCCAGCGAAAGCGTGCAGCGCCATATTGATGGTAAAACAGTGCGTAAGATAATTGTCGTCCCGGGGCGACTGGTAAATATTGTTGCCTGCTGAGCTTTGCCGGTATACTCGACCCAATACCAAAAATGATTGAAAATGAAATCTTCCTGTAAGGATATTATGATGAAACGTTTTGCCCTGATTATACTGTTAACAACCAGCCTGCTTTCTGGTTGTGGTTTTCACCTGCGCGGAACTATTGTGCTACCTGATTCAATCCGCTCTGTTGCTATTTCATCACCTGATGGCAAACTCAAAGATGTCCTTGCAGACAGACTGAAATCCAACAAGGTAGCTGTTGTTTCTAGCCCAACTTCAGACAGCGCACATATTAAAATTACTAGCGCCGCCTTTAACCGTGAGGTCAGAACGATTGATGGGCGGGGCAAGGCCACCGGTTATGTGATCATTCTCAAAGTCGGCTATACGGTTCTCGACAACAAAGGCAAAGTGCTGGTTAAGCCATCGGTTTCTTCTGCGCGGCGCGATTACAACTTTAGTCAGGACCAACTGCTGTCAGCAACGCGGGAAGAAGAACTGCTGCGTGATGAAATGCGCGGAGATGCAGCACAGGGCATACTGCGAAAAATGTCCCGTATCAGGTAGGTAGTACTAAGCCTAATAATGGTTCGGCTTAGTATATTCCGGAAAGGCTAAAGGCTCTTGCGCGTCGCAATACAAAATCTGTCAGATTCAGACAGGAAAGATCTAAAACCTGTTTACCTGTTGTTTGGCAGCGAAATACTGCTGCTTGAAGAAGCCTCTGATGCCCTACGTAGGCAGGCACGACAGCAGGGCTACACTGAGCGTGATAGTTTTGTCGTTGAGCAGGGATTCGACTGGGGTGAGCTATTGCAGTCAGGCAGCAGCATGTCGTTGTTTGATGACAAACGATTGATCGAGTTGCGCATGCCAACAGGCAAACCCGGTCAGGTTGGCAGCCGTATGCTGGTCGAGCTGTCAGAAAATATGCCTCCTGATACCCTGTTAATGGTCATATGCGGTGCGGTTGACAGGGCGGGGCAGAACCAGAAATGGTTCAAGGCACTGGATAGGGCGGGCGTTAGTGCAGAAGCCAAAGAGGTTAAGCTGGCAGATTTTCCCGGCTGGTTGTCATATCGTCTGCGCAGCAAAGGGTTACTTCCCGATCAGCAATCCATCGAATTATTAACACATTATTTTGAAGGTAATCTGCTGGCTGTCGCCCAGGAAATCGATTTACTGGCGCTGAACATCTCGTCTGACAACGGTTCGCCGCCCGATGCAAAACAGCAACTTGTTGCCCTGCAGTCTTCCGTGTCAGATAATTCCCGATTTTCTGTCTTCAGTTACCTGGATGCCTGTCTGGCAGGTGACTGGGCACGAACAAGCCGTATTATTGATGCCCTGAGAGGGGAAAAAGATCAGTCAGTATTTCTCATCATAATGCTTGGCCGTGAGGTGAGAAGGTTGACACAAATAGACTCAGCTCTGGCTGGGGGTGCAAATAAAGGGCAGGTCTTCAAGCAATACAGGGTCTGGGGGGCTGATCAGCACAGGATTGATGGTGCAATCAGACGCCACGGCCTGGAACAATGGCAGCGAATCCTGCAGCAGATAGCAAAGCTTGATAAAATAGCCAAAGGCAGGGCTGGCAGTGAAGGAGTATCGATCTGGTTCGATATCGAAAAGCTTTCTATGAAAATCTGTGGGCTCAAAACTATTTGAAACAATGCAATGACTACACAATCGATTGAACAATACATGGACCAGCTGGGTCATCAGGCAAGAGTAGCAAGCAGACAGGCTGCGGCGGTGGATAGCGGAGCCAAGAATACGGCTTTACTGGCAGCGGCGGCCGCGATTGAAGATCAGGCAACGAACCTGGTTACAGAAAACAATAAGGATCTTGAATCTGGGCGTAAACATGGACTGGATGCCGCGTTACTGGATCGTCTCGAATTGACCGCTGAGCGCATTGCCGGTATGGCTGAAGGACTGCGACAGGTAGCGGCCCTGGCTGATCCTGTCGGTGAAATTACCAACCTGCATTATCGTCCTTCCGGTATACAGGTCGGTCACATGCGTGTCCCACTGGGTGTCATTGGCATCATTTATGAGTCACGTCCCAATGTGACCGCAGATGCCGCATCATTGTGCCTGAAATCGGGCAATGCCTGTATTCTCAGAGGTGGCTCGGAAGCCCTGCACTCCAACCTCGCGGTGGCAGCCTGCATGAGACAGGGGCTGCAGGCGGCTGGCCTGCCTGAAACGCTCATTCAGGTAATTAACACCACGGACCGTGCGGCCGTCGGCAAGTTGCTGACCATGGGTCACTATGTAGATGTCATCATTCCTCGCGGTGGCAAAGGCCTGATAGAGCGGGTGATGAACGAATCCAGCATACCTGTTATCAAACACCTGCACGGTGTCTGCCATGTCTATATTGATGATCAGGCAGATATCGACAAGGCCGTAGAGATTGCCTATAACGCTAAAACGCATCGCTATGGTGTTTGCAATGCGATGGAAACCTTGTTGGTGGCAGATTCGGTCGCAGACAGCGTATTGCCCCTGCTGGCACAGCGTTACGCTGATGCGGGTGTCGAGCTGCGTGGCTGTGAGAAAACGCGTACGATTTTATCTGACATCAATGCTGCTACGGATGAAGACTGGGATGAGGAATATCTTGCTCCAATACTGGCTATACGCATCGTCGATGGCATTGATCAGGCAATTCAGCACATCGATCAATACGGCTCGCAGCATACCGATGCCATTGTCACAGAAGACTACAGCAAATCGCGCAAATTCCTGCGCCAGGTTGATTCCAGTTCAGTCCTGGTCAATGCATCGACCCGTTTCTCCGATGGTTTTGAATATGGGCTCGGTGCCGAAATCGGTATCAGTACCGACAAATTGCATGTGCGTGGCCCGGTAGGGCTGGAAGGTCTGACATCACAAAAATATATCGTACTGGGTGACGGTCACATACGTCAGTAAGCCATCGGCATGTCACATTTGATCTGTCTGCACGGCGGTACTTTTGACCCGGTACACTATGGGCATCTCAGGCCACTGGATGAATTGCAGCAGAAGCTGGCAGCCGATGCAGTTTATATTCTGCCGGCTTCGATACCACCGCACCGGCCGGCGCCACTGGCCGGCAGCCAGCAGCGAGTGGAAATGCTGCAGCTGGCACTGCAGGAGTACCCCGATTTTATTCTGGACAGCCTTGAACTGGAACGCAGTGGGCCTTCATGGACAGTGCCGACCCTGCAGTCTTTCCGGCAGCAGTATCCTGACGACAGCCTGTGTCTGGTGATGGGCAGTGACGCCTTCGACAGCCTGACTACGTGGTATCATTGGCAGGAAATATTACCGCTGGCACACATCATTATCATTGAGCGGGCAGGTGAATCTGCTTGTTCGAAGCCTGATTGGGCAACTGAGTACATGGTTGATGATATGGCGAAACTGCGTGACAGGAAATGTTCCAGTGTCATGCCAGTCAGCCTGAAAGGCTACGACATCTCATCGACAGATATCCGACGTCGGATAAATGAAGGGCAGGATATCGACGGAATGGTGTCTGATGAAGTGATTGATTACATCCGACGAAACGGGCTTTATCAAAACGAGTAATGAGGATTATGAGTTTATGAGGAAACAGAATTGTCTATGACACTCGAGCAGGTACGAGATACCGCTATCGCCGGGCTGGAAGAAGCCAAGGCACAGGATATCAAGGTGATGGATGTAAGGGGGCTAACCGATATTACCGATTTTATGATACTGGCGACCGGGACCTCGTCCCGACATGTCAATGCCATTGCTGACAAATTGATTGATTACATGAAAGATCATGACCATCGCCCACTTGGCGTAGAAGGTCAGGATGAGGCGGACTGGGTACTCGTTGATCTGAATGATGCCATCGTTCATATCATGCAGGCGGATGCACGGGTATTCTACGATCTGGAGAAGCTGTGGGGCGAAGAACTGCGCCAGATCGTCGAGAGAAACAGGGAAGGTTAGAAGATAAAAATCATAAGTCATAAGTCATAAGTCATAGGTCGTAGGTCGACAATCTAATGTGGCTTAGAGGTTTATTCTATGCAGATTCATCTTATCGCTGTTGGTTGCAAGATGCCGCAATGGGTCGATCAGGCTTATGGTGAATATGCGCGTCGCATGCCTCGACATTGTACATTGAATCTTATTGAAATCACTGCCGGCAAACGCAGTAAGAGTGCTGATGTTGCTCGTATTAATCGTGAAGAAGGCGAACGGTTATTACAGGCGATTCCAGATGGTTCTCGGGTTATTGCCCTGGAACGTACAGGCAAGGAAAAAAGCACAGAACGACTGTCAGGCAACATGGAAAAGTGGCTGGCAGGCGGCCAGGATGTGGCGTTGCTGGTCGGAGGGCCGGAGGGGCTCTCAGAAGCCTGTCTTGAGCGTGCGGATGAAGTCTGGTCTCTGTCAAAAATGACCCTGGCTCACCCCCTGGTTCGTGTTGTTCTCGCAGAGCAGCTTTATCGTGCATGGAGTATTGTTGCCAATCTTCCCTACCACCGTGGGGAATAGAATGCCTGACAACAGCAGTAAGAATATCGATCTCTATCTGGCTTCCGGCTCACCACGAAGGCGAGAGTTACTTAAACAAATTGGTATTAAATTTATGCTGATCAGTAACATAGATGTTGATGAATCATTTCAAGAAGGAGAAATACCCGAGCAGTATGTTTGCCGCCTTGCCGAAGAGAAAGCCAGAGCGGGTTTTGCTGTACTCCCCGTTGATGAATTAAGTTCTATACCTGTACTGGGAGCAGATACCTGCATAGCCATCGATGGGGAGATAATTGGCAAACCAGCCAATAAAGAGCTTGGCATAGCAATGCTAGAGCGTTTATCTGGTCGTTCACATCAAGTGTTAACGGCCATCTGTCTGTATAAAGGAGAATATGCCCGTCATGCTTTGAGCCGTAGCACGGTCACTTTCAAATCGCTGCAACTGGATGAAATAGAAAGCTACTGGAGATCGGGTGAGCCACACGATAAAGCGGGTGCATATGCCATACAAGGCGTAGCTGCGAAGTTTATTGTTGATTTACAGGGCAGTTTCAGTGGCGTGGTTGGTTTACCCCTGTATGAGTTGAGTGAGTTGCTCGAAGAATATAAAACCAGATGAATGTGGAAAGGTAAAAGGGGAAAGGAAAGTCAAAACCGGGTTAGGCCACCGTGAGAGGGCCGGCTAATGAGCGACCCCTTGACCTTTGATAGTCACTTCCTCGCATAGGTGACAAAGGAGAGTACGTCGCCGCTGCGTTCGATGAATATGGGGCTCGTGTCATTTGTACCCGGCGGGCTGATCACCATGCCCCACCATTCGTCGACGCTTGTTGCCGGACTGCTCATCTTATCGGTGCTCACCATGATCCGATAGCCGGCTTTCTTCAGGCCCTTCTCGAAGAAGGCCACGAGCTCGGCCACAGTCATGTTCTCGACACCGATCTCGACGGTAGGACCCTCTTTTCCGAGCAACGTGCTGTTTTTCGGAACCGGGAAGCCAACCGGCAGAGCGCGCTGCACGGCCTTGGTATCCACTACCGCGTCGCCTGCCGCCAGTGCAGGAACGCTGAAAAAGCCCAGCAAGGCCGCACTCATGAGTGCCGTCAGGGCGAGTCGAAATTTGACAGAGTGTTGTTTCATGGTTGCCTCCTAGAGCCACGCTTGAGAAACAGGAACAGGAAATCCCTTTAGACATATCCCCCGTTGCGTGCACTTAACTCATGTTTTCAGGATAATCCCGCGCTAGCCAGGTCATCCTGCCCCATGCGCCAACCCGCGCGGGCGAATCTTTGATTATCTGGTTACTTTAGCCCACCTAACCCGGCCTGACAAGGCCAGAGGTATGGCATAATTAATCAGAGGCTCCTAAACGAATAATTGCTATCAAGCCCAATACAATCATCAGAATATTTACAGAGAAATTCGGGGAAAGGAAAGTCAAAACCTGGAAAGTGGTATAGATGGTGTGTTTTCATCTTTTTCCTTTTTTTCTTTTCTTTCCCTTCTTTCGCCGCGAGGGCGCGCCTCCCACAACAAGACCGATGCATCCGTTTCTTGCAACGATATGTAGATTATTGTGGGAGGCGCGCCCTCGCGGCGAATAAATCTTAAAATGCCCCCTTAATGATAATAATTTGCATTTACACGTCGTCAGATTTATAGTCTTCTAGCTTCAAGCTTCGGGGTCAGACTTGAATGGCACTAAGTTAAGCTGCATTACCAGTAAATCAGTTCTTTATGTAGGTCTGGTTAGCGATAGCGTAACCTGACATTGCCTTTCTTTGTCGGCTTACGTTTCACTAAGCCGACCTACCTAATTTGACCTGTGTGCAAACAGATTAACTCAGCCTTAAAGTTAGTGCTGGAGCCCCTTAACTTAGTGCCATTCGGGTCAGACTTGATTTTTTTTGAATTCTAAAAATCAAATCTGACCCCTGTCATAATTCTCAAAAGGAGAGATGAATGAAAACCATCAATAAGAAGATAGCATTATCTGCGCTGGTATCTTTTTTACTGGTAACGACCCAGGTTGCCCTGGCTGAAATGCGTGATTTGACCAAAGACGAAATCATGACGATGTTTTCCAACAAGACTGTCTGGGGCAATCACGCCAGGAACGATAAAAGAGCCAAAGTATATTTTTCTGCAGATGGCACTTTTACAGCCAGGCGCCTTGACGAAAGGGGTGGCTCTAAGGGGAATTGGTCAGTCAATGATGAAAATCAGATGTGTATGGAGAGGGACGGCGACACGAGATGCCGTAGAGTTGTTGATAAAAAGGGAAAGATAAAAAAGTACAAGGGCAAAAAGCACGTCTGGAATTATACCAAATTCAAGGATGGCAACCAGCTTTAATGGTAGTATCAAAAGGGAGAACGGTGTTCTCCCTTTTTTTAATTTTCTTTACATCTTGATTCAATGCCCCAGGAAATCCTGATTAATGTCACCCCGCAGGAAACCCGCGTTGCAGTGGTTGAGAACGGGCTGCTGCAGGAGTTGCAGATTGAGCGTAGCACAGCGTGCGGTATCGTCAGTAACATCTATGTCGGCAAAGTGGTGCGAATACTCCCGGGTATGCAGGCGGCGTTCATCGACATAGGACTTGAACGCACAGCTTTCCTGCATACTTCCGACATAGACCCCAGCACCATGAACGGGCCGTCAAACAATGTCAAAGAAGAAGATTGCATCTCCCGCAAGTTGCATGATGGCCAGAAGCTGGTCGTACAGGTGGTTAAGGACCCTATCGGCAGCAAGGGTGCCAGGCTGACTACCCGACTTGCCATTCCTGCCAGAAATCTGGTCTTCCTGCCGTTCTCATCGCATATTGGCATTTCACAGAGAATTGAAGGTGACAGTGAACGAAAACGTCTGAGAGACATAGTACAAAGTCATGTTGAGGGGTTGGCAGGCGGATATATTATTCGCACTATCGCTGAGACCGCAGCAGAAGAAGAGATACACGCAGATATCAAGATTTTGAACAAAATCTGGCAACGACTGCAATTGAAACTTAAAGACTCCGAAGCCGGCGATGTCATTTACCGGGATTTACCGCTGGCAGTTCGCACGGTGCGTGACATGGGGCGGGAGAACGTAGAAAGGCTACGCATCGATTCACGTGAGACCTGGGAGTTGGCCTACGAACTTGCGGCAGAATACTTACCTGAGCTGGCTGAAAGAGTGGAGCACTATCCCGGCGAACGGCCGATTTTTGACCTTTATTCCATTGAAGATGAAATAAAGAAGGCGCTAAGCCGCGTGGTGCCACTTAAATCCGGTGGCCACATTGTCATTGACCAGACCGAGGCTATGATCACTATCGATGTCAATACTGGTACTTATGTTGGCCATCGCAATCAGGAAGAGACGCTCTTCAAAACCAATCTTGAAGCAGCTCAGGCCATCGCCAGGCAGTTGCGCCTGCGCAATATCGGCGGCATTATCATCATCGACTTCATTGATATGGTCGAAGTTGAGCATCAACGACAGGTGTTGCGCGCGCTTAAACGCGGCCTGTCGAAGGACCCGGCAAAAAACTATATTACCGAAATGACCTCGCTGGGCCTGCTGGAAGTCACACGCAAGCGAACACGCGAAAGTCTTGAGCACATTCTGTGTGAAGTCTGCCCCGTATGTCATGGCAAGGCGGTAGTAAAAACAGCACAGACCATCTGCTACGACATCTTCCGTGAGATCATGCGTGATTCAAGAGAGTATGAAGATGTCAGTTATCGTATTCTCGCCTCGGAAAAGGTGATAGATATGTTGTTGAATGAAGAACAGATAAGTCTGGCAAATCTACAGGAATTCATCAATGCGAAAATAGAATTACAGGTCGAAACGCTTTATATGCCAGATGAGTATGACGTTGTTATGGTTTGACAGCGGATCAGAGCGGGATAAATACGACTGTTAGTGTTTCCTTACAGCACGCAGTTGATCTATTCTTTTATTGATACGTTTTTCGGTATTACAACATATATCTTTCAGCTCATCTTCAATCTCGTTTACCATGTAGATGGCAATTTCTATATTGCCAGCAAAGCTGTCAAGTACTGGTTCGATAACTGTTTCCATTGTTTTACTCTCTTTATTAGCATTCTGTGGTTGCCAGAAGCTGTTTAATCCAGATGTTAATGACTTAAATCAAAATATAGATGATAAATGAGAAGTGTAAAGAATGCCCTGACAGATGCAGTTTTTAGGCTGATGAGCGGTAAATATGGACTTCCACAGGGTGAAGTTTCTGCCGTGCTGGAGCAGCTATGTAGCGCTGAAGCCGAACAAAGAAAGGAAACGGGATAAAAATCATGTTTGAGAATATAATCACGGGTATCTCTATTTATTCAATTATGGACATGTCAGATTGTGACTTAAAAACCCCTCACTTCAAGGCAGGGATATCCCGCTTGCTCAATGATATGCTGTAGGAACGCCGCCCTGGGCGCGATTCTATTGCATAAAATTGTTAGTCTCTGAATCAGCTGCGCCGAGGGTGGCGCTTCCTACGACACATAGAGGTGCTCGATAGAGACACCCTGCAGATCACAAGTAATTTTTGTATGAACTAATGCATAGCAAACAGGAAACCAATTTACTGACTGGACTATGGTCATGGTTCAGTATCACCTGCGTTCACTGCGCGCGTATCGCCTGGTATTTTGGTGTTGTACTGTTCGTAGTTGCTGCGGTGGCGATTACCATTTTTCGATTCTGGTTACCTGCATTGGTGGACCGCAAGGCCGAGGTTGAAAGCTACCTGTCTAAACAGGTAGGGCAGACTGTGGTGATTGGCGAGATGGCGGCTGACTGGCAGGGTCTTTATCCTTCGCTGCATGCGCGAAAGCTGACACTAAAGGATGCCAGTGGTAAACAGGATGTCCGACTAAGTCTGGATGAACTGAGACTTGACCTGGATATAGTGCCTTTGCTCCAGGGGGAGCTCGTATTCAGGCAGGTCACCCTGAAAAATCCAGTTGTTCATGTTAGCCGTTCTCCCGAGGGGGAATTTTTTATTGGTAAGTTCAGGGCCCCACCCCCAAAAAAAGGCAGGCTGGCAACATTGTTTCGCCAGTATAAAGTCACAATCAGAGGTGGGCGTTTCATCTGGCATGATAATTTTCTCAGGGAAAAAGATTTTATCGTCAACGATGTTAATTTTACCATGGAGAATAAAGGTAAAAGGCATGTTTTCGAAGGGTCAGTAAAACTACCAGAAAGTATCGCGAAAGAAGTATCAATAAAATTTGATATACACGGCAATATTCCGGAAATGGATTCATGGGATGGCAGCCTTAGCTCTAAAATTGGCGAGCTTGAGCTTTCAGGTTTGCCTGGCATAGTAAATGAAAAGCTGCCACTTCCAGTCGTTTCGGGAAGAGTGTCTGTGGATCTTTCGACAGACTGGAATGGTGGGGTTATGGTGTCATCAGCGGGTCATATCAAGGGACATGATTTATTAATTCCACTGGGTGAATTCGGCACACCATTTTTAGTACAGAGTGTAGAAGCTGATGTCAACTTTGAGAATTCAGATGAGTCATGGTTATTGACATTTGAAAACACACTTATTGCCATAGCAGACAAGCTCTGGCCGGCGGGTCGTGTACAGGTATCCTATAAAGAAGGTGAATCATCCCTTTATGTCAGTAAGCTTAAGCTTGCCGATCTGCGTCCAGTACTGGATGCATTAACCAGTAAAAACAAGATTGTACAGCTGGTGAAATCACTCTATCCAACGGGAAATGCAAGCGATATTAGTCTGACATTGTATGGGCCAGTTAAAAACCCCAATGACTTTCTGTTCAAAATGTCTATCAGTGAGGCGACCATAAATGCGTATCAGATGTACCCTTCCGTTACGGGCCTGCAGGCAAATATTAGTGTCAATAAAAAAGGCGGCAGTGTGGTAGCGGAAGGGAAAAAATCGCGTATTGTTCTCGATCGGGTATACGAACACCCACTCAGGATGGAAGATCTACAGGCGAACGTAAACTGGAAAAAAGAAAAAGAATCCTGGCAGGTGGAAGGTAAACGAATCTGGTTAAAAAATAATGATGCTGAGGCTGTGTCAAGCTTTATTACGACCATTCCGATTGATCGCTCATTGCCGCCGTTACTGAAACTAAATGTTGACCTCACAGGCGGAAATTTGTCGCAAGCAGATCACTATTTTCCTGTTCTGCTGATGAAGCCAGGTATCCGGCAATGGTTTGAGGGAACGAAATTTCGTGGCCGCCTGAACCGGACAAAACTGGACTATGATGGAACCGTAAAAGGATTTCCGGTTGCCGGGGCCAGGAGCTTCAATGTGGTAGCCAATGTGGAAGGTGGCAGCCTGTATTTTGCTCCGGGGTGGCCACGTCTGACAGGCGTAGATGCTGACCTGGTGATCGGCAAAAATGACCTGTGGATAAAAGGCTCCGCACAAGATTTATATGGTCAGAAGCTAGAAAAGAGTACCGTTCGTTTATCGCATCTTGCTGAGTCTGGTAAACAGGTGGTTGATGTCAGCACGGTCTTACACGGTGAACTTGGAAAGGTAGTGGATTTTCTGCAAAACGGCCCATTGTTTCGGGATTCTGCTTTTCAGGAAATAAACCTTGCGGCTAAGGGACATGGGAAGATAAATCTTGATCTTTCCATCCCACTTGCTAATACAGCTGACGCGCGTGTTAATGGTGAATATAAAACTACAAATGCTGCGCTGAAGCTACCAGACGATTCATGGGTTACTGAACTAACTGGAAAATTAAATTTCACCGAACGATCTTTGTATTCAGAGGGTATGCGAGGGAAGAAATTAGGTGGCCCATTATCCTTTGACGTGAAAACGGTCAAGGAAGGTCAGCCACCTGTCGTTGAGATCGATGCCAGGGGTGAGGTTTACGCCAGTTACCTCGGGCCGCTACTGGGAGAATGGATAGCAAAAGAGCTCAAAGGTAAGGCGACCTGGAAGGGAAAAATGAAGTTTGATGAGGACAAGATTAGTCTTAAGGTGAACTCAGATCTCAAAGGCCTTGCCTCTCTCTTTCCATATCCACTGGCAAAACAAAGCGAAGAAAAATTACCGCTACAACTTGATGTCAGCTTTCTACCTGATAGCAAGACTAACGTTAGTTTTTCCATGCCGTCATTCGTCAACGGTAATCTGTTCTTTTCTGTTGAGAAGCAGGACATGACGTTAACTGGTGGGTGCCTGCTGGTAGGTAAAAACAAGGCAAACTGCACAGCCAGAAAAGGTCTCACAGTAGCCGTAGAGCAAGCTGAACTGGATCTCGATCCATGGGACAGTTATATAAAGAGACAGGAAGGCGACGATGGTATTCCAGCAGTGGTCACGCAGATGTCAGGAAAAATCGACAAGGTCTATTATTCTAAGGTTGATATGGCAGATGTAGATATCGGATTTGATCGTCAGAAGGATGGCAGCTGGCAGGGGAAAGTGGATGGTGAACGAATCAAAGGTAATGTTGGATTCAAGCTGGATCGTACTTCAAGATGGGTGAAAATGCGACTGGAGGAGTTAATATGGAATAAAGCAGAGGAAGGACAAACTGACACTGAGACGGCCCTGGATCCGCTAGATTTCCCCTCGCTGGATGCTGTTATCGAGAATCTGGTTTTCCATAAAATGAAGCTCGGCAGATTAACTTTACTTGGTGAGCCAACGGAAAATGAATGGGAGTTGCAGTTGCTGAAACTTGTCCGGCCGGATATGAAGGTGACGGCCAATGGGCGCTGGCGCGGACGTGATAATAGCAATACATCAAGGTTTGATGTGGATTTTTCCAGTACCGATATGTTGGCAACTCTATTAGCACTCGATTTCAAACTTGATTTTGAAAGTGAGGTGTTTCGTGTCACCGGGGATATTTCCTGGCAAGGTGCGCCTTACGATTACCAGTTGGGAATTCTTGATGGCAAGCTGGAAATCAGTTCAGACAGGGGCCGTTTGTCGGGTGTAGAGGTGGGTGCAGGAAGGTTGCTCGGTGTATTCAATATAGACAGCCTGCGCCGTCGCCTGCTACTGGATTTCAGTGATCTGTCAAAAGAAGGTTTTGCCTTTGATTCTATCGATGCTGATGTCTCAATAGATCAGGGTATTGCCGACATATCAAAATTGATCATGTCTGGCCCTTCAGCCACCATTAAACTTGAAGGGCAGCTGGGACTGGTAAAAGAGGATGTCGATATGAAGATGTCCATATTGCCTGCAATAGGTGGAAACCTTGCCATCGCTGGCTATGTTCTCGGTGGCCCTGCGGGCGGGGTAGTGACATATCTTGCATCAAAGGCGATAAAAACACAGATAGAAAAATCTACTAATTACCAATACACGATAAGTGGACTTTGGGACAACCCGGTTGTTGAAAAAATACAGGCTATTGATGCCAGTGGTGATACGGAAAACCTGGAGGATGACACTGCTCCCGGTGGTTGATTTAGTGTAAAT
>FXBF010000335.1_pt1 | contig 15875 bp, 17 predicted proteins | sample 5335321 | NCBI WGS metagenome assembly FXBF01 (sample SAMEA103928391, study PRJEB20085) | sediment metagenome | isolation source: sediment
AACAAATGCCACGGCGTGATCGGTCTCGTCCGCCAGACTTACGTGCGCGACGGTAATCTTATTATCTTTAATAAAACGCGATGCTTGGCCATTGAAGTCGAGTGACGGTTTGCCGTTCGCGTCATGGGTTACTTCAATATGGTTTAGATGTAAGCCGTTCGCGAACCCCGTGCCCATGGCCTTGGCGGCCGCTTCCTTGGCGGCGAAGCGTCGTGCAAGAAAATGGGCTTTGTTGGCATTCCGGTGAAACTCTTTGAGTTCCCTTTCCGTCAGTACGCGCTCAGCAAATTTGTCTCCAAAACGTTCGAGATCCCGCTGCATGCGTGAGACGCGGACGATGTCGGTGCCGATGCCAAAGATCATGAATGCGCCGTCTCGACCATCAGCCGTTTCATTTCCCTGACAGCCTCACCCAATCCGGTAAACACCGCACGCGCCACGATCGCATGGCCGATATTCAGCTCCGAGACGCCCGGAATGGCGGCGATGGCCTGCACATTGTGATAGTGCAAGCCGTGGCCGGCATTGACCTGCAGATGCAGGTCCAGACCTTGCCGCACCGCCTGCTCGATCCGCACCAGCTCTTCGCGCTGCTGTTTGTCGTTTAACGCATCCGCGTAACGGCCGGTATGGATTTCGATCGCGGGAGCGCCGGCTTCAGCGGCCGCCTCGATCTGTGCGGGGTCGACATCGATGAAGAGTGACACGCGCACGCCTGCTCCGGCAAGTTGGGCGCAGATTTCGGTGATCTTCTTCCGTTGGCCGGCGACATCGAGCCCGCCTTCGGTCGTCAGTTCCTGTCGCCGTTCAGGAACCAGGCAGCAGTCTTCCGGGCACATGCATTCGGCAAATGCAACCATCTCATCGGTCGGCGCCATTTCCAGGTTCATACGCGTTTGGATGACTTGCTTCAGGATCTCCACATCCCGTTCCTGAATGTGACGGCGATCTTCCCGTAAATGGAGCGTCACGGCATCGGCGCCTGCCTGCTCCACTTCGATGGCGGCTTGCACCGGATCCGGGTAGCGTGTGCGCCGCGCTTGGCGCAGCGTGGCGATATGGTCGATGTTCACACCGAGTTTGATCATGTGTTTGCCTTTCTCTCAGCGCTGGCAACGGTCGACACGGTTGTCGTGTAAAACAATCGGCGGCTGTGCAGCGGTTTATCTCCCAGGTGCCGCGTTAATATTGTACGCATGAGATTTTTTGTTTCCCGCAGCGCTGTCATGTCATTCAGCGTTTCGTTTGCCAGCGCCAACAGGCTGGCTCCCCTCAGTCTGATACCTTCGTGACGCGTATTCAGGTCAGGATTGGCGACCTTCGTCGGCCCCCGCTCGGGAATATAATCGTATAGGGCGTCCGCGCGAATCACCGAATTGTCCCCGATGTCATGATCCAGAACCAGGCCGTAGCCTATCTCCCGCAGCAGGTGTTTCTCAAAAATACGCAGGATCGCCTCATTCGTTTCGTCAACACGCAAAGCGGACAGAGACGACCGATAGTATGTGTATAATGCCTCGTGCGGGTCATGTCGGTGCAATAAGCGCATGAGCAGTTCATTCATATAGAAGCCGCAATACAGGGCTTGCCGATCAATGGTAAAACCAGGGCCATCCGCCTCCGCACCCGTCAGCACGGCGAGCTCGCCCCGGCCGCTCCAGCCGATTAACAGCGGCTGAAAGGGCTTGAGAATGCCTTGCAGCCGACTCCGGGGGCGGCGTGCGCCTTTGGCAATTAGGCCGATACGTCCGTAATTTGGCGTAAAGGCATCGAGTAACAGGCTGGTCTCGCTGTAATGACGGTGGTGCAGAATGAAAGCCGGCTGTTGCTGCACGCGCACGTTCAATCCTCCTCGCTGTAACCAAGACTGCGCAACGCCCGCGCGTTATCCGACCAGCCTTTCCGCACCTTGACCCATAACTCCAGATAGACCTTGGAATCGAACAGCTCCTGCATGGCCAACCGTGCGCGTTGTCCGATAAGTTTCAGGCGGGCGCCCTTCTTGCCGATCAGGATCGCCTTCTGGCCCGCTTTCTCGACCCAGATCGTGGCGTTGACATGGACCAAATCTTTGGTGCGCTGGAACTGCTCCACTTCCACCGCGGCGGCATAAGGGACTTCCTGGCCAAAACTTCGGAAGACTTGTTCGCGCACCAGTTCCGCCGCGAGAAAACGCTCGCCGCGATCGGTAAGTTGATCCGGGGGATAGATCGGCGGTTGCATTGGCAGATGCGTGTAAATTACGTTCTCAAGATCAACAAGATTCGCACCGGTCTTGGCCGATATGGGAACCACGGCGGCAAAGTCCATCTTTTTCATTGACTGCTCAATGAGCGGAAGCAGCTTGCTTTTGTCCTTGAGTTTATCGATCTTGTTGATTGCCAGGATCACCGGACAGGATTGATTATGCACCAATGACAGCGCAGGTCTGTCTTCCGGTCGCCATCCCTGTGCCGTAATAATCAGCACGACGCAGTCCACTCCCGCGACGCTTCCGCGGCTGACCCGACCCATATAGCGGTTAATCTGTTTGATTCCCCCAGCCTGCAATCCAGGCGTGTCGATATAGACAGCTTGGGTGTGTTTGCCGGTTTTAATTCCCAGAATGCGGTGGCGCGTCGTTTGCGGCCTCGGCGATATGATGCTGATTTTACTGCCCACCAGACGATTCAGCAGCGTTGATTTTCCCACATTCGGTCGTCCAATCAGCGTAACGAGGCCGCTGCGGTAGCGTAGTGACATTAATGGTTGGCTGACACATCCCCCTGCAGGGTTTGGGGGCCCGAAAAGGGGGAAGGAGAAAGCATTTTCAATGCGCGGGCCGCGGCCCGCTGCTCGGCAGTACGCCGGGAACTGCCCTCGCCCCGCACGGCGGACACCAGCGGAGCCACGCGACATTCCACCACAAACATCTGGTTGTGAGGCTCACCTGTAATCTCAAGTACATTATAGATAGGCGTAGGAAGCGACTGTTTTTGAAGAATTTCTTGTAGCTGAGTCTTGGGGTCTTTGGGGATGGCTTCCGGATTGAGCTGGGCCAACGCCTTCTGATAGAGTTGCAGAATCACCGGGCCGGCTTCGCGGATGCCCCCGTCCTTGTAGACCGCGCCGAGCACGGCCTCGAGAGAATCCGCCAGAATCGAGTCGCGCTCAAAGCCGCCGCTTTTCAATTCCCCGCTGCCCAGCGTCAGGAGTTCCCCCAGTCCCAGTCCGCGGGCCAGGCCGGCCAGGGATTCCTTTTTCACCAGGCTGGCGCGCAAGCGGGTCAGGTCTCCTTCGGAGAGCGCGGGGTAACGATCGTAGAGTTCGGCGGAAATGACGAAATTCAGAACGCTGTCACCCAAAAATTCAAGCCGTTCGTAATTGTTCTTGCTCTTGCTGCGGTGCGTCAGGGCGCGTTCAAGTTGGGCCGGGTCCGTAAACACATAATTCAATCTCCGGCAGAGTTCCGCATGCGACTTATTCAATCGCCCTCACCTCTCTGACATGATCAAACTCCAATAACGCCGAGATATTAAAAACCATGGGCACGATCACCTCATAAGTGATCCGGATTACTTTGGTTCGGCCTCTGCTTTCTACAGAGAAGTTTTCAGTTAAGTTAACATTCCCGATCATGTCGATATCAAATCGTTTATATAATGCTTCTCTAATTTGTCCCTTGGTCATTGAGACGATGTTTTGGTCTTGTGCTGTGCTATTGAGCGCGTTTCTTACCTTGAAATCATTCATATAGGGGGGGAACAATTTAAAAAGCAGAAATAGTACGAACGCAAGCACCGCGAGCACAAACGTCAATCCCCATATCGTCATCCCTCGTTGCTGATTTCTGCATCGCATCATCTTGACCTCATAAAGAACATCATCAGCGGATAGTGTTACCGATGCGGTTCCAGATAATACGCCGCCAGAACCGCACATTTTGTCCATTCATGTTCCAACTGAACCAGATTAGAAAGGCCTTTCCGACCAGATTGTCATCCGGAACAAATCCCCAGTAGCGGCTGTCATTGCTGCGGTCGCGATTATCGCCCATCACAAAGTACTGACCCTCCGGCACAACAAATTCCGTCTGGGCATAGTCCGGCCTGTCTGTGATCAGGATATCGTGCTTAATGTCATCGAGAAACTCAGTGTAGCGCAATATATTGCCCGTCCCATTGCCGGATCGTGGATAGACGTAAGGACTGCCGCCCATCTGCTCCATGAATTTTCCATTGATATAGACCTTTTTATCCTTATATACAACATGATCGCCTGGAACGCCAACTACGCGTTTTATGTAGTTGATCGAGGTATCGCCGGGAAAACGAAATACCGCCACATCCCCTCGTTTGGGTGCACCGATATTGATTACTTTGTAATTTAAAACAGGCAATCGTGCGCCGTATGCGAACTTGTTAACCAAAATGAAATCACCGATAAACAGACTGGGCAGCATCGAACCGGAGGGAATACGAAAGGGCTCCACCAAGAAAGAACGCAGCAGAAAAACGATTAGTATTACGGGGAAAAACGCGCGCGCATATTCGACAAGTATCGGTTCTTTGCGGGCCTTGGCAATCGCCCCTTTCTTGCCGCCGGCTTGCATCATTTCCTGTGCGGTGCGGCGCCGTGCCGGTGCCCACAGCCAGTGATCAACGCCCCAGACGAGGCCGGTGACGCATGCCAACAAAAACAAGATCAAGGAGAAATCCATGGCGTTACTTCTCGTTAACCTGAAGAACTGCAAGAAAGGCTTCTTGTGGTATCTCTACAGACCCAAGCTGTTTCATGCGTTTCTTCCCCTCTTTTTGTTTTTCAAGCAGTTTTCGCTTTCGCGTTACGTCGCCGCCGTAACACTTGGCCGTGACGTTCTTACGCAACGCCTTTACCGTTTCACGCGCGATGATTTTCGAGCCGATCGCCGCCTGGATTGCAACATCAAACATCTGTCGGGGAATCAGTTCTCGCAGTTTTCTGGTCAGCTCCCTCCCCCGATACTGACTCTGTTCCCGGTGAACAATAACTGACAGCGCATCCACTTTATCGCCATTGATTAGTACGTCAAGCTTGCACAGGTTCGAGGGGCGAAACCCCAGAAAGTCGTAATCAAAGGATGCATAGCCGCGACTGACGGACTTGAGCCTGTCAAAGAAGTCAAGGACGACCTCGTTAAGCGGCAATTCATATATCAACATCGCCTGACGGCCATGGTAAAGCAGCCCTTTCTGTATGCCGCGCTTTTCCACGCACAATCCAATTACACCGCCGACATATTTCTGCGGCACAAGTATCGTGGCGGTGATGATCGGCTCGCGGATTTCAGCGCTGATAGAGGGGTCCGGCAACTTCGCCGGATTTTCAACCTGAAGCATCTCGCCCTTGTTCGTCAAAACCTCATACACCACGGTCGGGGCCGTCGTGATCAGGTTCAAATTATACTCGCGTTCCAAGCGCTCCTGGATGACCTCCATGTGCAACATGCCCAGGAAGCCGCAACGAAAACCAAAACCCAGAGCCTGCGAGGTTTCCGGTTCATAGCGCAGTGAGGCGTCGTTCAGGCACAATTTGCCCAGGGCATCACGGAACGCATCGTAATCGGCCGAGTCCACCGGATACAGACCTGCAAAAACCCGGGGTTTGATTTCCTTGAAATCGGGCAAGGGTCCCCCGGCCGGCCGGCCGGCGAGGGTGATGGTATCACCGACGCGCGCCTCTCGGATATCCTTGATGCCGGCTATTACATAGCCGACCTCCCCGGTGTTGAGCTCGGATACCGGTTTTCGCTTGGGCGTGAATACGCCTATCTGTTCGGTTACGCATTCGTGCTCAGTTGCCATGAGGCGAATTTTATCTTTTAGTTTAAGCTTGCCTTCCATTACCCGAATTAATGAAATTGTTCCCAAATAGTTGTCAAACCAGGAGTCGATAATCAGCGCCTTTAGAGGCGCTTCGGGATCTCCCCTAGGGGGCGGCACATGTTCAATGATTGCCTCCAGTATTTCCGCAACGCCTTCCCCTGTTTTGGCGCTCGCCCGGATCGCATGTTCGGCGCTGATGCCGATAATATCCTCGATCTCCTTAATGACCCGTGTTGGATCGGCGGATGGCAGGTCAATTTTATTCAGTACCGGCAGGATCGCGAGATTGCGTTCCGAGGCCGTGTAACAGTTGGCCACCGTCTGCGCCTGCACGCCCTGCGAGGCATCCACCACCAGCAAGGCGCCCTCGCACGCCGTAAGCGAACGGGACACTTCGTAAGAGAAATCCACATGACCGGGGGTATCAATCATGTTCAACCGATAGGCCCGGCCATCGCGCGCAGTGTAATCCAGGGCAACGCTCTGGGCCTTGATGGTAATGCCGCGTTCGCGCTCCAGCTCCATGGAGTCCAGCACCTGATTCTGCATCTCACGCGCCTCCAGCGCGCCACAAAGCTGGATAAACCGATCCGCGAGCGTGGATTTGCCGTGGTCGATATGCGCGATAATGGAGAAATTTCTGATTTGTGCCTGATTTCCACTACTCATATACGTACCGTCCAAGGTCGACTGTTCAGCATTTGTCGCAAGCGGCGAGAGGTCGCACACGCTGTGCCACGAAAAAAGGCGCCGCTGGCGCCTTTTGCATCCTCAGCTCCGTAAGCGGTGCGTCCATGTACCACTTCTCGACCTTGTTTGTCTGGTTACAGCTTCCAACTAATTAGCCTAGCATACTCCATTTAAGGGTTTCCATAAATAATCAAACGACCGGCGTCCTCACCCGCCGGTCTTTAAGGCGAGAAACATCGCCACCGCGCCCCTGCGAATCCGCAAAACCACCACTCCGCCTTTAGGCGCATGCGCCATCAAGCGATGGAAACCGGGGACGTCTTTCACACGCTTACCATCGACCTCAAGGATCACATCCCCCGGGCGCAGGCCGGCGTTCCGCGCCGGTCCGGCACTAACGCCTTTGACGCTTACACCGTATTCAAGATCCTGGCGTTTGCGCTGAAAAGGCCCGAGTTCACTCAACACCAAGCCCAACCGGCCGCCCTGCTCGCTTCCGGGTGGTTTGGGCGGGGGTTTTGGCGCCTCTTCTTTAAGTTCACCGACCGCCAACACCACTGTCTGGACGCCATGGTTGCGGCGAAATACCTTGAGCCTGGCGCGCTTTCCCGGCTGAGTCATCCCCACCAGCGGAGGCAAGTCAGACAAGCGTTCGATCGGTCGAGCTTCATATTCAAGCACGATATCGCCGCTTCTCAATGCCGACCTGGCTGCTGGCCCAGTGGGCAAAATGTCGGCAATCAGAGCGCCTCGGGGCTTGTTCATGCCATAGACCGCGGCGAGGTCCCGTGTGACTTCCTGAAGACTCACACCGAGCCAACCGCGGCGGATATGTCCGCCATTCTTAAACTGCTGGACAATCTGCATCGCAACATCGATCGGAATTGCGAAGGACACGCCCATAAACCCCCCGGTACGGCTGTAGATCTGTGAATTAACACCCACCACCTCGCCCTTGAGGTTAAACAACGGCCCGCCGGAATTGCCGGGGTTGATCGCCACATCCGTCTGAATAAACGGAATATAGTTTTCACTCGGCAGACTGCGGCCCTTGGCGGAAACGATGCCCGAGGTAGCGGAACTATCAAAACCGAACGGTGAACCGATCGCCAGAACCCATTCGCCAACTTGCAACTTGTCGGGATCACCAATGACGACACTGGGTAAGGCCGTTGCATCAATTTTCAATAAAGCGACATCGCTACGCCGATCGGAACCTACAAGCCTGGCGCTGAATTCCCGGCGGTCGGTAAGTCGGACAATGATTTCACTTGCGCCCTCAACGACGTGGGCGCAAGTCAGGATATAACCGTCCTGAGAAATAATAAAACCAGAGCCAAGTGAGCTCCTATCTAAGTAGTCGGGTGCTCCTTCACCGAAATAATACTGAAAGAAATCATTAAAAGGACGATCGTCAGGTATGTTCGGCGCCTCCTCTCCCCGCATGAAAGGCGCACGCTTAATACGCTGAGTGGTACTGATGTTGACCACGGAGGCGCCCTGCTTCTCCACAAGCCGGGTGAATTCCGGCAGGCTACGTGGCGCAGCATGAACGGACGCGATAAACAGCAAAAAGAGAAGACAGAACCTGAATAATGGTATCACTCAGGAAGCCTCAGAATGGATGCTTAAATAATTATTTTAGCTCAGGGGGCTGCTCACCGCTCAACAACAACCGAATTCCCGATGAGCGCAACGGTTTTGGCGGGAACTTGCCCAACGACCGTAACCTGATGGCCGTTGACGCGGGTTCCAAAGGCGTTGACGGCACCCATTCGGCTTGGTCCCAGTATGCCGATCTTGGCACCTTTTTCCTGGTTTTCGACAAACACGGATACCGCAGCCAAACCATCCGAATACACAAAGTGTTCGGCCGTTTTATTGCGCATAGGTACCCTCCGTATCGTCTGCATGGACAATTTGAAACCCATGGGCAGGCGGGTGGCGGTCAGGCGGTGCTTCAAGCTCTTGGGCGCCTGATATTCATCATCCCGATACCAGATCATGTCTTTATCGGACTGCGGTTCAAGCGCGGATGATGGAATAGCGGCACCCACATTGATACAGGTAAACATAAACTGTTCAATGATCTTGCCCTTACTGTCCATCAGATCGGCCTTTAATAGCAAACCCGTTTCCCGGTCGGCCCATAGCTGATAGCCATAGCGGTAACCATCGCGCGGTTTAATGATTATCCGCTGCACCTGTCGTCCGGCTACTCGCCCTTGTTTGCCGAGACGGATCTCATAGTTGTCATCAAGGCCCCGCAATCGCGTGGGAAGGATGGCGGGAAAGCTTTTTGCTTCCGTCTTGCGATGTTCCACAACGACTGAATCTTTATCGGGCAAGTAACACACTACCTTACGGTCATTACGGATAATTTCCCGTGCCGCACCGTTTAATGACACCAACCTTTCCTGATGCGATCCATTCGCCACCTTGTGCACAATGCGCATGGTTTCAAGTTGAGATCCATACTGATAGACGAATACCCCCTCGTAATTCAATGTACGCGAGGCGTTGTTGATCCTCAACAGCCACTCGTGCGCCGCATCGTTGGCAAAAATACTGGCGCTAAAAAACAGACATACCGCTAGAAAGAAGGGTTTAATGACTGAAGAGAGAAAGCTCATTGACCGCTATCGTAAACAACCACGCGCACGTAGGGGAACATACTGTTCATACCGGTAGAGGCGAATTCATTATGTTCGACCAGATAAACATTAAGCGCACTTTCCAGTTCCGGTTGATCCGTATCCCAGTGCGTGGTGCCGGCGCGAATGTGTTCGCCCCAGGACGTGTCGTTAAGCGCCACAGGCGTACTGGTTTGCGCATCCGGTTTGTTAAGCGTTTGCAGACCAACGATGGCAACGGCCGCCACAGAGGCGGCAATGGCCAGCGCGCCTACCGCCTTCAAGACTGATCCAGGGATAATTTTGCCAAAGGATTTCAGCGTACGCGGAGACGGCGCGGTCTGGATCCGTTGCGCAATACGCTCACCTAGGCCGGGAACAAGCACGCCATCCAGTTCATTTCTGATCACCGCACGCATCAGATGATACCGTTCCCATGCGGCCCGTAACTCCGCATCGGCGGCGAGTGCGTCCAGAACGCGCCTTTCCTCGAGTTCATCCACTTCTGCATCAATGAATGCAGACAACTTTTCGTTCATCATGTTTTCAACCGAATCTTTTGTCATATTTCAAGTAACGGCTTTAGTTCCTTGTCTATGGCATCCCGTGCCCTAAAGATACGTGATCGCACCGTCCCAATCGGACAATCCATCACCTGTGCGATCTCCTCGTAACTCAGTCCCTCGATTTCGCGCAGGGTAATCGCTGCACGTAGATCCACCGGCAAGGCCTCGATGACGCGATGCACCGTCGCAGCGATTTCTTTTGTCAGAATACTGTGCTCCGGTGTCGCTTGGTCACGAAGGGCCTCGCCGCTTTCGATCAATTCAGCGCCATTAAGTTCCACATCCGAACTTGGTGGCCGTCTTCCCTGAGAATCCAGGTAATTTTTCGCGGTGTTCACGGTGATCCGATACAACCAAGTATAGAAGGCGCTGTCACCTCGAAAGCCGCCGATGGCGCGATAGGCTTTGATAAACGCCTCCTGCGCCACATCTTCCACCTCCCCGCGGTCGCGCACATAGCGTGCGACGATGTTTGAGACCTTGTGCTGGTACTTTCTGACCAAGAGATCGAAAGCCGTCTTGTCACCCTTTTGTACCCGTACCACCAACTTCTGATCTACGCTGCGCTCAGACATGTCTCGGGACTTCGCTCCTCTCAGGAGCGCAGTGCGCTGCTGGAATAGACCATTTAAAATTAAAAAAGTTCGGCTTTAAGCTTGATTTTAAGGCTATTTTATCCAAAATTGCCCTTCGGTAGTTTAAACGCCGACACAAAATCCCTAAGCAAGCCGCGTATGATAGGATAATGTTGCAACATCGACCACGTTTTTCCGCCCTAAGCCACTAATAAATGGACAGCCCCGTCTCTTCCGACGTCTTGGTCGTCGGTACTGGCGTTGCCGGCCTAAGTGTGGCGCTTAGGCTGGCCGACCATGCCCGCGTCAGCATTCTGGCCAAAGCTGCTCTGGCTGAGGGAGCCAGTCTTTACGCCCAGGGCGGTGTGGCCGCGGTGCTGAACCCGGATAACGACTCCTTTGAGGCCCATATTCAGGACACCCTGAATGCGGGCGCCGGTTTATGTCACCGGGACACGGTTGAATTTGTCGTCCAGCACGGTCCTGAAGCCGTACGTTGGCTCATCGACCAGGGAATCCCGTTTAGTCGTGATACCCATCAAAACAAAGCCAGAACCTATCACTTAACGCGCGAAGGCGGTCACAGCCATCGCCGCGTCATCCACGCCGCCGATGCTACCGGCCGGGCTATCGAGACTACCCTGGAGAGCCAAGTCCGCCAACATCCGGGGGTCTCCCTGTATGAGAACCACATCGCGATTGACCTCATCACCAGCAAAAAACTCGGGCGACGCGGGAAAGACCGTTGCCTGGGCCTGTATGCCTTGGACAAAGCCACGGGTAAAGTCCGAGCGTTCAGCGCCCGTTACCTGGTGCTGGCCACCGGCGGGGCCTCGAAGGTCTACCTCTACACCAGTAATCCGGATACCTCGACCGGCGACGGCATCGCCATGGCCTGGCGCGCCGGCTGCCGGGCGGCCAACATGGAATTCGTCCAGTTCCACCCGACCTGCCTGCATCACCCCCGGGCCAAATCATTTCTCATCACCGAGGCGGTACGCGGTGAAGGCGGGAAACTGGCGCTGCCGGACGGACAACCTTTCATGCAGGAACACGATTCACGCGGTGAGCTCGCGCCGCGGGACGTGGTGGCACGGGCCATCGACTATGAGATGAAGCGCCGGGGACTGGATTATGTCCACCTGGATATCAGCCACAAGCCGGCGGAATTTATAACCACGCACTTTCCGACCATCCACCGGCGTTGCCTGCAATACGGCTACGACATCACCCGTGAGCCTATCCCGGTAGTGCCGGCCGCGCACTATACCTGCGGCGGCATTATGACCGACCTCGCCGGTCGCACCGACCTCGACAGGCTCTATGCCGTCGGGGAATGCGCCTTCACCGGCCTGCATGGCGCGAACCGCCTGGCCAGCAATTCCCTCCTGGAATGTTTGGTATTCGCGGAGGCAACAGTCCGGGATTTGCTGCCAAGGTTACACACGCCGGAACTGTCCGCTACTGACCTTCCGCACTGGGACGAAAGCCGTGTCACCGACGCCGATGAACAGGTGGTGGTGTCCCATAACTGGGCCGAGCTACGACGCTTCATGTGGGATTACGTCGGCATTGTTCGCACCACTAAACGCCTGCAGCGTGCGCAACACCGCGTCGATCTCCTCAAAGAGGAAATTCGCGAATATTACAAAAATTTCCGCATCGCCAACGATCTAGTGGAATTACGCAACCTGGTACTGGTGGCGGAACTCATCATCCACTCAGCTTTGGCGCGAAAGGAAAGCCGCGGCCTGCATTACACCCGCACCCATTCCCACCCGAACCCGCGGTTTGCCCAGCGGGATACCGTGCTCAAGCCCCCGCACTTTGCCGTTTCAGCCTTACGCGCAAACGCCTGAATACCGCTGGCGCCACGGCATCCACCGTGATCACCAGGCCCACAGGCCAGTGATGGCCGTCCAGGCGCAAGGATGCGAGCACCAACCAAGGATGAACAAAGCGAGAGACTATGTGGCAGGGACGCCACGCCGTTTCCCCGGCGATTTGCACGGCGCAGGCATCTTCTGCGTCAAATTCCACAGCCACAATGGCCGGCGCCGTACGCCGCCGGCCGTGTACACGTACGCAGCGGTACAGACTGAAGACGATTATCCCCCAGAGGCCGAACCGCACCGGCCATGCAAGCGGGACCAGTCCGACAAGTACTATTCCGCCTAGATGAATTGCCATGAAAATCAGCGTCAGAAATAACGAATCTTTTATATTAATAATCAGTCTATTATCTAATTTTTGTAACAATCTCCATTAACTCCTTTTCAGGGGGATTTTGACGCCCTTGGAGATAACCCAGCAACGTGGTGTCCGGCACCTGAAGCAGTCGTTCGAACGCTTGTTTCTCAGGCAAGGAAAGCACCGGGTAATCCCGCTCCAGAAATGCCAGCAATAAAAGATCTAATTCCAGCATTCCCCGGCGGCAGCGCCAGCGCAGACGTGTAGGCGCGGTGTTTCCCATCACAGAATCCGTTTTATCAGCATTTGTTTAATGTGGCCGATTGCACGGGTCGGGTTCAGGCCTTTGGGGCAGACGTCCGTGCAATTCATGATGCTACGGCAGCGAAAAAGCTTATAGGGATCTTCCAGGTCGTCCAAACGGTCGCCGGTGGCCTGGTCGCGGCTGTCCGCCAGAAAACGTCGGGACTGCAACAGCGCCGCCGGTCCCAGAAACCGGTCCGGATTCCACCAGAACGAGGGGCAGGCCGTTGTGCAACAGGCGCACAGGATGCACTCGTACAAACCGTCCAGGCGATCGCGTTCTTCCGGCGTTTGCAGGCGCTCAATCTCGGGCTCCGGATCGTGATTGATCAGCCAAGGTTTGACGGCACGGTACTGGTTGTAAAACGGGCTCAAGTCTACGACAAGGTCGCGTATCACGGGCAACCCGGGCAGCGGCCGGATTTCGACGGGCTGGCTTAAATCCTTCAGGGGCATAATGCAGGCGAGCCCGTTGCGTCCATTGATATTCATGGCGTCTGACCCGCATATCCCTTCCCGGCACGAGCGGCGAAAGGCAAGGCTGTCATCCTTTTCCTTAAGCAACAACAGCGCATCCAGCAACATGACCGCCCCACAGTCGTCCGCAAGCTCATAACGCTGCATCCAGGGTTTTGCATCAGTTTCGGGATTAAAGCGGTAGATCGAAAATTTCATAGACCGAGAATCTCCTCACTCTCCACGCCTCACGCGTTAGTACACCCGTTCCTTTGGTGGAAAGGGTTCAGCTGTCAACGGTTTCATTCGGACCGGCTTATGGTCCAGTTTCCGCTCCGCTTTGCTGTATAGCGAGTGCTTAAGCCAATGGATGTCGTCCCGCTGCGGGAAATCCAGACGTGAATGCGCGCCACGGCTTTCCGTGCGTATCGCCGCCGCATGCACCGTGGCCAGCGCCACATCCATCAGGTTCTCCACTTCAAGCGCCTCAATGCGGGCGGTATTAAATATCTTGCTATGGTCGCGAAGCCGCGCGCTTTGCAAACGCTCTTCCAACTCCAGCACTTTCCTGATCCCTTCATCCAGAAGCGCCTGGGTACGGAACACCCCGCAGTATTCCTCCATGACCGCGCGTAAAGATTCCCGCACGTCGTCCACGGATTCCCCTGCCCCGCCCTTGTCCCAGCGGGCCAGGTGCGCCAGTGCTTGTTCGATGCTCATCTGCGGTACCGGGCGGTGATATCGGTTCTCCACGATATATTCGAGGATGTGGTTGGCGGCGGCGCGTCCAAACACGATGATATCGAGCAACGAATTTCCTCCCAAACGGTTGGCGCCGTGCACCGAAACGCAGGCGCATTCCCCGACCGCGTAAAGCCCCGGGACCGGTTCCTCCGGCCCGTGGTGCGCCGGCACCACCACCTGCCCGAAACGGTTCGAGGGAATCCCGCCCATGGTGTAGTGGGCCGTCGGATAGACCGGGATAGGCTGCTCAATGGGATCAACATGGGCGAAACGCATGGCCGATTCCCGGATACTGGGCAGGCGTTTTTTGATCACCTCCGCGCCCAGGTGATCGAGCTTCAGCAGGACGTGGTCCTTGCCCGGTCCGCAACCCCGACCTTCATGGACTTCCGTGTATATGGCCCGGCTTACGACATCGCGGCTCGCGAGATCCTTGGCGCTCGGTGCGTACCGTTCCATGAAACGCTCGCCTTCACTGTTAGTCAGATAACCACCCTCCCCGCGCACCCCCTCGGAAATCAGGACGCCGATACCGGCGATACCGGTCGGGTGAAACTGGAAAAATTCCATGTCCTGCAGAGGAATGCCGGCGCGCAGCGCCATGGCCATGCCGTCGCCGGTATTAATCAGCGCATTGGTGGTCGTCCGGTACATGCGCCCTGCCCCGCCGGTGGCAAGTAGCGTGGTTTTGGCCTCGATGATCAACGGCTCGCCGCTTTCGATCTCCAGCGCCAAGGCCCCCAAGGCGTAGCCTTGGTCGTCGATCAAGAGATCGAGCACAAAAAATTCGTCGAAAAAATGTGTCTTGGCGCGCAGATTTTGCTGGTACAACGCATGCAACAGGGCGTGGCCGGTGCGGTCGGCGGCGGCGCAGGTACGCGCCGCTTGCTCACCGCCGAAATTCTGACTCTGACCGCCGAAGGGGCGTTGGTAAATCCGGCCGTTGGAAAGACGCGTAAAGGGAACGCCATAGTGCTCAAGTTCGATCACAAGCTGCGCGGCTGCGCGGCACATGTATTCGATCGCATCCTGGTCGCCGAGGTAATCACCGCCCTTGACCGTGTCGTACATGTGCCAATGCCAATTGTCGGGCAACACGTTTCCCAATGCCGCATTGATGCCGCCCTGGGCGGCCACGGTATGGGAGCGCGTGGGAAAGACCTTGGACACCACGGCCACATGGGCCTCCGCCTGAGCCAATTGCAGCGCGGCGCGCAGGCCGCCACCGCCGGCGCCGATCACGAGGCAATCGAAGCGGCGGCGCGGGATCTGTCTCATGATCCCGTCTGCAGCAGTATCTGGGCCGCCCACAGGGCCAGCGCCAGCAGACCGACGCCGGTCAGAAGAGTAAGGCTGAAGCGCAGCCACAGCGGTTGCAGGTAATCCATATAGACACTCCGCAAGCCGATCCAGGTATGCGACAAAAGGCTTATGAAAAATAAGGCCCAGGCGAGGCGCACGCCACCCAGGGAAAACCATGCCTTCCAGGCCGCAAATTCCTGTAAGGGCGCGTAGCTGAAACTCGCGGTGAGATAAATTACAAATCCCGACAGATACAAAGCGGAAACGCGCTGAACCAGCCATTCCATCGTGCCGGTATGGGCGCTGCCTGTAGAGCGCGGCCGTCTCACAACAGCCGGACTCCGATCACGGCGGCGATGACAGCAGAAGTAATAAAGGTAAGCCGGGCGCTCAAGCGGCTGGCAGACTTCCCGACGCCGACATCAATGTCCTGAAGCAGATGGCGTACCCCTGAGAAAAAATGCTGCAAAAATATCCAGAGGATGACAAATATGACTAATCGCCCCGGCAGGGTGGAAAGCCATAAAACAATCCCGTCGAAGGCCTCGCGATTTTGCAGGGAAAGCTGCAACA
>FXBF010000336.1_pt1 | contig 15870 bp, 11 predicted proteins | sample 5335321 | NCBI WGS metagenome assembly FXBF01 (sample SAMEA103928391, study PRJEB20085) | sediment metagenome | isolation source: sediment
GGTCGACCCTGTGGATTTTTTATCAGAACAAATCCACCGCCATGAAACTGTTGTGTCAGTCGTTTTTTTACCTTTTTCGTTTCAGCAAGTATCGACTTACATTCATTCAGGGTTAATGACTCCGGATCTCTATCCTTCGGTATTTTGGCATTCTTGAATCCATCGGTAATAAATGGCCCCCAGCGGCCATTAAGAATTTGCACGGCCTCTCCTTCGAAAAGCTGTATTTCCTTCTCTGCATCTGATTTCTTCTTATCGTTAATAAAAACAAGGGCCTGTTCCAGCTCAATGACATGCGGGTCTTCCGGCTCAATAGAAACATTATTTTTTACCAGGTCTATTCCTTTAACTGCCTGTTTATCAAGCAGCTCTCGAACTTCGGTGTTGACGAAGCTTGCATAGGAGCCGAAGCGACCGGTGTTGACTATGACTTCTTCGCCGGCAGGCGTTTCGCCTAGCACTCTTGGCAGCTCAAACAGGGGAACAACGTCCTGCAGCGAAACTTTGTCCATGCGCTGATCCGGCCGTAGTCCTGCAAATATGGGCCTTTCCTCATCAGTACTGGTACCAATCTGTGCATAGGGGCCGAAGCGACCGATTCTGACACTCACCGGGCGACCACTCTTCGGGTCAATACCAAGCAGGCGTGCCTGCATTGCTTCATCGCGAGAAATATCTTCCGAGTTCTTCACATCTTTGTGAAACGGCCAGTAAAAAGCAGCGATCATTTCCTGCCATTTCAAATCTCCGGCAGCAATTTTGTCAAATTCATCCTCCACCCTGGCAGTGAAGTTAAAGTCGATGACTTCATCAAAGTATTTGATCAGAAAATCGGTCACCACACCGGCTATATCGGTAGGGAACAACTTTGATTTTTCAGCGCCATTGATTTCGGTTTTGTCTGCATTAACAAGTTTATTACCGTCAAGCACCCGAACTCTGACCAGTCGCTCGCGGCCTTCCCTTTCTTCTTTGTTGATATAACCACGATTCTGAATAGTAGATATGGTCGGGGCATAGGTTGACGGTCGCCCTATACCCATTTCCTCCAGTTTTTTTACCAGACTGGCTTCCGTGTATCTGGGTGGCGGGCGACTGAATACCTCCTGTGCCTGCATTTGCAAACGTGGCAAGTCCTGACCCATGCGCAAGGGGGGGAGCATTTTTCTGTCATCATTCTCACCATTGCCATAAACGTTGAGAAAGCCATCAAATATAAGCACCTCACCCTTAGCCTGCATCACCTCGCCAACAGTAGAGATAACTACTGTCGCGGTAGTACGCTCAAGCTTCGCATCAGCCATCTGCGAAGAAATAGCCCGCTGCCATATCAGCTGGTACAGGCGTTGTTCATTTCTTTCGCCAGTAACCTTATCCACCGAAAAATCAGTCGGGCGAATTGCCTCATGGGCCTCCTGGGCACCTGCAGATTTTGATTTATAGGCCCGGGTTTGAATGTAGTTTTCACCAAACTCACGACCAATTACTTCTTTCGCATGAGCCACTGCAAGCTCTGACAGGTTAACAGAATCAGTCCGCATATAAGTGATCTTGCCAGATTCATAAAGGCGCTGCGCAATCACCATAGTCTGTTTGACGGAGAAGCCCAGTTTCTGTGATGCTTCCTGCTGTAAAGTCGAAGTAGTAAACGGTGCGCGCGGGGACCTTTTTGCCGGTTTCCTGGTTATATCAGAAAGAATGAAACTTGCCTCTGCAACACTTTCAAGAAAGACTATCGCGTCATCCAGACTAGTTTTATCTTTTACCAGGCGGGCAGACAGCACAGCACCGTCTCCCGCATCAAACTCAGCGCTTATTCTGAACGAAGACTCAGCTACAAAGCTATCAATCTCTCGCTCACGATCCACAATCAGCCTGACAGCCACAGATTGCACACGACCAGCCGACAAACCTGTCTGAATCTTTTTCCACAACACCGGCGACAGTTCAAAGCCAATCAATCGGTCAAGTACCCTACGCGCCTGCTGCCCATTAACCAGGTTTCTGTCAATGCGACGGGGATTTTCAATGGCCTCTAAAATTGCCGGCTTAGTTATTTCATGAAACACAATTCGGCGTGAATTTTCTTCATTAAGACCAAGCACTTCTTCAAGATGCCAGGCAATGGCTTCACCTTCGCGGTCTTCGTCTGATGCCAGCCAGACCATTGATGCCTTCTTAACAGCCTTCCTGAGGTCAGCGATGACTTTCTTTTTGTCGTCTGATATTACGTAGCTGGTTTCGAAATTGTTATGAATATCTATGGCATTCTTTTTTGGCAAATCCCGAATATGCCCATAACTGGAAAGCACAAGGTAGCCGTCACCAAGGAATTTCTCAATGGTTTTGGCTTTAGCCGGTGACTCAACAATAACGAGATTTTCGCTCACAGATACATCTTCCGAACACGGTAATTAATTGTCCACATAGCGTGATTGCCACCTGGATTACACGGGCTGCACTGATCGCAGCAAGCGGCGATTCTGCCAACATCTGTATAAGAAAACAAATGCTATCAGAAAATCTTATGAGAAATAATATATTTTATCTAATAAAAACAGAGACTTAATGATAAATAAAAAGTCCTAGTGTAGAACGTCCTGCTCTAGCTCAAACAGGAGATTCTCGAGCCAGAGGTAGTTGGTCTCGCGTCCCGGCTGGTTGTAAAGAACCATCATTGCCACCCATTTCATCTGATCCAGATCAATATTTTCAGACTCCAGGGCCATTGCACGATCCATTACTACCTCACGCACAGATGGCGTGATGATCTTATAAAATTCAAGTCGTGAGAGAAAGCCGATGGCCGACATAGATATTTTTTCTACTTCTCGGTCTGAATAGATCCGCGTGCTGGACGGAGTAGTGTTAATTGAATGAGGATAATCATCCTGCTCACAAAGTACAGAGAGATCCTCCAGCCATTCAAATGCCCTGGTGATTTCACCCTGCTTGAAACCGGCATAACCAAGCTCAGTAGTCAACGCCGTAACATCGGGCTCTTCACTTTGCTCATAATCATCATCAATGAAATTCTCAAAGATGTACATCAGCACATCCAGCATATTGTCTTTCATGGCAGAATCGGGTTCCAGGGGGAAAAAGAACTTACCGAACAGACGCAAGTCTGTCGGTGTGGCATTACTTCATCGCAGTGATGGCATCTTTTAGTAAATAGCATCGCCAGATCGCTGTTAATCTATATTCGCGCAAAATTATATCAGATTGCTCAACAATCTTATAGAGACGAATTTACAGGCTCAAGTTCAAAGTTTCAAAGTTTCAAAGATAAAGATCAAAGATCAAGGATGAAACCCTGAAACCCTGAAACATTGAAACATTGAAACATTGAAACTTTGAAACATTGAAACATTGAAACTTCAAACCTTCCTACTAAACCTCCCCCCCGGCAAACTATCAATCAAACCCTTAAGTTCCAGCTGGCTCAGGTTCGCTGACAACTCATCTATCACCATGCCGGTACGGGATATAAGACTATCCAGCGTGACCGGGTCAAATCCCAGTGCATCCAGTATTTGCCGCTCCGACTTTGATAGATCGAGGACTACTTCTTCAGGCTTATTTTTACTGCCGTTTTTATCTCGAAGCTCTGAATGGACACCAGGCAGCATCAACAGGATTTCCTCCGCAATGTCCTCTGCAGTCTCAACCAGTTTCGCGCCTTGCTTAATTAGCCAGTGACAGCCGCGCGACTGGGGGGAATGGATTGAACCGGGTATGGCAAATACCTCTCTATCCTGTTCCATCGCATACCTGGCCGAAATCAGAGAACCACTTCGTTTAGCCGCTTCCACTACCAGAATTCCCAGTGACAATCCGCTAATCACACGATTTCGACGCGGAAAATTGCTTTTCAATGGGCCTGTCCCCACTGGAAATTCCGATACCAGCAAACCCTTTTCTACGATCCTGTATGCCAGCTCACGATGCTGCGAAGGGTAAATCCTGTCCAGGCCGGTCGCTGCAACGGCGATTGTTTTGCCACTTTTACCGCCATCCCCTGCAATTAGCGCCCCCTGGTGAGCAGCGCCATCAATCCCGGCAGCCAGGCCTGAAGTAATAGTTAAACCGCAGAGTGCCAGTTCAGTTGAGAATGCGCGCGCATTCTCAATGCCTCCTGGCGTGGGGTTACGACTGCCGACTATGGAAAGTTGTGGCGTATGCAGCAATGAGGCGTCACCCTTCAGGAATAGCACTGGAGGCGGGCGGTGAATCCGGGTTAACAGTTCTGGGTAATCCTGATGCTGGGAAAAAATAACCTGATGACAGGGGTCTTCTTCTAACCATAGAACATCCTGCTCAACATTTGTCGCTGCTACCCCTTTGAGAAGGAGATCAGCCACATCATCCGCGACACCGGGAACACGTGATAACTGTGTCCGGTTAGCCTTAAATACTGCGCTTGCGGAACCGAAGCATTGAAAAAGGTTTGAATAGGCTAATGGGCCAACACCAGTGACCCTGTTCAACGCCAGACATGCGGTGAGTTCTTCATCCATCGGTATTTCCAGACTATCCTTGTCTGACTATCTGCAGTATTAACAGATAGTCTGAAGCTGCATCACTCTATGTTCATGACCTTGTCATTGACGAGTACACCCTGTAATGAACTCATGATCAGGCCATAGCTGATCTTTCCATAGGTCTTAAATATCATTACGACTCCACTGCGCTCAACCGGTAATCTATATTTTTTATTTGTCACAGGATCCCTTTGAACACCTCTGTCACGCATGGTCTGCAAGACATGTCCAGGTTCCAGTCCCTGATCTGAACCTGCAGAAAGTGTGATGACATCGCCAGGGCCGTACTCAGCCATTTCCGATACTGCTCCAAGTATATTCATTGAAATAGGCCCTTTATAAGCCCTTGGATGATAATAGGGTAAAGTCAGTTTACGAATTGCCGGTACCAGACGATCACCCTGATTTACCTCTTTGCTGGACTTGACGATGCGGAGTTTTGCAGGATCGCCCGGTCGCAACATTTCCGCCTCACCCAGAGTCTCCGTTTCGTAAGCGATTACCTTTTTATTTTCTGGATTGACCAATGCCCCGCGCATCCTGATTATCTTATATCTTGTACCCGGTTCGCCATCAATGTTGCGCACATACATATCACTCAGTGCCCCGAGCGCCAGTTCATGATTGATACCTTCTGTCACATAAGCCAGTTTGTTGAGATTTCGTGACTCGAAGATTTGCCTGTCCTCCAGAAAAGCCATGATCACCTGTGGGGGAATAACAGGAATCGCATTATCCAGTTTCTCAATATAGACAGCCGGACCCATTTTTACTACCTTCCTGACAGCCCGGTCCCGCCCGCTAAGATGCTCCAGATACGGCTGGCCATCCTTGTAACGCAGCACCAGCCTGTCGCCGGGATAGATTAAATCGGGATTTTGGATATGGCTGTTCTGGCGCCATATCTCCGGCCAGCGCCAGGGATCCTTGAGGAACTTCCCTGAGATATCCCATAGTGTGTCACCTTCTACTACGGTATAATCAACCGGATGATTGTCAGCAAGTTCTACCGAGGCAGCACTTACGGCTGCGGAAACGGCTAACGCCGTCAGGAGAAGAACAGTTTTTAGCGTGTTAAGAATCTTCATATGGGCTATCCCGTCTTTTTCCGGCAGTCTAGATGAATACACCGAATATGGCCATGTCGGCTATCCACAAAAGGTGCACTTCCATCGGGTTTTCAAAGGATCATAGCACCAAGTTAAAGTAATTTCTTCATATTTCGCTCTAACTTACACTGCAAAACAGGTTCAGGGCAAGCACTCTCTGCTATTTATTCGTCAAATATCGTTACAAAATGCTAAAAACAGACCCACTTCAGGGTATCTCTATTAATCACGGGGTATAATTCGGGATTAGAGTTCCCTGAAATGTTATCCTATATGGCTCTGCTAGACATACTAATCTATCCTGACCCGCGACTCCATGCAAAAGCGCGGCCGGTTGAGCAAGTAGACCGCCGGATTCAGACGCTGATTGTAGACATGTCTGAAACCATGTACGCCGCACCTGGGATTGGTCTGGCCGCGCCCCAGGTGAATGTACTTGAACGTATCATTGTCATAGATATCAGTGATAGTAAGGACTCACTACTAACGATGGTTAACCCAGAGATCATTAACTCAGAGGGCAGTGCTGAACTGGAAGAAGGCTGCCTGTCGGTCCCCGGCATCTATGCGCAGATCAGTCGTGGCAATAAAATCCATGTGCGCGCACTCGACAGAGACGGCAAACCGTTTGAACTAACCGCCGAAGGACTGCTCGGGGCTTGTATCCAGCATGAAATCGACCACCTTGACGGTAAAGTATTTGTTGACTACCTGTCGCGCATGAAAAAGGATCGAATCAAAAAAAAGATGCTGAAGACACTACGAAACCCCTGACAACCACTGCTAAACAACACATCAACACATCTCCTATGAGGATCATCTTCGCCGGTACGCCGGAATTTTCTGTTCCAGCTCTGCAAGCGCTACTTGCAGCAGGATACGATATAGTCGCGGTCTATACTCAACCTGACCGCCAGGCGGGTCGCGGGAGAAAAACCCGCCCCGGCCCACTAAAGCTATGTGCTCAGAAACATGGCCTGGTGATTGAGCAGCCCACCACACTGAAAGATGCTTCAATAAAAATGAAGGACTTTTCTGCCGATGTCATGGTCGTGGTAGCCTACGGCCTGCTCCTGCCACCTGAAATACTGCAGATCCCGCTATACGGTTGTCTGAATATACATGCCTCCCTGCTGCCCCACTGGCGCGGTGCTGCTCCGATACAGCGGGCAATTGAAGCCGGTGATAAAGAAACAGGGATTACCATCATGCAGATTGATTCCGGTCTTGATAGTGGAGACATCCTTGCACAATATCCTGTTATTATTGAGCAAAAAGACACTGGGCAAAAATTGCATGACCGGCTGGCAGATGTCGGTGCGATGGCCATTACAGATGTCCTTTCTAATCTCACCTGCTATCAGAAAAACGCCATTTCCCAGCAGAATGAACTAAGCAGCTACGCGAAAAAAATCAGCAAGGAAGAGAGTAGTATTAACTGGTCAGAGGATTGTGAAGTGATAGAAAGGCGTATCCGCGCTTTCAATCCATGGCCCGGCACACAGACCTGGTACAAGGGCATCAAATTACAAATATCACAGGCGCAATGCAGTTTTGAAAGCTCGCCGACTGACCCTGGAACTATCCTGTCAGCAGACAAATCCGGTATTCGCATCGCCTGTGGAAATGGTGTACTAGGCATTAAGAAATTGCAGCGCCCGGGCGGTAAAGCTCTGTCCGCTGCTGACTTTTTAAATGGCATGCGACTGGATGCAGGAGCCTTGCTGGAACAGAAACGTCAATGAGCCGGATCAATGATAAAATCTCTGCCAGATTTGTTTCCTGCAGGGCGGTACAACTTGTGGCCGATAAAGGGTTAAACAGTGACCGAGCACTGCAGGATGCCGACATTGGTAAGTTAGCAGATACCCGCGATATTTCATTTGCCAGATCGATCTGCCTGGGTACACTGCGCTGGTATCAGCAGCTGGAATTTATACTCTCCCTGCTACTGGACAGACCCCTGCAACGCAAACACCGGGATATACATTTTCTTTTGTTAACGGCACTGTTTCAGCTGTCAAAAACTGATATCGCCAGACATGGGATTGTCTCAGAAACAGTTAATATCGTTTACACAATGAGGAAAAAATGGGCTAAGAGCCTGGTAAATGGCGTGCTGAGAAACTATCTGCGGCAGGCTGATTCGCTTAAGAGAAAAATAGACAGCGATCCGGTTGCAGCAAGCTCTCACCCGGACTGGCTGCTGCAAATCATCCAGACATCATGGCCTGAACACTGGCGGAATATTACGGATGAAAACAATAAACAGGCACCGATGTCACTGCGTATTAATACCCTGCGTAGTAGCCGGATGGAATATCTCGGACGGCTTAAAACATCCGGCATCCATGCCATGGGCAGTGACATTTCACCCTGCGGCATTACGCTTGAAGCACCCTGCCAGATAGAAAGATTGCCCGGTTTTGTGGAGGGACTGGTATCCATTCAAGATATAGCACCGCAGCTTGCCGCCGGCCTGCTCGATCTGCAGGATGGCCAACAGGTGCTTGATGCCTGTGCCGCACCGGGCGGGAAAACAGCTCATATAGAAGAGGCATCAAATGGCAGGGTGAGACTGACCGCGCTGGAGCTTGATCCACAACGCCTCCTTCTTATCAATCAAAACATGATGAGACTGGGGCATAAAGTTGATGTAAAGCTGGGAGATGCCAGCAAACCGGAAGCATGGTGGTCTGGAAAGCAGTATAATCGCATCCTGCTGGATGCCCCTTGCTCAGGCTCCGGCGTCATTCGTCGCCACCCGGATATAAAGCTGCTACGCAGGGCCACCGATATCGAGCAGTTGGCATTGCAACAACTACAGCTGTTGCATGCTCTATGGCCATTAGTGAAAAAGGGCGGGAAGTTACTCTACGCTACATGCTCTATCCTGCCACAGGAGAATGAAAATGTTATCGACAGCTTCCTGTCACAAGAAGGCCATGCAAAAGAACTGCGTATAGATGTAAACTATGGTCACTCACGCCAGCATGGAATACAAATTCTGCCTGGCGAATACCAGATGGACGGCTTCTTTTATGCTTGCCTGCAAAAAAACTAACCAACAGCTAACACTTTGTCTGTTGCTGATACTTTCGTTCTGGTCCTCTGCTGCCAGCTCCCGCGGTTTCACAATGGATTATATAGAAACCCGCCATGATGATGAGACTATTCAGGTTGATGGAAAGCTTACCCTGAACCTGACTGATGATGTAAGAAAAGCTCTGAGCAAGAGTATCCCTCTGCAGTTAAACATGGAATTCGTACTCAAACGGGTCCGTAATTATGTATGGGACAAGGAAGTGGCTATCTGGACCGTACCTATTGCCATCTCCTACAAACCGGTATCGGACGAGTATGTGGTCAGCAGGCCAGACCTGCTTAATCAGCAGGAAAGTTTCGGTAGCCAGCATGCCGCACTGGAAAGATTAGGCGCATTCAAACAATTGAGCCTGCCTTTGGAGCAGCCATTAAATAATAAAAAAAAGTACATTCTCGAGGCGCGAATCAAGCTGGACCTGAGTAAATTACCGGCCTTGATGCGCCCACTGGCCTATTTTTCATCATCCTGGCACCTTAACAGCAAGTGGACAGAGTGGCCGCTCAAACACTAAAAAATATCATTACCGGTCCCGCATCGGCGCTGATACTATCGTTAATATTATTAGCAGCTCTTTTGCTGCTCAGCATAGCCGCACAAAATTCGGCACAGCTGTCTGAGCTCTACGCACCACTACTTGTCATCAACCTGGTTGGCATCTTCGTTCTACTCGTGCTGAATCTGGGGAGTATCTACAAGCTGATCAAGCAGGTTCGTGCGAAGGTTATCGGTTCACGACTTACCTTGCGCATGGTGGGAATGTTCACACTGCTTGCCTTTCTCCCTCTATCAGTTGTCTATTACATATCTATACAGTTCCTCAGCCACGGCATCGACAGCTGGTTTGATGTGCGTATTGAGCAGGCGATGTCCGATGCCACGCTGCTAGGCCAGGTCTCACTGAAATCGTTGAAAGAAGGACAGATAGACACCCTGATACGCTATGTTGCAGATTTAGAAGAAACGCCTGACAGCCTCGAAATGATCATCCTGCTTGATCGTATTCGGCGTGAAGAAGGCTACAATGAAACCGCCCTGTTTACACAACGGGGGCGGATTCTTGCTTCCAGCTCTATGCAGCCAGGAACATTACTTCCTTCCCAGCCTGATGAGCGCGTCTTCAATGCACTCAGCACCCAGGGTGTTTATGCAGATCAGGAAACCGGGTTAGACGGTAGCCAGATACTTCGAATCGCCGTTATCGTACCCTCCACGTCAGTGGGTATGACACCGAATGTTCTGCAGGCAATCAAACCGATTCCCCTGCGCTTTGCAAATCTGGAATCCAGCATCAATGCGGCGATCGGCGAGTATGATCGATTACTCTACCTGCGCGGCCCGATCAAATTCGGTTTTATCATGACATTAAGCCTGGTCGGCTTGATGACTTTGCTGCTGGCTGTCTGGACTGCCACTTTTTCCGCGCGGCGCCTGGCATCGCCATTACGTGAACTGGCTGAGGGTACCCAGGCGGTCGCCGACGGCAACTACAATACACAACTGCCCGTTACCTCCAGCGACGAATTCGGCATTTTGATAAAATCATTCAACCGCATGACCCAGCAGATATCCAGGGCGCGCGAAAATGCGCAACAGAGCAAGACCAAACTGGTCGAACAACATACCTATCTGGAAACTGTACTCAGCCACCTGTCGTCCGGGGTCCTGTCCTTTGATACCGACCGCCGATTGCGTACCCATAATAGCCGAGCCTGTGAAATACTGGGTATAGAAAAACTGAATGAACTGTATGATCAGGATTTACATTCCCTGACCCTGGCACTACCGTCATTAAAAGATTTCTTCGCCATTCTAAACGAAGCCATATCAGATAATCGGCCAGAATGGGACGAAGAAGTGGTTCTTTTCAGCTCGCGCGGGAAACAGGTTCTATTCTGTCGCGGTACGCGTCTTCCCGGAAAGCTACCGGGTGGATCAGGTTATGTCTTCGTCTTCGATGACATCACAGTCATGCTGCAGACACAGCGTGATGCCGCCTGGGGTGAAGTTGCCCGACGTCTGGCACATGAGATCAAGAACCCGTTGACACCTATCCAGCTGTCCGCCGAACGTATCAGACAAAAATTCCTGCATACCCTCGGTGATAGCGAGAAACAAACTCTGGATCGTGCAACCCGAACCATCTCTGAACAGGTTGAATCGATGAAAGAGATGGTAAATGCCTTTTCCAGCTATGCACAACCTGTCAGTATGAAAATTCACAACGTGAACCTGAACCAGTTACTGGCTGATGTCGTCGAACTCCACAAAGGCCATAATGAGCCGGTCGAGATAAAGCTGTCACTGGATGACTCCATATCTCCGATGATGCTCGACTCAGGGCGCATGCGCCAGGTATTTAACAATCTCATAGTTAACGCTACACATGCGTTAAAGCATACCGAACATGCACAGCTCCTCGTCTGCACAAAATCAGGAACCGGCAGGAAAACAAACATCGTTACCATCCGCTTTGAAGACAATGGACCGGGAATCCAGAAAGAACTGCTGGATAACCTGTTTGAACCCTATGTCACCAGCAAGTTAAAAGGCAGCGGCCTGGGTCTGGCTATAGTGAAAAAGATTATCGATGAACATGGTGGCACTATCGGGGTAAAAAATATGAAAAGTGGCGGCAGCTGCTTTATCATTCAATTACCCGTAAAAATTTACAGGACATATGAGCAGCACCAAAAGATAAACGATGAAAAATAAACATATACTAATCACTGATGATGAACCGGAAATCTGTCGGCTGGTACAGGAAATCCTGGAAGATGAGGGTTATCTCGTCGCGACTACCAATAATGCTGAAGAGGCGCGCCAGGCGCTGAGAAAGTTCAAACCCGACCTGGTATTACTGGACATCTGGATGCCCGGCACCGATGGCATTAGCCTGCTTAAAGAATGGATGGATGGCGATGGACCCCCCCCCTCAGTAGTTATGATGTCGGGCCATGGCAATGTAGAAACTGCAGTTGAAGCGATACGTTGTGGTGCCTATGATTTTCTTGAAAAACCGCTCTCTATGGCAAAACTCCTGGTCACTGTGCAGAGGGCGCTGCAAAACGTGCAGCTACGCAATGAAAATATTCAGCTACGGCAGCAATTACAGCCACTCGATGAACTGATAGGTGATAGCCACAGCATTCGGCAACTAAGAGATCAGATAAAGCTTGTTGCTAATACCGAAAGCTGGGTACTGGTCACGGGCGAACCGGGGAGCGGTAAGGAAATTGCCGCACGCATGATGCATAAACTCAGTCCACGGGCCAAAGCCGAACTGGTGACTATCAATCTGGCCGCCATCCCGGCAGAGAATATTGCTGTTCAAATGTTCGGCTCGGAAAAAGATGGCCTGGTCACGGCAGGTTCATTTGAACAGGCTAAAAGCGGCACACTACTGCTGGATGAAATAGCAGACATGGATCTGGGCACCCAGGCCAAGCTGATCGGTGCCCTGCGGGAGAACCGCTTCCTGCGCGTGGGCGGTAACACACCGGTGGAACTTGATGTACGTGTTATCGCAGCCACTACGCACAACCTGGAAGAAAGAGTCACTGCCGGTCATTTTCGTGAAGACCTTTATTATCGTTTAAATGTTGTACCCATCCAGATACCACCATTGCGCGAACATCCAGAAGATGTCTCCCTGCTGATTGAATATTATCTTGACTATATGGACAGGGTTGAGCATCTTCCCTCTCGCCACTTTTCTGCTGCATCATTAAATATACTCCGGCAGTACAGCTGGCCAGGGAATGTGCGTGAATTAAAAAACCTGATTCAACGTTTGCTGATATTAAAGCGCGGAGAAGAAGTCACTGTTGAAGAAGTGCAGTCAGCTCTCGGTAAACGCACGGTGGTAGATGTGTCATCTGATCCAGTGCCTGATTACAACCTGACACTGCGAGAGGCGCGTGATCAATTTGAGCACAGTTATTTACTTCACCATCTGAAACAGGTTAGCGGTAACGTCAGTGAATTAGCCCAGATTGTCGGCATGGAAAGAACACACCTCTATCGTAAACTCAAGGCACTGGATATAAATCCCAAAAAATGCCGAAAACATTAGTGTAGCAGCGTAATGAAAATTATCATTCTTGGTGCCGGACAGGTCGGCACATCCATTACCGAAATACTGTCACGCGAGGCAGGTGGTGATATTACTCTCGTAGATATCGACGAGGCGCGGCTGAACCTGCTGCAAACCCGTTTTGACATCCGCACGGTACATGGTCATGCCTCACACCCGGATGTGTTGCGAGAAGCGGGATGCGAAGATGCCGAACTGATTCTCGCCGTTACCAATAGTGACGAAACAAATATTGTTGCCTGCAGAACTGCCGCATTTCTGTTTAATACGCCGAAGAAGATAGCGCGTATCCGTGCGACGCAATATTTCGCCGAAGACCCGTCCTTCGTTGCAAAAGGGCTTGGTGTTGATCACATCATCAGCCCTGAGCAGATAGTTACCACCGAACTGCAACGACTGATTGAAAGACCTGGTGCGCTTCAAGTACTGGACTTTGCAAATGGCCGTATCCAGCTGGTCGCCATCAAGGCCTACGATGACGGGCCCCTGGTCGGCCATCATTTACGCGAACTTAAGGACCATTTATCCAATATCGAAACGCGAGTTGTTGCCATCTACCGACAGGGGAAGGCAATCATGCCTGACGGCGACACTGTGATTGAAGTAAACGATGAGGTCTTTTTCATTGCCGCAACAGAACACATACGTGCCGTGATGAGTGAAATGCGTAAGCTGGACAAACCGGTACACACCATCATGCTGGCCGGCGCGGGCAACATAGGCTTCCGGCTCGCTGAGGCCCTGGAACAGAAAAACTACAAGGTCAAGCTGATTGAGCATAATCCTGAGCGAGCCAACGAAGTTTCAAAATTTCTCAAACGGACTATCGTCCTGATCGGTGACTCAGCAGACGAGGAACTGCTGAAGATGGAGAATATCGACAGGATGGATGTGTTCTGCGCCATCACCAATGATGATGAGGCCAATATCCTGTCTGCCATGCTGGCAAAACAGCTCGGTGCCCGCAGAGTGATGTCTATCGTTAACCGGACCGCCTACGCTGACCTGATAGAGCGCACCATGATCGATATTGCCTATTCCCCAAAACAGGCCACCATCGGCAGCGTTTTGCCAAAATTTCGAACCGGCGCACTGGAGGCCGTGCATTCCCTGCGCCTGGGCACGGCAGAAGCAATTGAAGCTATCGCCCTGGATGACAAGTCAAGTAAAGTCGTTGGTCACCGTATTGATGAAATCCCCTTGCCAAAAGGCACCATTATCGGCGCCATTCTGCGTGACGACGAAGTGATTATCCCCCATCACGATACTGTCATCGTTGATAATGACCACGTTATCCTGTTTGTGCAGGAGAAAAAGCACATAAATGAAGTCGTCGCCCTGTTTCAGGTCAGTGCATTTTTTATCTGACGCTAACCCAGGCAATCTAGTATGCAATCGCGACTCATCTTCAAAGTCCTGGGCTTCCTGATAATCATATTCAGTGTGAGCCTGCTGCCGCCCCTGCTAATCGGCTGGTTTGACAGGGACGGTACTCTGCAGGCGTTCCTGGAGGCATGGGGCGGCCTGCTGCTGCTGGGTGTACTGATGTGGTTTCCAAACCGAAAGATATCAGATGAACTGCGGATTCGTGACGGTTTCCTCATCGTGGTTTTGTTCTGGCTAGTGCTGGCGCTTTCAGGCGCACTTCCCTTCATCCTGGCAGATCACCCTCAGATGTCACTCGTTGATGCTGTATTTGAGTCCATGTCAGGCCTGACCACCACAGGTGCGACTGTATTGACCGGCCTCGATGACCTGCCGCGCTCAATTCTTTATTATCGCCAGCAGCTGCAATGGCTGGGCGGCATGGGAATCATCGTACTCGCGGTTGCTATTGCCCCCGTTCTTGGTGTCGGCGGCATGCAGCTGTTCCGTGCAGAAACACCCGGACCGATAAAAAATAGCAAAATCACACCGCGCATTACCGAAACAGCTAAAGCCCTGTGGCTTATTTATTTCGGCCTTACCGTGCTCGCCGCCGCACTTTATTTTGCAGCCGGCATGAGTTTATTTGATGCCATTGGTCACAGCTTTTCAACTCTGGCTATAGGTGGTTTCTCAACCCATGATGCGAACATTGCTTATTTTAATAGCCCACTGATTGACAGTATCGTGATGCTGTTTATGTTTATTGCCGGCATCAATTTTTCACTGCATTACCTGGCCATACATCGCCGCAGCCTGCGGCATTATTTTTTCGACTCCGAGGTCAAAGCTTATTTATTGATACTGTCTGTCCTCTCCCTGATTACCATCAGCCTGCTGATCTATCAGGGTGTTTTTACAGAAACCTCCAGCGCTTTCCGCTATGGCCTGTTTCAGGTCATTTCAATTGCCACCACAACCGGCTTTACTACCACTGATTTCAGTTACTGGCCCGGGCTGCTGCCTGTTCTTCTTATCATAGGCAGTTTTATCGGTGGTTGTGCCGGCTCTACTGCAGGCGGCATGAAGGTAATCAGAGTAGAACTATTACTGCGTCAGGGCCGCCGTGAAATAGACCGCCTGCTTCATCCCAATGCAGTACTGCCGATAAAGCTCAATAAGCGCCCAGTGCCAGATAGTGTTATCAGCGCTGTCTGGGGCTTTTTCGCCCTGTATGTGATCAGCTTCGTTAGCCTCGGCCTGCTGATGATGGCTAGCGGCTCAGATATTGTGACCGCTTTCTCCGCCACCGCCGCCACCCTCAACAACCTGGGCCCCGGCCTCGGCGATGTAGCGGAAAACTACCGCTCTGTCAGCGACTCCGGAAAATGGATACTGAGCTTTTCCATGTTACTCGGACGGCTGGAATTGTTTTCTCTACTGGTAGTGTTAACGCCTGCGTTCTGGAAAGGTTAGGAGAGGCGGCGTTTTAGGTTTTAGGTCACTGCTGTCCGATAAACTTTCCATTGTCATTTTAATTCTGAACGGGCATCAGGCAAACAACAGAAACACACTCCTCTCGCAGGGACCGCAGAGAACGCAGGGAAAGCAAAAGACAGAATATTTTTAAATTACAAAAGTTTTTTGACCTCC
>FXBF010000337.1_pt1 | contig 15867 bp, 15 predicted proteins | sample 5335321 | NCBI WGS metagenome assembly FXBF01 (sample SAMEA103928391, study PRJEB20085) | sediment metagenome | isolation source: sediment
GAGAGGTTACTAGCATTGACCAACCGGGCAGTTACACAGAATTATTTACAGGGTCGTTCTGTTTGATAAACCACTATTACAGGTCATAACCATGTGATTTAATGTTCTCATTATCGTATGACAACCAATTTACGATATGATCAGCGATTTTAGATAACGAAACTATATCGCAGACTGCCCCTCGATTAATCGCCTGATCCGGCATTCCAAAAACAACACAACTGGTTTCATCTTGCGCCAGCGTATAGGCGCCAGACCTCCTCATGGCCAGAAGCCCTTCAGCTCCGTCACGACCCATACCCGTTAGAATCATTCCCAGTGCATACTGACCAATATGGTTTGCCGCAGAGTTAAAAAGAACATCGACTGAAGGGCAGTGCCGATTGACGGGTTCCCCGTCATATACTTTCACCTCATAGCCATTTCTGTTAGATATAATCTCCATTTGTTTACCACCAGGTGCAATAAGGACTTTACCTCCGGTCAAGCTGTCACCGTTACGCGCCTCTCGTACATTAAGGGCGCACTGGTTATTTAGTCTCTCTGCGAATAACGTAGTAAAATTTACCGGCATATGTTGGACAATAGCGATCCCCGGCATATCTGCTGGCAATCCTATCAGGATTTCCCTAATGGCCTCAGTACCACCTGCTGATGCGCCAATGACAATAAAGGAATCCTGATGAGATTTATTGATTGCCCTCCGTGCAGCTTTCTTTGCGGGTACTTTTTTCAATCTTTTTCCAGGAAGTAAGTGGGCTTTTGCTGCCGCTTTTACCTTAGCGCATATTCCGTCAGAAAACTCATCAATGCTCTTTTCTGATTCTATTTCTGGTTTTGTCACAAAATCAAAAGCACCCAACTCTAATGCCCGGAGAGTTGATTGCGCACCATTCTTGGTATGTGATGACACCATAACCACCGGCGTTGGTCGTAAACGCATTAATTTCTCAAGAAAATCAATACCGTTCATACCAGGCATTTCGATATCCAGCGTCAATACATCAGGATTCAGTGATTTGATTTTATGTCTCGCAATATAGGGGTCTGCTGCAACACCTACAACTTCAATCACTTTATCTGTCCTGAGGATTTCTGACAACAGCTGACGCATCAAGGCCGAATCATCGATTATTAATACTTTAATTTTCTCAGTTCCATTCATTATACTGATGCTCTTACTATATATCCTATTTTACCTACAATGACTTAGAACAGGGTTATGTCACCATCCAGGTTCTTTTTCTTGAGGCTGATAAGATAAACAACCTCTTCTTGTGCTGTCCGTTTGGCTTCTGTATCACCTAGACGTTTCACGAGGACCCTGCCTGAATTTGTTTGGAATAATACTCGGCGTGGATGATAACCACCCACGTCTTCACTTACGATTGGTAAATTCTCTCCAGAGAGAAATTCCCGAACAAAATCTATATTACGTTGTGGTACACCATCCAGGCTCTCCCTGATTTTCAGAACATGACCGCCGCCAAATATCTTAGCCTCAAGACGTGCGCGTTTAGCACCACTTTTCATCAAATCGGTAATCAGCATTTCCATTGCATTTACTCCATATCTGGTGCTTGTTGGGTCATGCGGATCCATTGACTCTGGTAACATAAAGTGATTCATTCCACCTATTTTTGTCACAGGATCGTACATACATGCCGCGATACACGATCCCAATACCGTATCGATAACAACTGGTTTTTCGCTCACATGCAATCCGCCAATATGGATCCTCACCCTCAAAGGTATCTCAATTTCATTAGGGGTATTTTTATTTCCTAACATTGTTTTTGCTCTGCTTGCCGTCACTTATTCCTCTCCAATATACTGATATACGCTATGACCTACATGCCGGAAACTGGAATGAATGCCATGTAAGGACTCTGAATGACCAAGCATTAAATATCCATCTTTAACAAGATAGCGTGTGAGATGTTCGATCAATTTTTTTTGTGTTATTTTATTAAAATAAATAATTACATTCCTGCAGAAGATGACATTAAATTTTCCATTCATGGGCCAAATATCATCTTGTAGATTTAAGTGATGGAGACTTATCAAATCCTTAATCTCACGTTTAGCCATAACATGACTCTTCTTATTGTTTATACCCTTGAGGAAATAGTGTTGAAGCAGGTCTTTTGGTACATTTCTGATTTGTTCATACGTATAAATACCACGTGCAGCATGGGCTAATACATTAGTATCTATATCTGATGCCAGAATCTTTATATCCCATCCTATATCCTTGGAAAAGAATTCCTTTACTATCATCGCCAGGGAATATGCCTCCTCTCCTGTTGCAGTCCCCGCACTCCAGAATCTCAAGCGCTTCCCATTGTTTTTGGCAAAAGTCTCTTTAATTTCAGGAAAAACATGATCTGACAAAAACTGAAAATGATGATTCTCTCTGAAAAATTCGGTCTTATTGGTCGTTATCGCATTAATCATATGGACGAGTTCATGACCTTCAGGATCGTTCTTTGTCAACAGGTCAAAATAATCGCTATAACTCCTTATTCCGTAGTAACGTAAGCGTTTAGCAAGACGAGAACACAACAACGCCCGCTTGTGGTTTGCCAGGTCAATGCCAGAGTGCGCATAAATAAAATCGCGCAATTGGTAGAACTCCTGATCTGATATTACTGGCAGATCACAGCGATATGATGACTGGTTTGAGTCCTTGTTTAGGATGCCATCGCTTATGACTGTCGCCATTATTGTTCCTTAATATGTATTATTGGTTTTGCAACAGCGCCCTAGAATTCTGTCCAATCATTCTTGTCGATATCGTCGTCCAGCACCCTGGCAACATTCCCTGCGCTATATGCAGTCATAGGCTGCGCATAACCCATTGGTTTCTGTTGTCCTGGGTCTAATTGATAGATTTGGTCACTGTTTTTTTTGGCGCTATTTTTCTGGTCAGATGCCCCATTTACGCCAGTATTCTGATTACCAGTAACTTTTTCTGACTCTACTGGCTTGCTGGCAGTACTTTTCGCACCGATGTTGAAGTGCGCAATCGACTTTCTCAGACGATCTGCATGATCCAGCAATGAATGACTCGTGCTTGATAATTCCTCGATTTGCGCCGCATTAGATTGAGTCACAGTATCCATTTGCACAATCGCCCGATTTACCTGCTCAATCCCTGATGCCTGTTCCTGACTCGCAACACTGATTTCTTTAATGATCTCATCAGTCTCCTTGGCTTTCGATACGATTCCCTCCAGTTTATTACCTGAGATACCGACAAGATGGTAACCATCACCGACTTTTTCTACGCTATCGCTAATCAGTGTTTTAATCTCCTTGGCAGCCGAGGCACTTCGTTGGGCAAGATTCCGTACCTCAGATGCTACTACGGAAAATCCTCGACCATGTTCACCCGCTCGCGCTGCCTCAACTGCGGCATTTAATGCTAACAGATTCGTTTGGAAGGCTATTTCATCGATGACGCTGATGATATCGGCAATCTCACTACTGCTATCTTTAATGAGATCCATCGATCTTTTTATTGAGCCCGCAATCGTGACGCCTTCATCTGCGGCCTTATGTGAATCGGTAGCCAGTGTATCCGCATGTTGTGCATTTGCCGCATTTTGCTTGACGGTGCTAGTCATTTCTTCCATTGATGCCGCAGTCTCTTCCAATGAACTGGCCTGCTCCTGGGCAGATATAGATAACTGCTCTGTGGCGGTATTAAGCTCCTTGGCGCCCAAGGCAACAACATCTGCCATTTCTACAGTTTGTTCCAGCACTGATTTCAGCTCGTCTACAAGAATATTCAGCATGCCACTGACTTCGGCGATCTCATCTCTACTATCACTTCTAATTCTCAACGACACGGTAAGATCGCCATCGGCTGCCCGTTGCATCGCTTTCATTAACCTGTTGAGCGGCCCGGTTAGTGTCCGCTGCAGATAGTATCCAAGCGCTAATAGCATCACGATTACTGCCACAAGTACTCCGGCGGTTGCTATCTTCGTAAAACGATAGGCGTTTTTAACAGATTGATAACTTGCGTTATATTCCTTGAGGACCTTAGGATTATCTACGCCGCGCTTCTCCATTACATTTTTCGTATAATTGTGGGCGTTATCCGCAAAACGCATAATTTTCGATGTTCCATACAGTTCAATACCTACCGTTGCAACAAAAAACAGCAAGACTACTCCTGCACCAATTAATAGTTTGGTGCGCAATCTCATTCCTTTTGCATAGAATGTTTCCATAGCTGACCTCCTATTCAAATCTCACTTTAAGATGTTCTAACCAGGTACGGACTCTAATACCTGATCTACGATATCGGGATTAAGCAACTTCTCAACATTCAGTAGTATTAATAGATCTCCCTCTACCTGTGCCAAACTATCGATATACTGCCTGTTTTCATGCCCCTCTAATTCCGGTGTCTCACACACACTTTCTCTTGAAACAGCAATTACATCTTTTACCGAATCTACAATTATCCCCGTTAATCGCTTACCGACATTGACAACAACGATTACTGTAAAAGGTGTGTTCTCTGCTTCATCAAGATTAAATAACAATCTAAGATCGATAATAGGGATGATCGTCCCCCGAAGATTCATGACACCTTTCATATAACTTGGACTGTTTGGAATAGGTGTCGCCTTGCTCCACGCCTTTATCTCATCAACTTTCTCAATTGATATCCCATAATCTTGTCCATCCAGGCTTAGAGCCAAATATTGATCTCTATCCTCAGAAAGGAATAAGGATTCATCCATTGCTGTTACTGATTCCATCGCTCTATCCCCTTAAATGATTATTAGCCTTTTTACTGGCTGCCATAGTCAATGAATGAATATTTGTGTCACGTTTATAATCAATTCCTGTATTTGCCCTTTGGACAAGTTCGGCAATATCAAGAATCAGCGCGACTGTGCCATCTCCAAGGACTGTTGCTGAAGAAATACCATCTACCTTGCCTAAATTGCCATCCAAACTCTTGATGACTACCTGTTGCTGGCCTAACAGGTCATCGACAAAGAGCCCCGTTTTTCTTCCATCGGCCTCAACAATCACAAGTATTCCCTGTGTTAAATCGTTCTTGCTATCAGATATATTGAATAATTCGTTCAATCTGACTAACGGGATGTACTCTTTACGTAATGTAAACAGCTCTGGTCCACCAGCTGGACGGCTGACCAGTTCCTCGTTGATGTGCACTGACTCAATAATTGACGTCAGAGGCATGATATAGACCTGGCTTCCGACCGAGACACTCAGGCCATCTACAATGGCAAGCGTTAGCGGCAACCGGATGTGAAACATGGTACCTGTTCCTTGTTTAGACTGGACGTTTATGCTGCCGCCGAGGCTACGAATATTGTTTCGGGCAACATCCATCCCCACTCCACGGCCAGATATATCGCTTACGATACTGACAGTACTAAAGCCTGGAAGAAATATGAGCTCTGTGATCTCTTCCTCAGATAATATTTTGTTGTCTTCAATTAACCCATTTTTCTTCGCTTTTTCGATTATCTTCTCTGTTTGTAATCCACCGCCATCATCCATAATCTCAATAATGACATCCCCGCCTTTCTGGAATGAATCTATTTTGATTCTTCCCGTTTCGGATTTCCCGGATGATCTTCGCTCCTCCGGAGTTTCAATACCATGGTCGATACAGTTTCTAACTATATGCATTAAAGGATCTGTAATTCGATCTATGACTGTTTTATCCAGTTCGGTCTGTTCCCTACCAATCACTAATTCAATTTTCTTCCCAACATGCTCACTGACATCCCTGACCATCCGGGGTAAACGATTAAATGCGTAAGCAATCGGCAACATCCTGACACTTAATATACTTTCTTGAAGATCACGAATATTGCGATCTAACTGTGCTAGGCTAGATTGCAACTTAGGTATGCTATCAATTGTAAAATTACCGGCAATTTGATTGAGCATGGTTTGCGTAATTACCAACTCACCAACAAGGTCAACGAGTGCATCTACCTTTGGCGTACTGACTCGAATCGATTTTTCTTCCCGTTGCTTACTTGCCTCCCTAGCCCGATTCAGAGTCCTGATGTTTAAGTCACATTCATCGATAACCCAGTCAAACACTTCCATAATTGCTTTCTTTGACACCTGGCCAATGAGGTCCACTGACCAGCCCAAGTAACATTTCTCTGGGTCTAGCTCATCAAAGTCTGGCAGGCTACTATCGCTACATTTTATATGTGCCACCCCAAGTGCAGAAATTTCGCGAAGTATTTTGACCGGGTCATTACCAGACCGGAATAAATTCTCATGTGGTCGGAATTCTATGTGCCAACCATCTGCTGTTTGAGCATTCTCTGAATGCTTGTCGTGTACACTAGCCTGCTTAGTATTCTTGCTTGCATCAGTGTGCTGTATTTTCTCTAACTCCTGACGAATATTATTAAGTCTGTCTACATCGAGTGGGCTGTTTGATCTTACATTCTCAATTAAATTACGTATGCAATCGACCGATTGCAGCATCAGGCTAAATGTGCTCTTATTAATGAGTAATCGCTGTTCACGTATATCGTCCAGTAGTGATTCAAGTACATGTGAAAATTCTGATAATGCTGTAAAGCCAAAGGTGCTACTGCCCCCTTTAATGGAATGAATCACACGGAATATGGTATTCAGAGACTCGGTATCAGGATGATTAATTACATCACCCTGATTATCTGAAATTACTTCTTCAATCTGAAGTAATTCAGTTTCCATCAAGGCTAGGCTATCCAGACTCTCATCAAAGAAAGTTTGATAAAACTGACGAAGATCAATGGCCATTACTATCCCAACACCTTTTTTACAAGATTAAGTAATTGTTCGGGATTGAATGGCTTTACGATCCATCCCGTTGCACCCGCTGCTTTTCCTTCCTGGCGCTTTGCTTCCTGAGATTCGGTTGTAAGTATTACGATTGGTGTAAATTTATAGTCCGACAATTCCCTTAACAACTTAACGAGTGTAATCCCATCCATATTTGGCATATTAATATCAGCTAATATCAAATCGAATGCCTTATCACTGGCGATCTTGAGCGCTTCCTTACCATCACTTGCCTCCATGACTTCATGCCCTGCGCTGTTAAGCGTAAAGCTAATCATCTGTCTCATTGAGGCAGTATCATCAACGGTCAATATAGTTGCCATAACTGTTCTCCTTTAAAAAATCTCTATGGCAGGTCCATCGTTATCTGCAACAGACTTCCTGTCTGTAGTAGGCATATTTTGTGTTGTTACCTTCTCTTTTCCCCTTCCTGCTTTAATATCTGCAGTTTTACTTTTATCAGTGTCATTTTTCAGTTGGATATTTTCCATAACGCCCTTGTTTATATTTGCGGTATCGCGCATTAATTGATCCAGCTTCTGATGCAACTCATCCATTGGCTGTAACATATTGCTCAGCTTCTGGCTGGTAATATCGTGAAATTGCAAAGATATGACTACATTCTGCACATCTTCAGCAATTTCCTTACTGATAGTATTTATTCTCCCTACTGTCTCTGCTACTTCACTGTTTTTATCTTCCAGCGAATTTGTTAATTCCAGAATTTCCTCTTTAATTTCCAGCGCATGTTCCATATCTGCTGCCGACAAGGTACTCATATCACCATGCGTCTTCTCCAGTCCGACCTTAACTGCCTTCAAATGTTTACGAATACGATCACTAAAATCATGCGACCGTTGACTCAATCGACGAACTTCATGTGCAACGACGGAGAACCCCCGGCCATGCTCACCGACCCGGGCGGCCTCAATATCTGCGTTTAATGCCAGCAGGCTGGTTTGATCTGCGAGTTTCTCAACATCGAGGACAAAGCCGTCAATCTCCTGGGTACGGCTCTGGACACCATCCAGCTCAGTGACCATCTGGACTGTCAGATCAGCCACTCGGATCACCTCATCGGCCATCTTATTCAGCCGCTCGTCGGACACACGGATAAAGTCCTGGAGGGATTGCGGGGACCCATCACTGGTTGCGCCCTGGGTACCTTCCAGCAATTCCATTGCCTGTGTAGCCTGAATCGTAGCTTTGTCGATAACTGCCTTAAAGCTGCTGGCAATGGTATTCGCTGCCTGTTCCGTTTCCTTGATGACAGCATGGATCTGCTGTTTGAATTTCTTGGCCATTTCACTTTGCTGGTGGGCTATGGAAACCCAGCGTTTCAATAACACCTCCAGATGGCGGCGTTTGTTTTCATCTTCCATTGTGCTCAATACATCATCAATCCCTGGAATTTCAGTCATAATGTCTTCACTCACCGGCAGGAGATCATCTAATTGTTTAATTAAATCCGGCTCATTTGCTTGTTTCAGTGAAGCGATAAAATCTTTCTCCTCAAGACTCTCCTGCCTGCGGAGTGACAGTACCAGCAGTATCAGGGCCACCAGGGAACTAAAACCGGTACCTACGGCTACCCAGAATGGGACATATAGTGTCGACCAAATCCAGGACAGCAGGACACCGATTATCACCAGTCCCAGTATCTGTGGCCTGGCAATTGTCTGCGATGGTCGTTTTTCCTGATCGTGCTTCATATCTCCAAACCAATCGTTTTTTCCAGAGAAAGTAGTTTGGCTGCTTCACATAGCTCCGGACTCGGTGTCTCCCAACGAAAATCAAGCCCGCGTTTTTGTGCTTCACGGTAAAAAGCAATCAATACCTGCAATCCGGCGGTATCGATGTGTTTGACTTTGTCAGCGGCCAGCACAATGGCCAGGTTGCGTGCCAATACCTTGACGAGGAGTTTGTACAAGGCCTGAACCTGCGGCACATGAATGGTCGCGGCCAATTCCAGATAGGTCGTGCTGGTACGTCGTTTAATCTGTACAATTGCCATGGCAGCGCCCCCGAGCCATTGGCGCGTAAATCACAGGGAAGGTAACTACTTACGTAACTATCTGATTTAAAAGCATTTCCCCGCCCAATGTCATTACGCATATAAGGTAATATTTATATGTGCAACAGCTATGCCAATTTTCTGGAAAAATGGCCATCCGCCGAGCTTGATCGACCCTGGGGGTGTATTTAGGCGGGACCTGCTTGGGTGGAAGATTAAGAATTTATCGCCGACGGCGCCAGAATACCCCGACCAACAGGAATGTCAGGGCACTAATCAACGGCCAGTTACCGAGGCGTGCGTAAGGGGTTGCCCCGGTCCGCGGCTGCACAGTTGCCAACAGGATCTGTTGCTGAAACTGGGGCGATCGGGCGACCACCTTGCCAGTGTGATCGATCACGGCAGTGATGCCGGTATTGGCCGCCCGTACCATCATCCGTCCGGCCTCCCTGGCCCGCATCTGAGCCATCTGCAGACGTTGTGGCGATGCCAACGATTTCCCGAACCAGGCATCCTCGCTGATATTAACGAGCAGATTCGCCGCCGGCAGTGACCGTAGCACTTCTTCTCCAAAGGCATCTTCATAACAGATGGAGATCCCGATTTTCTGCCCGGCGATAGTTAACTGGGGTTGGTTGTTGCCGCCAACACTGAAATCTGACATCGGGATATTGACGGATTGCACCAGCCAGTTAAACAGGAAACGCAGTGGTACGAATTCACCGAATGGTACCAGGTGACGCTTCCTGTAGGTGCCGCTGTCCTGCCCGATCAGTACGGCACTATTGTATAACTTAAACTGCTTGCCTTTTTGTTCCTGTTCAATCGCCCCAATAATATAAGTGCTATTAGCACTCTTGGCCTCCTTTCGCATTTGGGCGATAAAACCGGGATCAAGCCGGTTGAGGTAAGTCGGTATCGCCGCCTCCGGCCAGACGATAAGACGGGGCTGGCCACTCTCCCTGCTGAGTGCCAGGTAGCGCTGGAGGATGTAAGGGAGATAGTCGGGATCCCATTTCTTGGCCAGCGAGACATTGCCTTGGATCAAGGCTACCTTGATGGGCTTGCCATTTGGTTGGGTCCAGTCAGCCAGGCCGGTTAAGAATACGACAAGTACCAGCACCGCTCCTGCCGACAACGCCTTTACCCAGTACCGTTTCGGGTTTAGCAACACCCAGGCCAGCAACCCGGCCATTATCGCTGTGGCATAACCTACGCCATAGACCCCTATCCATGGCGCCAGGTTAAATGCAATCGACGGTGACTGACTGTAACCCAGATTCAGCCAGGGGAAGCCGCTCAGAAACCAGCCACGCCACCACTCCACCAATATCCACAAGGCCGGCATGACAACAATGACACGCAACCATGCGGGGCCATGAAAAAAACGGCCCTGAAACCATCCCAATACCGCTAAATAAAGGGACAGCAGCGATACGAATAATAATACTGTAAATATGGCCAGTGGCATGGACATATTCCCGAAGGTATGGAGGCTGACATAGACCCAGGAAACCCCGCCGCCAAATAGTCCGGCGCCAAACAGAAATCCCCGCCAGGCGGCGCGTCCCGGCGTGCTCTGGACCCACGCCAGAAACAACAACGCCGGTGAAACAATGGCCAATGGAAACAGGTAAAAGGGCGCAAACGCGAGGACCAACAGCAGCCCGGCAATAAACACGACTGCATCGGTGATATATGGGGTACGGAAAAGAAATCTAAGCACGTTTGGCGGTTTCTGCAATGGGTTTTACTTTCAGTAAATGAATCCGACGGCTGTCGGCACGCAAGACCTCGAATTCAAATTTATCGACTATGGTTTTTTCGCCGCGTTTGGGGAGATGCCCCAGGGTATGCATCACAAGACCACCGACAGTCTCTACATCCTCGTCGCTGATGCGAGTTCCAAAATGCTCGTTAAAATCTTCGATCGGTGTCAACGCCTTGATGACATACTCGCCATTAACACGCGGCATGATCATGATATCTTCGCCATCGATATCATGTTCATCGGCAATCTCACCGACGATCTGTTCAAGCACATCCTCAATAGTCACCAGGCCGGCAACACCACCATACTCATCGACAACAATCGCCATGTGATTACGACTGGTACGAAAATCGCGCAAGAGCACATTGAGGCGTTTGCTCTCGGGAATAAATACCGCCGGCCGTAAATAATCCTCAATATCAAAGCGGGATTTTTTATCCCTCTGGATCTCATGGAAGTATCGCAACAGGTCCTTGGCCAGCAGGATACCGATGACCTTGTCTTTATCACTATCGATCATCGGGAATCGGGAATGGGCGGTTTCAATAACCTTTGGGAGATATTCCTCAGGTTCCAAGTTACAGTCAACGATATCCATTTGTGCCCGTGGGATCATAATGTCACGAACCTGCATATCCGACACCTGAAACACGCCCTCAATCATATCCAGGGCATCGCGCCCCAGCAGATTGCGTTGTTCGGCATCACGCAGGATTTCAATCAACTCCTGGCGGTTACCGGGTTCACCCAACAATGCCTGGCTGAGTCGGTCCAGAAATGATCGTGAGGGGGGTTCTTGCGGAGGACTACTGTCCGGGTCGTCGTCTTTACTCATGGGCTTCGGGAATATTAATGGTAGGGGCTTGAGAAGCCAAGCTTTTTCAGGACCTGTATTTCCTTGTCCTGCATAAAGCAGGTATCCTCTTCATTTTCATGATTATACCCGCGGAGATGCATGATTCCATGGACCAGCATATGCGCCCAATGGGCAGTATCTCCCCTGTCCTGCTCTCTGGCCTCGCGCTGCACGACCGGGGCACAAATGACCAAATCACCGAGAAGGTCCGTCGATACCCCTGGTGGATCTTCGTAGGGGAAGGACAAGACATTGGTCGACCCTGTTTTATGTCGATAACGCTCGTTAAGGGCGGCGCTCTCGTCTTCATCGACAATGCGCAGTCCCAGTTCAACGCTGACGTCCGCACAATCCCTGAATGCGGCCTCGGCCCAGCTTGTTAATGTTGCACTATCGGGCACCGAATCGACCGCGGAGTGATTCTCGATGTTAAGCCTCACCTTCATCCCTGTCTGCTTGTTCCCCGGAATGCTGTTGGCTATGTTCAGCATAGGCCTCGACAACTTTTTGCACCAGGGGGTGACGCACGACATCCTGGGCGGTAAAGCGGACTAAACGGATACCCTCAACATCACGCAGGATCTCTATCGCCTGTTTCAGGCCGGATTTGTGCTTATGCGGTAGATCGATCTGGGTAATGTCACCGGTGATCACGGCTGTCGTCCCGAAACCGATACGCGTCAGGAACATCTTCATTTGCTCATGGGTGGTGTTTTGGGCCTCGTCGAGAATGATGAATGACTCATTCAGGGTCCGCCCGCGCATAAAGGCGAGCGGTGCTAATTCAATGACATTCTTCTCCAGTAGTTTTTCTACCTTCTCAAAACCGAGCATTTCATGCAGGGCGTCATAGAGCGGTCGCAGATAAGGGTCGACTTTCTGGCCGAGATCGCCGGGAAGAAAGCCGAGGCGCTCACCGGCCTCGACGGCCGGCCGCACCAGCAGGATCCGCTGGACACGGTGGCTCTGTAATGCCTCCACCGCACAGGCAACGGCCAGGTAGGTCTTGCCGGTTCCCGCCGGCCCGATACCGATAGAGATATCGCTGGTGAAGATATTGCGGATATATTGCCGTTGCCGTTCGCAATTACCCTTCACCACTCGCTTGGGCGTCCGGATAACGAGCTCGGCATCGTCACCGGCGGCGACATCCTCCATGGGTTCCTGTTGCAAAACCAAGTGCACCCCGGATGGGGTCAGTCCCGGTTCTCCGGCGGTCGAGGCATAGAGGTCGCGCAATACCTTTTCCGCATGGGTTGCGACCTCGAGGAGGCCGGTCACCCGGAATTGGTGCCCCCGATTAGCGATTTCGACCCCCAGGTAACCTTCGATCTGACGGATATGCTCGTCGTGCAGGCCGCAAAGGTTGGCCAACCGGTCATTATCGGCAGGGGTCAGGCTGAATTCGATGTGTTGTGAACTGGTGCTCAAATCGGCTCGTTAACTTTGTCTAACCTTAAGTTTAGCCGGAAAATACGGTCACAGATCAAGCAAAAAACCGGTTTTTTTCCGCCACCAGCTCCCCGCGGAGGCTGTTGGGCAGGGCCTCGGTGATGCGGATGGGCAACAACCGGCCGATCAATCCCGAATCATCGCTATTGATATTGACCACACGGTTGTTTTCGGTGCGGCCGGCCAGTAGTGACGGATCCTTACGCGAACGACCGTCCACCAACACTTGCTGGAATGTGCCAACCATCCTTTGGCTGATGTCCGTGGCCATGGCCTGGATTCTTGCCTGCAGTCGTTCCAGCCGCTGTGTCTTGATCGTCGTTGATACAGTATCTGCCACTGCCGCCGCCGGGGTCCCGGGGCGCGGGCTGTAGAGAAAACTGTACGAATTATCGAAACCGATGTCCTTAATGAGGTCCATGGTCCGGGCGAAGTCCGCCTCGGTCTCGCCGGGAAAACCGACAATAAAATCACTGGAAAGGCTGATGTCGGGCCGGACTTCCCGCAAGCGACGAATGCGTGATCGGTAATCATGTGCCGTGTAGCCCCGCTTCATCGCCGCCAGGATCCGGTCGGACCCGCTTTGCACCGGTAGATGCAGGTGATTTGCCAGCTTCGGGTTATCGGCAAATGCGGCAATCAAACGATCACTGAAATGCAGGGGGTGGGAGGTGGTAAAGCGGATCCGATCGATGCCCTCAATTTCAGTGACATAGTTGATCAGTGTCGCCAGATCGGCCGAGTAGCCATGATGCTGCAGGCCTTGGTAGGCGTTGACGTTCTGCCCCAGCAGCGTCACCTCACGTATGCCCTGGTCGGCCAGGTGGCCGACCTCGGCAAGCACGTCGTCAAACGGGCGGCTGAATTCCTCGCCCCGGGTATAGGGGACGACACAAAAGCTGCAGTACTGGCTGCAACCCTCCATGACCGAGACAAAGGCCCGTACCCCCTCGGCCCGCGGTGCCGGCAGATGATCGAATTTCTCAATCTCAGGGAAGGAGACATCGATCGCCGCCGATTGTCCGGCGCGCACCTTTTCCAGCAGGGCCGGCAGACGATGCAGGGTCTGGGGGCCGAAGACCAGGTCCACATACGGGGCCCGTTCAAGAATGGCGGCACCCTCCTGGCTGGCGACACAGCCACCGACGCCGATCACGACCCCGGGTCGCTGGTTCTTGTATTCCCGCCAACGTCCCAATTGGGAGAACAGCTTCTCCTGGGGCCTCTCCCGGACCGAGCAGGTATTGATCAGCAATACATCCGCTTCCGCGGCATCAGCGGTCAATACCAGGCCGTGACTGCGCGCCAACACATCGGCCATGCGGCCGGAATCATAGACATTCATCTGGCAGCCGAAGGTCTTGATATGCAATTTACAGGGATTGGCGGGCAGCTCTGCACCCACTGGCGCAGTCATCTCGTTTTGCTGGTGTTTCATGTCCATATCGTGCGGCAAGGGCGGCTAATCTACAACCGGTGGCCCAAAAAATCCATAGGACCCCTCGGAATCCTGACATACCAAAACAAAACGCCCGTGGAAGCAAGTTCCACGGGCGCAAGACCGTCAGTATATCAGCTAAAAAACACACCCGAATGGGGTTTGCTCACGGCACCAAGGCAACTGAAGCAGAACAAAACACCCCTTGGGAAACAGCCCGCCCGTCATTCTTGTTGCTTAAAGTAAGTGACCACTAACGGTATTTACCCACAACCCAAGGAAATCAACATCTGTAATTTCCTGTGTTGACACCCGCCACTGCAGCACCTGGCAGGTGCACAGGCCCAATTTCTCGGCCTATACCATGAATCATAGAAGGGCCAGTTTAGGGGTCAAGCCCGATCCGATACTTGGGGTGTGGCCGGAGATAAGTGGGAATGGACATGCTTATCAGGGTAATGCAACGCTGAAATGTTGATGTTTCGCAGCTTGTTCCTAAGGTAGGTGAAAGGCTTGTCCTGGGGAGATTAAAGATTGAAACATGGTGGCTATGGGTGGACTTGAACCACCGACCTCAGCATTATGAGTGCCGCGCTCTAACCAACTGAGCTACATAGCCACAGGACGCGGGATTGTGGTGATTTGCCCCTGCCTTGTCAAGAATTTCCAGGAAAAACAGCGAGAAATCAAGCTGTAGCGACCATGGATAAGCGGAACGGCACAGGCCATTTGGTTTGACTATGCTTTAAGGATGGTACCCGTTTAATCGGGAACACCGACCACCAATAACTGGCTGTGATCGGAAAAGAAAACAACAACCCAATCATACAGGAGGATCTCCACGATGAAAGTCATTGCCTCAATTTTTATCGCGCTTGCCATCGTCATGGTGACCGCGCCGACGGTATCAGCGAAGAAACAGGGGCCCGCGGGTATGCCAAAATCCTGCCGCATCGGCCAGATCGCCTGTGAGTCCGGTGGCACCTTCCTCCGGAAAGAGGACCGCTGTATCCTGCGGCGCGCCTCGAAACCGGCGGCCTGCGGCAAGAAAGTAAAATATGTCGTGAAACGCGGGCGCGATAGCTGTGTCAGTAACTTCCGCACCAATGCCTCCTGCCCCCGCGGTTACCAGCAGGTGTTTGACTATAAGGGCAAACGCGATCGCTGCTTCAAGAAAGTGCGCGCCTACCGCTGTACCTGGAAGAAATATTAATATCGTGAGTCGTGAGTCGTGAGTCGTGAGTCGTGAGTCGTGAGTCGTAAACAGTTTGGCGTGAGATGTGGTGGAATACTAGCTCCTAAAAACCAGTAACTAGATACTAGTTTCTAGGAGCTAGTTACTGGTTTTTAGACATTAAATCGGAAGTGCATGACATCGCCATCCTGCACGACATAGCCCTTCCCTTCCAGCCTGAGCTTGCCGGCCTCCTTTGCCCCGTGTTCACCATGGTAATGGATATAGTCGTCATAACTGATGACCTCGGCGC
>FXBF010000338.1_pt1 | contig 15837 bp, 13 predicted proteins | sample 5335321 | NCBI WGS metagenome assembly FXBF01 (sample SAMEA103928391, study PRJEB20085) | sediment metagenome | isolation source: sediment
TTGTGAAAACAAAGAAAGGGGACCTTAAAAATTATTTACATACTTACAGTCAAGCACAGATGAATTCAAATTACCGTATGATTTTCAAAAACATGATTGACATGATAATAAGATAAGAAATCCTGTGTATCCTGTATATCCTGTCTAAAAAGTCCCGCCGAAGGCAGTTAAATTCAAATGAGTTATTGGAGAAACTATTATAAGTATTATTATACCAGAAAATTCGACCCTGCATCCCTGCAATTTATCTTTATGTTCTGGCCACCGACCTGCTTCTACTAATAGCTTCTTTGCTTAAACTTATCTAAATGTGCATCAATGACTTTTTTTACGCTTTTTTGATAAACTCTGTTGAGGGATTAATAGAAGAGCATGAAATACAGGCTGTATAATATAAAAGCAGGAGGAAATCAGTCATGGAAAACAAAAAGATTTTTAAACGTATTTCATCAGATCCTGATATTTTGCATGGAAAACCCTGTATCAAGGGGACGAGAATCCCGGTATACCTTATCGTGTCTCTTGTAGCTGAAGGAGTTGCTACAGAAGATATAATCAAAGACTATCCATCCCTTACCCCAGATGATATTAAAGCGGCTGTAAAATATGCCTCTAAACTATGTGAATATGAGGCTTATGCTGTATGAGCATAGGATTTCTGCATTTTAAGGGGAAGGGGTAGAAAATGTTGACCCGAATTAAAGTAAGAAATTTTAAGAAACTCAATGATATTAATATCGAACTCGGTAAAACCGTGGTTTTAATCGGGCCCAATAATAGTGGGAAAACTTCTGCATTGCAGGCACTTGCTTTATGGGATATAGGGTTACGACAATGGAATGTAAAGAGAGAGGGAAAAGCCTCCCCTGTAAAACGGCCAGGTGTTGCTATTAACAGGCTTGAGCTGATTTCTATTCCTGTACCAAGTCTTAATCTCTTATGGTCAGACTTGCATACAAGAGATATGGAACAAGTAGAAGGTAAAAAACGTACGAGAAATATTCGAATTGATGTAATAGTTGAAGGTGTAACAAATGGTAAGAATTGGTCTTGTGGAATTGAATTTGACTATAGCGGTGAAGAATCCTTTATCTGTAGACCGATACGCGAGTCAGGATTTGAGGCAAAACCGGTAAAAGAGGCCATGTTTACAGAAATTCCTGATGAAGCACATGATGTAAGAATAGCTTACCTTCCGCCTATGTCGGGTTTGGCCGCTGTAGAACCTAAATTAGAGGCCGGAAGGCTTAACGTTCTTTTAGGGGAAGGGCAGACTGCACAGGTGTTAAGAAATTTATGTTTTCAGATTTATGAGAAATCAGATACCAACTCGGATTGGCAGGAATTGACTGACCGGATTAAGATGCTTTTTGGCATTGAGCTTCTTTCGCCGCAATATATAAAAGAACGCGGCGAGATAAGGATGTCCTACAAAGAGCAAAGCGGGAAACAATTTGATCTGTCTTCATCCGGAAGAGGGCTTCAGCAAACACTGCTTTTGCTCGCATATTTCTATGCGAATCCTAATACTGTTTTACTTCTTGACGAACCCGATGCACACCTTGAAATTCTCCGCCAGAGACAGACCTATCAATTAATTACGGATATAGCAGAAAAGAAGGGCTCTCAGATTATTGCAGCCAGTCATTCTGAAGTTGTGCTAAACGAAGCTGCCGATCGGGATGTTGTAATTGCATTTGTTGGAAAACCGCATCGGATTGACGATAGGGGAAGTCAGGTTTTAAAGTCGCTAAAAGAAATTGGATTTGACCATTATTACATGGCTGAGGAAACAGGCTGGGTATTGTATCTTGAAGGTGCAACTGATCTTGCAATATTAAAAACATTTGCAGAAACTTTAGAGCATAAAAAAGCAATAGATGCTCTTGCCAAACCTTTTGTTCATTATGTTGAAAACCAGCCAAGTAACGTAAAAAAGCATTTCTGGGGATTGAAATATGCAAAAAAAGATCTGGCCGGGATCGCAATTTTTGACCGTCTTGACAGGTCATTACCTGAAGATATGGGGGTTGAATGCTTCCAATGGAAAAAAAGAGAACTCGAGAATTATCTATGTATGGAAGAAGTGCTTTTAGCGTATACAAAACATGATTTAACAGACGATCTTTTTGGAAGTGCAGAAGCAGACCGGAGGGTTAATGCTATGAAGGAATCTATTGCGGAGGTCGCATCAGCATTAAAAACACTGAGGAAACTTAATCTGTGGTCTCCAGACATTAAAGCAACCGATGAGTTTCTTGATCCTTTATTTGATAAATACTTTGAAAAAATAGAGTTACCGAATCTTATCAGGAAATCTGATTACCATATCCTTGCCCGCATGGTTCCCAAAGATAAGATAGCCCCTGAGATTGTCGAAAAACTTGATGCAATCGTTGAAGCAGCCAAAAAAGCAAAACCAAGAGTGGAATGATACCGCCAAAAAAGAAAAGCAAAAAATCTGTTAAAAAAGTATCTGCTCATGTCCATAAAAAAGCTAAACGCGAAAATATCCTGACTGCTGAATTGCAGGACTTTGTAAAAGAAGACGAGACAAAACCGACGAAGATCCTCTATCCTCGTGATCCTTCACTTGATCCTCAGTTGGTCTGGGAAGGGGAAAGACGAGGTGATAAATAAATTTTAAATTGCCCTGTACTTTGGCAAGAAAGCTTGTAAAGACAAGAACATGTTTATTGCAAATATAATGGAAGCATGAAAATGGACGGGAAATCATTAGACATTACACAGGATAAACTGAACAGGCTGAAAGAGTTGTTCCCTGAGGCATTCTCCGAGGAAAAGGTTGATTGGGAAAAGCTGAAGGCTGTTGAGTATTGGCTTTCCACTAATAAATTATTTTCTGTTTAATTGACTTAAAAGTAGCCAAATGTCAATAGTCAAGACCCCATCACCCCACACAATGGGTTCATGATTCTAACCCAGCAGTCTCGGTATTCAGACTGCAAACCTTCGGTTTTCCGTTAGCTGCGCTCCGAGCCTGCTTCCCCTTAAGCAGATTTATTAATGAACTACCCCGCCGCAAGCGGACGGGGTATCAACTGCGGTCATTCCCGAGATATGTTAATCGGGAATCCAGAATCCACGTAGCACTTTACATTTCTGGATACCCGCTTTCGCGGGTATGACGAACGCGGCAAGCCACGGGGTATTAATCCCGAAAACAAAATAATAAATATAAAGAGGAAGAATGATTCCTACTTCTAAGATATTTATTCGTTGGATGAATTTCCTATAATGCAGTATAATTTTAGCATGATAAAACCCAACACAATCCTTACGGGGCCAATTTTTCCAGAACCCGTTCAGGTAATAACCACTATACCTGTTGGTGATTCAATTAAGCTTATTGGTAAGGGTCTGAAAACAAATAAGGTTTATGAACCCATTCTTGACGCTGAGCAGATATCAAAACTCAAACTATCACCTGAAAAAGAACCTTTTGACGGAGACCCCGCTAAATTCAGACTTGGCATTGAAGCAATAAGGCTCTCTCTTGCATATGAATATGACCCATTCTTTTCCCTCTCCATTGCACGCGTTGATCCCCTGCCTCACCAGCTTGAAGCTGTTTATGATTATTTTATGGTACTGCCCAGAATAAGATTTCTTCTCGCAGATGACCCTGGCGCCGGAAAGACAATCATGGCAGGGCTTCTTTTGAAAGAATTAAAAATTAGAGGGCTTATAAAGCGCACTTTGATAGTTGCTCCGGCAAATCTCTGCTTCCAGTGGCAAAGGGAAATGAGGGATAAATTCAGGGAGAGATTTGAGATCATGCGCGGTGATGTGCTGCGTGCAAATTATGGTACAAACCCCTGGCAGGAGAAAAATCAGGTTATCACATCCATCTCATGGGTATCACGTGTTGAAGATGCAAATGAAAGTCTCCTTCGCAGCAACTGGGATCTCATAATTGTTGATGAAGCACATAAGATGAGTGCCTACAGCAGTGATAGGACAACCCTTGCATATAACCTTGGTGAAGAACTTTCTAAAAGGACAGACCACTATTTATTAATGACCGCTACCCCTCATAAAGGCGATCCAAAAAATTTCTGTCTCTTTCTTGAATTGCTGGATAAGGATGTATATGGTGATGTAAAGAGTCTTAACGAGGCAATGAGGTGTAATAGCGCCCCATTCTATCTGCGTCGCACAAAAGAGGCATTGGTTACATTCCCGCATCCTGATACTGGAGAAGTAAAAAAGATATTCACCAATCGCGAGGTTTATACTGCTGACTTTAAAATTGATGATGATGAATGGGACTTTTATGACGCTCTTACAAGATATGTTGAAGACCAGTCAATAAAGGCAGCGGAAGACAATTCAGCTCGGGGGCGTGCACTCGGTTTTACAATGGCAATGCTTCAGCGTCGTTTTGCATCAAGCATTTATGCCGTCAGGCACAGTCTTGAACGTATGCGTGACAGGCGGCAAAAGATCCTGGATGATCCGGAGTCATACAAACAATCTCAAATAGAAAGAAGACTACCGGAAGACTTTGATGATTTACCAGAAGATGAACAACAGGAGATAATCAGACAGTTAGAAGAGATTGTTGCAGATGTAGACCCTTCGGCGCTAAGAGAAGAAATATTGCAGCTTTCCAAATTAATAGAGCAGGCAAAAAATCTTGAAAAACGTGAAATTGAGTCTAAATTAGTCAAGCTTAGAGATGTAATTAACAAACATTATATTTTCGATGACCCAAAGATGAAACTTCTTGTTTTTACAGAGCACAAAGAAACACTTGATTATCTTGCAGGTGACGGAAAAGACGGCCGTCCTTTTGGAAAACTCCGTGAATGGGGACTCAAGGTTACCCAGATCCACGGTGGGATGAAGATAGGAGACAGAGACACTCCGGGGACTCGTTTGTATGCAGAGCGTAATTTCAAAGAAGAAGCTCAGGTGCTTGTTGCAACAGAGGCTGCCGGTGAAGGTATCAACCTCCAATTTTGCTGGTTCATGATTAATTATGATATTCCCTGGAATCCTGTACGTCTTGAACAACGTATGGGGCGTATACACCGTTATGGACAGGAACATGATTGTGTTATCTTCAATTTTGCCGCCATAAACACAAATGAAGGCAAAGTCCTCCAGAAACTACTGGAGAGACTAAAGGAAATCCGGAGAGAGTTGGGGACAGATCAGGTTTTCGATGTGATTGGAGAAGTTTTGCCCTCCAACCTGCTTGAGAAGATGTTCAGAGACCTTTATGCACGAAAAATTCGGGTACCTGACATAGAGGCAAGAATAGTTCGTGACATGGACCCTGAGAGGTTCAGAGAAATTACCAGTTCTACTCTTGAAGGTTTGGCAAAGCGTGAGTTAAACCTGAGCGTCCTTGTAGGAAAGTCAGCAGAAGCCCGTGAACGAAGACTGGTCCCTGAGGTTGTAGAGGACTTTTTCATAAATGCAGGTTCTATTGCAGGGATTTATCCGAAAGAGACAAAAAAAGAGAGTCATATTTATCGTATAGGAAAAGTGCCCAGGACACTGCTTTCCATTGGTGAAAGAAACGAACCAAGATTTGGAAAACTCGGAAAAGAGTATAAGCATATTGTCTTTGATAAAGAGTTTCTGAAAGAGGATGCAACACTTGAATGGATTACCCCCGGACATCCACTTTTTGAGGTTATAAGAGAAGATGTTGAAGACAGAGTAAGAGATGACCTTAGTCGTGGCGCAGTCTTTTATGATTTACACCGGAAAGACCATTACATGATTGATGTCTTTAGCGCGGCAATTAAAGACGGCAGAGGCAACACCATCCATTGTAAACTCTTTGCTGTAGAATCTGCCATAGAATCTGATAATCCAGCTAATTTATATATTCGTCAGCCAACCATCTTTCTTGATTTAACTATAGCCCCTGCTGAAACTCAGGTACCTGATGACACTCATTTACCATCACGCGAAGCAGTGGAATTAGCCCTTATTGAAAAAGCCCTCAAGCCTTTGCTTAATGAGGTTAAAAATGAACGTGAAAAAGAGATAAAGACAATTACCCGGCACATGGAGATATCCTTGAATGAATTGATTAACAGACAAAATCTTCATCTTGCTGAATTAACCGACAGACGGGATAATAAGGGCGATACATCACCGCAGCTTGCAGGGGCAATCAAACAGGCTGAAAATAAATTAGATGACCTTAATCACAGGCTGGAAAACCGCAGGGATGAACTCCATATGGAAGGCCATTTTGTAATAGGTGATATTGAACATATCGGCAGGGCATGGGTATTGCCTCATCCGGAAAGAACATCGCCCCGGTTTGCATCAATGGTCAGGGATGAAGAAGTTGAGAAAACAGCCATGCAGAAAGCCATGAAATATGAAGAGAGCCAGGGATGGGTTGTGGAGGATGTAGCAGACCAGAACCGTGGGTTTGACATTATTTCCCGAAAGCCTCATTCAGAGGATGAAAAAACATTCACCGAAGTCAGATTTATTGAGGTAAAAGGCAGGGCAACGGTTGGTGAAATTGCATTGACAACCAACGAATATAAAACTGCGGAACGGCTGAAGAAAGACTATTGGCTCTATGTAGTATTTAATTGTGTTTCAACTCCTGAGATTCATCCGATTCAGGATCCGGCTCGATTGGGATGGGAACCGTTGGTTAAAGTTGAGCATTGGCACGTCGGGGCAGAGAAGATATTAGAGACAAGCGGAGAGTAAATGTCGGCACAAGTTTTCATTAGCTGCGGTCAGAGAACAAAGGAAGAAATACGTTTTGCCAAGGAGATCAAAAAATTCATCAAGAACAAAGGGTATGAGCCTGTTTTATCATCTGAGATGCACACCTTAAAAGGTGTAAATGAATGCCTTATCACAGAAATGGAAAAATCCGACTATTATCTCTTTGTCGACTTAAAAAGAGAAAAAATTGAAGGAAATAAAAAAATCAAATATAGAGGCTCCATTTATGCACATCAGGAATTGGCGTGGGCATATTTATTTGGGCTGGATAATGTTATTTTTCTCCAACAAGAAGCAGAAGGTTTTAAGAGCGAAGGGCTCTTGGCATATTGGTTAAATAATCCAATAAAATTTAATGATCTGAAACTGGACAATAATTTAAAGAATAATATATCCAAAAAAATGACAGACTTTAAATGGAGTCCAGTTTATTCTAGACATTTTGATGTCAAACTAGGCCAAAAGCCTAAAACATTCTTTATATATGAAGATCATTCAGGGAAAATGAATCAGTATATCTGGCTCGCTGAAATCCAAAACTTACGAAGTGATAAGCCCGCCCGTAATTGCACGGCAGTTTTATGGAAGATAAATGATGAAGATAGTCCAGATAAATCAAATTTAAAATGGGCCGGGAGAAAAGAAGCTTATGCTGGTTTTATCAGACCAAACGATTGCATTGCACTTGATCTCTTCGCGATAAGTTATAGAAATCCGCATGAAGTTTATCTGCACACCGATATGGATGTTTATCCAAGAACCCACTTAAGAAGTAAAGAGGGGATTTATGAACTCATATACCGAATTTATGCGGAAGATTTTCCAATGAAAGAATTCACAGTGAAGCTTAAAATTACCGGCAAATGGTCAACAACCAAAGCCTCTTTGATTAAGAAGTGAAATACCAAGCCCCTTACCCCAAACGCCTTATAGAAGTTGATCTTCCGATTAAAAAAATCTCTGCACATGCTCGAAGAGAGAAGTCTATCCGTCATGGGCATATATCTACACTTCATATATGGTGGGCGAGGAGGCCGTTAGCTGCTTGCAGGGCGGTGATATGTGCTGCTTTATGGCCTGATCCCGGAGGGAGAGACCCTGCTTGCCCTGAAATGTTTAAGACAGAAGCTGCCAAACTTATGAAAGCATTCAGGGATAAACGAGGAGGTAAGCCACGTAATTGGGACGATGGCGTTGAACTCAGACAGGCACTTCTTGATTTTATAGCTGACTTTGCAAACTGGGATAATTCTACTAATAAAGATTTCCTTGAGACAAGCAGGGCATTAACTCAGGTGGCGCATGAGTCATTAGGTGGTGAGCCGGGAACAAGGCCGTTAGTGGTTGATCCCTTTGCCGGTGGTGGCTCGATACCGCTTGAGGCTCTGAGGGTTGGGGCGGATGCATTCGCCTCTGACCTTAATCCTGTTGCGGTACTTCTAAATAAAGTTGTTCTTGAGTATATTCCGAAATATGGACAAAAGCTTGCGGATGAAGTCAGGAAATGGGGAGAGTGGGTAAAGAAAGAGGCTGAAAATGAACTTGCTGAATTTTATCCGAAGGACCCTGGCGGTGCAACACCAATAGCATATCTCTGGGCAAGGACGATTAAATGCGAAGGGCCGGGCTGTGGGGCGGAAGTGCCGTTGATGCGATCGCTTTGGCTTGCGAAAAAAGGAAAGCGGTCTATTGCTTTAAGATTAGTTCCGGATCAGAAAAATAAACGTGTCGAATTTGAATTAATTAATAACGCAAAAGTGAAAGATGTAGGAGAAGGCACAATACGCAGAGGCTCCGCAACTTGCCCTGTGTGTGGCTACACAACACCGGTGAATAACCTCCAACAGCAATTTAGGAATCGCGAGGGCGGGACTATTGACAGTCGCATGTTTGCTAAAGTAGTCGAAATGAAGGGTGGAAAACAATTTAGTATCCCGACAGCATTGGATATTAAAGTTGTTTCAGCTGCGAAGGAGGCGCTTGTGGATAAAAAACGAGAGAATGGACAGAATTTGTCTTTTGTCCCGAATGAAGACACTACTCATTATCATTCTTTTGTTAATCGTGCCTCAGTATATGGACTTAATTCATGGGAAGACTTCTACACTATACGTCAGCGTTTATCATTGGGCACAATATCACAGCTTGTAAGTGCGATAGATCCAGACAGCATTGGCGATGACAAAATAGGATTAGCTACAAAGACATTGTTGGCATTTGCAGTCGATCGATCCGCAGACTATTGGAGTTCTTTAGCTACTTGGGCAGGCGAGTTCGTTGCCCATACGTTTGGTAGACAGGCATTACCTTTCGTATGGGATTTTGCTGAGGTCAATCCTTTTTCAGAAAGCACAGGTAACTGGCTTGGTGCAGTCGAATGGATCGCAAAAGTAATAGAGAGGGAATCTATTCAACATCCGGGCAACGGTCAGAGCATCTTATCTAATGCCGCTAAACATCCATTGCCAGATGAATCAGTACACGCCTTCGTTACAGATCCACCATATTATTATGCAATACAATATGCGGATCTATCGGATTACTTCTATGTTTGGTTGCGGCGAACTTTAGGAAAAGATTACCCAGATTTATTATCAATCGAGGAAACTCCAAAAGCAGAAGAGGCAATAGTCCAATCCCCTGGCGATGAATATAAGGATGGGGTAAAAAATCGTGCCCATTATGAACGCGTCATGACGGCGTCATTGCAAAGAGGGCGAGAAATCACTCTGTCAAGCGGGTTGGGCGTTATTGTCTTTGCAAATGCTACGACGGAAGGGTGGGAGTCATTACTATCATCTCTAATAGCAACTGGATGGATAGTAACAGCCAGTTGGCCTATAGACACTGAACGGCCCGGCCGTGTTATTTCCTCAGGAAGGTCTGTGCTTGCTTCTTCTGTTCATCTCGTATGTCGTCCACGTGAGAACCCTGACGGCTCATTGAGAACTAATGACATCGGTGACTGGCGTGATGTTCTTGATGAACTGCCAAAGAGAATACATGAATGGATGCCGAGGTTAGCAGAAGAAGGGGTTGTTGGAGCAGATGCGATATTTGCCTGTCTTGGCCCTGCATTGGAAATATTTTCACGTTATTCAAAAGTAGAAAAGGCATCTGGCGAAGTTGTTACTCTCAAAGAATATCTTGAGCATGTCTGGGCTGCTGTGTCAAAGGAAGCACTAAATATGATATTCGAGGGGGCAGAGACTTCGGGTTTTGAGGAGGATGCTCGTTTAACTGCTATGTGGTTGTGGACTTTGTCGACAGGGACAAATGGAAATGAAAATTCCCCTAAATCCCCTTTTTCCAAAGGGGGAGAATCAGAAGATGAAGGAGACGAAGAAAAGCAATCTTCGTCAAAAGCAAAAATTTCTGGTTATACTCTTGAATATGATGCTGCAAGAAAAATAGCACAGGGGCTTGGCGCTCATCTTGAAAAACTTCAATCCCTTGTTGAGGTAAAAGGTGATAAGGCGCGGCTTCTTCCAGTATCTGAAAGAACAAAATCGCTATTTGGAAAAGATGAGGCAGATGCTCCGAGGGGAAGAAAAAAGAAGAAAGAGCAACTGAGTATGTTTGCTGAACTTGAAGATGCAGAGGAATCAGGCTCATGGGGTGATAAAAATGTTCCGCATCTTGGTACAACTACCCTTGATAGACTACATCAGGTAATGATATTGTTTGCTGCTGGCAGGGGAGAAGCTGTCAAAAGGTTTCTTGTGGAAGAAGGTGTTGGCCGTGACGAACGTTTCTGGTGTCTTGCTCAGGCATTGTCAGCCCTTTATCCCAAAAACACAGATGAAAAACGCTGGGTTGACGGGGTGCTGGCAAGGAAGAAGGGGTTAGGATTTTAGAAAAAGGCGATTTTTGTTATACTTGAGTTAATCAGGAGGTAAGCATGTCAATATCAGTGAAGAAAAAGTTGATAAAAGAGATAGAGGCTTTACCATTAGAAGCACAAGAAAAAATATTTAAACTGGTGCGCTTTATGAAAGAAGAAATTATTGAATCTAAGAAAGCAAAGACAAAAGTCTGTAATGCCCTTATGGATGTTGATAAGATTGCCGTTGATACTGGAATACCCGACTTATCTTTTCAGCATGACCATTATCTTTATGGTATGCCTAAAAAATGAATTTAACAGTTTTTGTAGATACATCTGCATGGTTAGCCCTCACTAATAAAGCCGATACATTTCATTTAGAAGCAAAGAAAGTTCGTAATAGGCTTTTAAAAGCTAAAGCAAGGTTTTTTGTTACGGACTATGTAATAGTCGAGATTGCCAATTCATTAAGCAGAATGCCGTGGAGACCTGCTACTATACAACTCATCAACTCTATTCATGCATCGGAAAACATAGATATAGTCAAAATTGATCAGAATATTTATGATGAAGCATGGAAATTATATTCTGACAGAAAAGACAAAGAATGGGGTTTGACAGATTGCACAAGTTTTGTGGTTATGAAACGTTATGCAATAACAGAAGCCTTTACAAATGACCATCATTTTAAACAAGCAGGGCTCAATATTCTTCTAAAAGAGAAATAAATCATGGCACTAAAACCCTGGTATAAAGTTGTTACTCCAAGAGAAGACCTGAGAGAAGGCCGTCCCCTCGATGCCTCTGAGTTTGCTGTGCATCTTGATGCGATAAGAGAAGGCAAGGCTCCTGTTGATTATCAGAAGCCTGAAAGATTCTTTGAAAGGACATACCTGACAAAAAATCTAAGTGACATTGCTATTGAAGTGATTCGCAGGTTGTCCGGCCAGAAAGTAGAGACAAACGCTGTCTTTAATATGACCACTCAATTCGGTGGCGGAAAGACCCATGCCCTTGCCCTTCTTTATCACCTGGCGAAAGGCGGTTCTAAAGCTAAAAACTGGAAAGGAGTTAGTTCTCTCATAGATAAAGCAAATGTAAAGAATATCGCCGAAGCCAATGTAGCTGTTTTCGTTGGACAGAAGTTTGATACAAGGGGTGGAGACAATGGAACACCTTTAAGACGCACTCCATGGGGCGAAATTGCATGGCAATTAGGAGGTAATGACGCTTTTAAAATAATGGCGAAATATGACGAGGATGGACAGGCGCCTGGCGGAGAAACAATATCAAAACTATTTTCAACTAAAAAGCCAACACTTATTTTAATGGATGAACTCATAAACTATGTGAGTAGATACCGTAAGAGCGGTCTTTCATCTCAATTCTATAATTTTCTCCAGAATCTTACCGAAGAAGCAAGGGGACATGATAATGTTGTGCTTGCAGTATCTATTCCTGCATCCGAACTTGAGATGAGTGCAGAAGATGAATCTGATTATACGAGGTTTAAAAAATTACTCGACCGTCTTGGAAAGGCGGTTATCATGTCTGCTGAGGAAGAAATATCTGAAATCATCAGGAGAAGGCTTTTTGAATGGCATGGTCTACCTGACGAAGGGAAAAAAGTTGCAGGTGAATATGCTGAATGGATAATAGAGCATAAACAACAGATACCTAACTGGTTTCCGGTAGATAGTGCACGTGAAACATTCAAGTCAACGTATCCATTTCATCCTTCGGTTTTTACTGTTTTTGAAAGTAAGTGGCAGGCATTGCCGAGATTTCAGCAGACCCGCGGTATCCTGAGGCTTCTTGCTCTATGGGTATCAAAGGCATATCAGGACGGATATAAAGGAGCGCATAAAGATTCTTTAATTAACCTCGGCACGGCTCCAATTGAAGACTCTATGTTTAGAGCAGCAGTATTCGAGCAATTAGGTGAAAGCCGTCTTGAAGGCGCGGTAACAACTGATATTTCCGGGAAAAAAGATGCCTTCTCTGTAAGACTGGATAAAGAGGCGGTAGATACAATAAGAAAACTTAGGCTCCATCAAAAAGTGGCAACAACAATCTTTTTTGAGTCAAATGGTGGACAGGCAAGGGGTGAAGCGACATTACCTGAAATCCGGTTGGCTGTTGCTGAACCTGCGCTTGATATAGGAAATATAGAGACAGTGCTTGATGCCCTGACAGATGCCTGCTATTTCCTGACAGTAGAAAAAAACAAATACCGTTTCAGTATCCTTCCAAATTTAAACAAAATTCTGGCAGACAGGAGAGCAAGCATTCAGCCCGAGAAGGTTGAAGAAAGAGTTAAATCGGAGGTTCAGAAAATCTTTTCAGCAGGTTCTGGCATGGAACGGGTGTATTTCCCTGAAAAAAGCAATCAAATTCCTGATAGGCCGGCTTTGACCTTTGTAATCCTTTTCCCGGACCAGTCAATGCAGGATGATAATAAAATTCGACAAACAATAGACCAGATGACAAAAGAATATGGAACATCTGCAAGAACATTCAAAAGCGCATTAATATGGTGCGTTCCTGTCAATCCTGCAGTCCTTTATGAGGAAGCCAGAAAACTGCTGGCATGGGAAGATATAGAAGACGAACTGGATGAATTAAAGCTTGATGAAGTGCAGAAACATCAGCTATCCATTAATCTTAAAAAAGCACAACGGGACCTCAAGGAATCGGTATGGCGCACATTTCACAAAGTTACGCTTTTAGGCAAGGATAATGAGTTACAGGACATTGACCTTGGGCTTACACATTCAAGTTCAGCAGAATCACTTGTAACATTTATCCTGAACAGATTAAGACAGGATGGCCATGTAGAAGAAGGTATCAGTCCAAACTTTCTTGTTCGCAACTGGCCTCCTGCATTTAAAGAGTGGAGCACAAGAGCTGTAAGAAATGCTTTCTTTGCATCTCCTCAATTCCCTCGTCTTTTAAATCCTGAATCTATAAGAGATACAATTGCTCGTGGTGTTGCCAATAAAATGATTGCATATGTGGGAAAGCCTGTAAACGGTAAATACAAACCATTTTATTATGATGCCAGTATTGCTGCTACAGATATTGAGATATCCGATGATATGTTCATTATTACAGGAGAAGAAGCAAGAAAATCTATAGAGCCTCCAAAACTCACACGGCTTGAAATATCACCATCAACTATATGTATAGAACCCAAAAAGAGCCACGGATTTTTGGCAAAGGGATTTGACCAGCACAATCAACCATTTGAAAAGATTGGTAAAGTTGTCTGGAAAGCTGATGGTGGAACTGTTAATGATAAAGGAGTCTTTACTGCTGATGATATTGAAGGCCAATTTCAGATTGCTGCATCAGTTGGTGAAATAGCAACATCCGCTGTAGTTACTATTTCAAAAGAAAAAATAACCGAAGAACCTAAAAAACCACAAGAGCCCAAAGATACATATAAGAGATTATCCTGGCAAGGAGAAATACAGCCTCAGAAATGGATGAACTTCTATACAAAAGTTCTTTCAAAACACGCTACAGAGGGCGGATTGAAGATTACATTGAAAGTTGATATTGAACCCACTAAAGGTGTTTCAAAACAGAAAGTAGATGATACAAAAATATCATTGAGAGAGATGGGATTGGATGATGATGTTGAAACAGAATGAGGATTAATCAGTGAAGGAAATCAGGGGCAGACTTGCGATATTGACATTTGAGTTCTGCAAAATAGGGAACAATTCTTTATCTTTGATAAATTGCGAGTTTTATCGAGGTTTAGCCCCGATAATTTTTAGAAATCAGTGGAAATGGTTTTTGTTAGAATTAACGTAATTCAATAAAGGAGAAAAATAGAAAATGTTGGATATGATATTTAAGTTTAAGGCCCTTTTTACTGAAAGACATACCGGACGAAAAGTTAAGCGGATTTTTGACGTTGTCCGCACTTAAAACATAATACTTTTCGGCTCAGGCGGTAACAACCTGAAACATAGGAGGAATAATTATGATTCCGAAGGAAGAGCTTGATAAGGCTATTGAGATTGCCAAAAAGTATAAGATAGGGAGGATGTATCTGGTAGGGTCTGCTCTCCACAAAGAGAGTGAGGATGTTAATGACTATGATTTTGCAGTAATGGATGTGCCTCCTGAGATTTTTTTCAAATTCTACGGAGAGCTTTTGAGAACTCTGTCGAAAAATGTGGACATTATTGATCTTTCAGGCAAGGCAACAAAGTTCAAAAGCATTATTATGAGGGATGGAGAGGTTGTTTATGACAGAACAGCAGCTTAAAGAATATTGTGAGGCAGAATTCGAGAATATAGATACTGTAGTATCGGATCTTTTTTCAGTAATAAAAGATGATGATTCTGAATATTCAACACCCGAGCTTGCTGCTATAGCAACGTTTATTCACAATGTTTATAATGGTCTAGAGAATATACTGAAACGTGTTTTACTTTCCTGGAAAATAGAAATAAAAAATACACCTACATGGCACAAGGACATGTTAAAGGCTTCTTTTGAAAAAAAGATAATAGATGATGATTTATACAATGCCCTCTCAGAGTACCTCGCATTCAGACATTTTTTCGTTCACGCTTACAGTTTCAACCTCAACTGGGAATCGCTAAGACCGCTTGTGAATAATCTTAATAACACCCTGAAGATGTTTAAGTCTTCAATCTTTCATTATTTATAAACTATCAAATGGAACTTTACTCTTTCTTGATAACAAATCCAACCTGTTCCATTTTTGCACAGGTTGTCGCCGATGGAAAAGTAAGTTAAATGAAACTCCATTTTGACCCCAATCAGGACTATCAATTACAGGCAATAAAATCCATCGTTGATATATTTGAGGGGCAACCCTTAAGCCAGAGCGATTTTGAATTTTCCATTACGGATGGAAGCCTTCAGCTCTTTCTGGACAATGTCATTAAAGAGATAAAGGATGTTCTGTATGAATTGATGATAGAGGGAATCAAATACGAGAGGATCGGCGGACAGGGATCGGTAAATACAATCCGGATCGCTGAAACCAAATCAACAACCGATGTGAAAAAATTAAGAAACGAAGAGAAGTTGAAAATTAAATGCGGAGAAGCCCACTTCAATGAGTTTGACGGTGTTGAATACAGACATGTTGCGTCCGTTATGGATCTATCATAAAGTTGGGTGGCCGAGGCTTTATTTATATCGAGATGATATTAAGCAAGCAATAACATACCGAATATTTTTTTAAAGTATGTGATAATAAAAAGTGAAATCTAAATGCACAAAA